>Ga0210051_1000053_pt1 | contig 77873 bp, 70 predicted proteins | sample CryGey092014_all_FD_185464 | JGI IMG/M metagenome (GOLD analysis project Ga0210051, IMG submission 185464) | Groundwater microbial communities from aquifer - Crystal Geyser CG23_combo_of_CG06-09_8/20/14_all (SPAdes) (version 2) | ecosystem: Environmental > Aquatic > Deep subsurface > Groundwater...
CCACCCGCGAAGGCACTGTCAACGACCGAGCGACGCTGGAGGCGCTGCCCGTGCCGCTGCCAGGGGGCGCGAACATTTCGCTGGCCAGCGTGGCGGAAGTCGTCCCGGCGGCAGGACCCACCGAGATCGACCGCTACGACCAGATGCGGATGATCAAAGTGACCGCCGACGGTCTGGGCGTCAGTCCGGGCGAAGCCAACGCCGCGGTCGCCGCCGACCTGGCCGACTTTCAATTGCCCCCCGGCTACGCCATGGAACTGGGCTCCACCGCCCGCGAGATGCGGCAGAACTTCCGCAGCCTGGGGCTGATCCTGACGCTGGCCCTGTTCTTCGCCTACGTCATCCTTGCCATTCAGTTCGAGTCGTTCTCGCTGCCCTTCGTCGTCATGGTTCGGGTGCCTCTGTCGCTCATCGGCGTTTCCCTGGCGCTCTTCGTCACCGGAAGACCCTTGGGCGCCACGGTGATGATCGGGATCGTCATTCTCGCCGGTATCGAGATCAACCACGGGTTGGTGCTGCTCAGCTACGTGCGGCAGCTTCAGGAACAGGGGCGGTCGCTGCGCGACGCCCTGGTCGAAGGCGCTCTGGCCCGTCTGCGGCCGGTGGTGATGACATTGCTGGTGGGCGTCGTCGGTCTGCTGCCCCTCGCCCTCGGCTGGGGCGAAGGCACTGAGATGCTGCAGCCCATGGCCATCGCCGTCATCGGCGGGTTGGCCTTCTCGCTGTTCCTGACGTTCCTTTTCATGCCAGCGGCGTATCTGCTGTTCAACCGCACGAAGGAGATCGCTCCATGAGAGAGTCTCCCCGTTCAGTCCCGGACGGGCAGCCAGAGGAGAAGCAGACGTGATCGCTCTCTGGATTCTCACCGGCATAGCGCTCCTGGCCTCGCTCATGGTTAGTCGCGCCAAGACCCGTGCCGCGGTGGCCAAAGGGCTGAGGATGCTCTGGAACATCACGCCCCTTCTGGTTGCTGTGCTGGCCGTGGTGAGTCTGGCGCTGGCCGGCATCGGGTCCGAGGCGTTGCGCCGGGGGTTGTCGGGCAGCGGCCCGCTCGCTTTCTGGACCGCCATTGGCATCGGCAGCGTGGCGCTCATCCCCGGCTTCATCGCCTATCCGCTTGCCGGCGTGTTGCGCGCCCAAGGGGCCTCCGTCGCCGTGCTCGCAGCGTTCATCACCTCGTTGATGATGGTGGGCGTGCTGACCCTTCCGGTGGAGGCGCGATTCTTCGGGTGGCGCGTTTCGGTGATTCGCAACGCGCTCGCCTTCGTGGGCGCGATCGTGGTCGCGGCGCTGATGGGGTGGGTGCTGACATGAGAGCGTCTCCCGCCTTTCGCCCGGCTTTGCGGAGTAGTCTGTCGTGGGTCCTGCCCGCGGGCTACCTTCCGGTCGGAGCACAGGAAACTACGAAGGGAGGTGAACAAGATGCCCAAGCCCGATAGGAGCAAGACCACCCGCCGTCGCGTGGCGTTTCGTCTGCACGCTCCGGAAGCGGAAAGCGTGTTCGCGACGGGCGACGCCTGGGGATGGAAGCTCAAAGCCGTCCCCCTCAAGCGCGACGCCGAAGGCAACTGGACGGCGACCAAGTACCTGCCGCCCGGCGAGTACCAGTACCGGTTCGTCGTCGATGGCGAGTGGGCTGACGACCCGGCTTACGCCGAGCGAGCCGACAACGAGTTCGGCAGCCAGAATTGCATGTTGCGAGTCGTGTGACGACAAGGAAGGAAAGCCATGGAGCGAAGTGCGATTGCCGCTAAGTTGAAGGAGAACCTCGATCTCGCCACCGAACCCGTGGCGGTGAAGTGGCTGGAGCGGGTGGACGAAGTCGCCGGGTTCCAAGCGCGGCAATCCAGCCGCTTCTGCCAGGCACTGATGGAAGCCCGCCATGGCCTCAAGGCGCTGCTGACGCCGGAGAACATCTATTGCCCGGCATCAGCCGCCGCCTTCGGCTTCAAACCCCGTCCCGAGAAGCTGGCAAGCGGCGAGATGCTGGTTGCGTTCGGGATCTTCGGGAACGCGACCGCTGCGCGACGCACCGTCGAGTCGATGCCGCAGTTGCCGGCGGGGAAGTATGCGGCCGTGGCGCTGTGCCCGTTAGCCGAGGCGCCCTTCGACCCGGACGTGGTGATCGTCGAAGGCGCTGCCGAGCAAGTCATGTGGCTGGCTCTGGCCGACCGCTTTGACCAAGGCGGGCGGATGGAGTTCAGCACTGGCGTGTTGCAGGCGACCTGCGTCGACGCAGCACTGCTACCATTCGTCACCGGGAAGGTGAACGCCAGCTTCGGCTGCTATGGCTGCCGCGACGCGACCGACATGGAACCAGGCGAGGCGGTCATCGGCTTCCCCGGCAACCGGTTGCCGGAGATGGCGCGCAACCTCGAAGGGCTTGCCGCCAAAGCGATTCCGAAGGTGCGGCAGAAAGGGGCGTTGCGGGCCTTTCTGCGACAAGGGGCGGCGACATGCGAGTAAGGAGCAAACGCCGATGCTGAAATCTGAGAACTCAGACCGCAACTCCCACACCCGCCGCGAGTTCGGCGCGCTGCTCGCCGCCGGCGCCGGATTGGCGGTGCTCGGGGAGCGGACCGAAGCTGCCCCCGCGGAGCGTGCGCAGCAGTCCGCCGAGCCGACGGTATCGAGTCTCGTCGAGATCAAGGAGTTCTCCTTTCCCCAAGGGAAGGCACTCGCCATGAAGATCAACGGCGCGGACGACGAAACGCTTGGCTACGTCGTCCGCTGCCCAAAGGGCGCTCTGGTCTGCATGAACTTCGACGTGAAGTTCATGGCGAGCAAAGGGAAGACGGTAGCCCAAATCTGGGCCATTCCCGGATTTGACCGAATCCTGGACGCGGTGGTGAAGGAGGTGCCGGAAGCCGCCGCGAAACTGGGCGTGCGTCCGGCGATGACGGCGAAGGAAGCCGTGCTGAAGCTGATGTGACCGGTTGCCGTGCCGTTTCTCGCTGCTACCCGATGTTGCCCACACACAACCACGACGCCGAAAAGCCCATGGGCTGGTCCATGACCGTGACCGGCCTGGTCTTCCTCGCCGAACTGGTCGGCGGGTTCTGGACGCACAGCCTGGCGCTGTTGTCCGACGCGGCGCATGTGTTTCTCGACCTGTTCGCTTTAGTGCTCAGCTACACCGCGCTGCGTTTGGTCCGGCGGCCGGCCGATGAGCAGCACACCTACGGCTTTCATCGGGCGGAGTCATTGGCGGCGTTGCTGAATGGCTTGTCGCTGTTCGCCGTGTCGGGATTCATCTTCTACGAAGCGCTCTTGCGGCTGCGGCGCCCGGAACCGGTGAAGAGCCTCGAGATGCTCGCCATCGCCGCGGTGGGGCTGGTGGCCAACCTCGTCGTCGCCGGGCTGCTGCACCGTCATCAGCACGGCAACCTCAACGTCCGCAGCGCGTTCCTTCACGTCCTCGCCGACAGCCTGTCGTCGGCAGCGGTCATCGTCGGTGGGCTCCTCATGTGGCTGACCGGGCAGTATCTCATTGACCCGGTGCTGAGCCTCGGCATCTCGCTGCTGTTGTTCGTCGGCACCGCCCGCGTCATCCGCGAGGCGGTGCACATCCTCGTCGAAGGGACCCCGCGAGGGCTGGACTTGCAGCATGTGACCGCGCGGTTGGAAGCCTGCTCAGGGGTGCAGGACATCCACGACCTGCACGTCTGGACTCTCGGTGCTGACTTCGTCGCCCTCAGCGCCCACGCCGTACTCACAGACGACGAAGCCGACTTGCAGCCCCGGGCGCTGAACGCTTTGCGGAAGTGCCTGACTGACGAGTTTGGGATCGACCACGTGACGATTCAGTGCGAAGGGCAAGGCTGCGGTCAAGGATGCTCAACGGGTAGCGAACAGCAGCAAGCGAGGGGGAGCTGAGTTGCACAAGCACGGCTGGCGAAGAGGTTCCGAGACCTGCGTCACCCCCGCCAAGGCGAGGGACGTCCCCACGCTGGCGGTCCTCGCCGTCTCGGCACTTCTCGGCTCGACGACACCCCCCGCGGCGCCCGCGCTCGAGACCTACGCCCAATACCGCCTCACTTTCCCGGAAGACGGCGAGACCTACGGCAGCCTGCGTCGCCTGAAGCTCATGCTCACAGACCGACTGGGCGAAGGCGCGCGCTACTACGTGCAGGGCCTCTACAAAGACAACAATCGCAGCGCCACCGACGAGCAGCCCTACCTCCAGGAAGCCTGGGTGCAATGGCCGGGCGGACGGGGCAAGGCTAGGCTGGGCCAGTTCAAGCCGCCTGTTGGGCTGGAACGCTTCACCGCCGATTGGGACCTGGCCGTGATCAACCGCTCCCTCGCAACCGATTCGCTCATTCCCAACGGCAAGCTGGGCGACGGCAAAGGCTTCGCCCGGGACCGCGGCGTGCAGTGGGAGACGAAGTTTGCGCGGCAGCGCGGGTGGTGGGCAATCGGCCTGTTCGAGGGCCACGGCGCGAACGTGGACCCACGGGGCGTGGCGCCGCTCCTGGCTACCCGGCTGACGTGGACGGCAGCCGCCGGCGACGAAAGCCGCCTGCGGGTAGGCGGCGCCTTCTCGACCCGGGTGGCGCAGGACATGGACTTCAGCAAAGCCTTGCCGGGAACGGCCGGCCTCGGCTACGCGGATTTCGGCGGTCGCGATACCCGGTGGAACCTGGAGTTCGCCCTGGACCGGCCCGGCTTCCGGCTACGAGGCGAGATTTCCACGCCCGCTTCTTCCCCGATGCCGTCGGGATGCCCAGCCTCACGGGAGACGGCTTCTACATTCAGGCGTGTCATCCGTTCAGCCAGCGGTTGGAGGCGGCCCTCAAGTGCGAGCAGTTCGACCCCAACACCAACGTAACGGATCGGCACGACCTGCAACAGACGACGCTCGGTCTGAACTACTTCTTCCGCGGGCGCGAGGACAAGGTCCAGGTCAACTACGTGTGGAAGCGAGAACGCGCCCAGCCCACCGACAACGACGCGCTGCTGCTGCAGTGGCAGAAGTTCTTCTGAAATGCTCACCGACGGAATGCGCTGAGTTCACGCGTCAGGAAGGAGTTGTTCATTGGACGGCAAACATGCTAACATGCGCATACAGCCATAAGACAAGTCCGTGGGCGCCCCGCCCTGAAAGGAGACCATGGCCATGAGTGAAGCAAAGACGAACAACGCCTGGACGACCTACACCGGAGTGAGTCTGGTGGGATTGGCTGCCATCACGATCATCGCCGCCGCCACCCGCCTCTGGGTGTTGACGGCGATCCCGATTGGTTTTCTGTTCGGGTTCTTTCTGCAGAAGGGCGACCTGTGCGGCGCCTCGGCCTTCAGCGAGGTGCTGCTCATGAAGGACTGGCGGAAGGTGTTCGGCGTGTGGGTAGTCGTCGCCACCAGCATGGTGGGTTTTGCCGTGCTGGACGGGCTGGGCTGGGTGCAGCTCGCCCCGAAGCCGCTGCTGTGGGTGAACTACCTGATCGGCGGGCTGGTGTTTGGCGTGGGCACCGTGCTGGCCGGCGGGTGTGTCAGCGGCTGCCTGTTCAAGGCCGGAGCGGGCAACCTCAACTCCATGGTGGGGCTGCTGGGGATGTTCTTCGGCATCGCGGTAGTCGAGTATGGGCCGCTGCGCGCCGCCTTCCAGTCCGCGCAGAAGACGTTCGTCGTGAAGGCCGCCGACGGCGGTCCGGTGACGCTGTCGTCGGTGCTCGGGGTGCCGTTCGGCATCCTCGCCGTGGTGATTGCCTTGGTGACGCTGGTGGTGGCGGTCGTCCGCGGCCGCGGCAAAGGTGGCGAGCCGGCCGAGCGACAGCCGTTCTCGTTCGCGCGCGCCATGACGGCGGCTCACTGGAAGCCCTGGCAGGCCGGGCTGCTGATCGGGCTGCTCAACGTCCCGGCGTATCTGTCGTCGGCTGCGACGGGGCGCAACTATCCGCTCGGCGTCACCCATGGCGTGCTGCAATCGGGTCTGCTTCTCACCGACGGCAACCTGAAGCACGGCTACCAGAAGCCGCCGCCGCCACCACCGCCGACGGCTGCCCAGCCACTGCCGCTCCCGCCTGGCGTCGTGCCGCAGAAGAAAGTGTCGTGGTGGCTGATTCTCGTAGTGACCTTCGTTGTCGTCGGCGCCTGGGTCGCAGCCAAGATGTCCGGGCAGGCGAAGCTCCTGCCCAAGCCCCCGGACCAGACCGTGATCGCGTTCTTCGGCGGATTGCTGGTCGGCGGCGGGGCAGCGTTCGGGACCGGATGCGTCATCGGCAACATCATGTCCGGCTGGGCGCTGATGAGCGTCGGCATGATTCTCTTCGGCGTCATGACCGTACTCGGCAACTGGATCGCCACCTACTTCTACCTCATGGGTGGCGGACTCTCATTCGACCGATAGCACGGAGGTGCACCATGGAACGACGCGAATTTCTCAAGTCCTGCAGCGCCGGGCTTGCGCTCGGCGCTGGCGCCTTGGCGGCAAACGGCGTTGCCCGCGCTGCTGAAGGCAAGCCGGAGTTGGACGCCGACAAGCTCGCCAAGTCCGCCTACGAGCACTTCATCCCCGGTGGGTTGACGTGCTGCGAGTCAGTGGCGCTGGCAGGCTGCGAAGCCCTTGGCGTCAAGAGCGACCTGATCCCGGACATCACCCTTGGTCTCGCCGGCGGCGTCGGGCTGCAAGGCCAGACGTGCGGCAGCCTTACCGGCGCGGCGCTCGTCCTGTCGCTGGGAGTCGCCGCCCAGGAGAAGGACTACGCCACCAAGAAGAAGCGTACGCTTCAGGCGACGGCGCGCGTCTACAAGCAGTTCGAGGAGCAGTTCGGCGCCACCAACTGCCGCCAGCTCTGCGGACTTGATCTCACCACGCCTGAGGGGATGCAGAAACTGATGGGCGGCGTGAAGAAGGACGTGTGCAGCAAGTTCGTGGACGCGGCGGCGAGGACGATGACGAAGGAGTTGGTTGGCTTCCAGTCGGCTGGCGCAGCGTGAGAAGTGGCGGGGAAGTGCGCGCGCTTGCAGGAGAAAGGAGCCATAGCAGGGCAGGCAAGACAGGGGGATTCGTCGGTGGCGGCCGAGCCGCCACTATTCTGTTGGGTGGTCTGGCAAAGGCCGACAGGCTGCCCGAGCGGGTGATCGTCAGCGACCCGGACGAGGCGGTGTTGGCCAGGCTGAAGGCCCGTCACCCAAGCCTCGAGACCGTCAGCGACAACGCGCTGGCGGCGCAGCAAGACTTGGTGTTCCTGGCCGTGCACCGCCGCTGATGGGCGAGGTGGCGGCGGGAATCCGCGAGTCGCTCCGACCGGCAACCGTCCTCGTGTCGCTGGCGCCAAAGCTAACTATCGCCAAGCTGACCGACTTGTTGGGCGGGTTCGCGCGGATCGCCCGGATGATCCCCAACGCGCCGTCCCTCGTCGGCTGCGGCTACAACCCCGTCGCGTTCGGCGAGGCGCTGACGGACGAGGATAAGGCGGATCTCCTGGAGCTGCTCTCCGCCGTGGGCGAAGCGCCGATCGTGGCTGAAGAGACGCTGGAAGCCTATGCCGTCCTCACCGCCATGGGACCCACGCACCTGTGGTTTCAGCTCTACGAGTTGCGGGCGCTGGCGGAGTCGTTCGGTCTCAGGCCCGAGGCTGCCCGGAAGGGTCTCACCGCGATGGTAACCGGCGCCCTGGCGACCATGAACGAGGCCGGTCTCTCCGCGGAGGAGGTCCTGGACTTGGTGCCCGTCAAGCCGCTCGGCGACGCCGAGGCAAGCATCGGCGAGGCCTACCGGACCAAGCTGACCGGCGTCATGGCGAAGATTCGTCCCTGAAGGGGGCGCAACCAGCGGGCAGCGGCACGGCTGCCCCCGACAATCGTCGGGACCGGTTCCCCGACGGCCGGACCCGTCAACCCGCGCGCGCTGCCGAGATCAGAGCGCCTCGCCGTCGGCGTCGCCGGTGCGGATCCGGACGGCACGATCGACCGGGAGCACGAAGATCTTCCCGTCGCCGATCTCACCGGTGCGAGCGTGCTGGGCAATGGTGTCGGTGACAGTCTGCTCTTGGGCGTCGTCAACCACTATTTCGAGCCGGCTCTTCGAGAGCAGATCGATGGTGTACTCCGCGCCGCGGTACCGCTCGACGTGGCCCTTCTGCCGACCGCACCCCCGCACGTCGGTGACCGTCATCCCCAGGACCCCCTCCTCGGCGAGGGCAGCCTTTACGTCTTGGAGTCGGTGCGGTCGAATCACAGCAACGATCATCTTCATTGGCGTTCCCTGCTCCTTCGCGGGCGTGTGCGGGTGGCCGTTCCAATTGGGTTGGCGTCACCACCGCTCCCTATGATAGCAGGCGGTGTGGCCGTGACAAGGGCGCCGCGCGTTCACTGGCGTCGCGGCACACTCCCCGCAGGCTGTCACTCCGCTTCCCCCCGATGCGCCACCGCGGCCTGATCTACCCAGTCCTCTTCCTCCCACGTCATCCCCTTGCGGCCGGGCACTTTGCGGGTGGGGCCGGCTTTGTAGACCGGGCACGATTTGGGACCGTAGCAGAAGGTCTCGAACCGGTAGCGCTTGTCGGCCGGGTTCCAGCGGTCGACGATGATCTCGACTGCCATGCGGCAGGCCCACAGGCAGCAAGCGCACTTGGTGTCGAAGGTGCGGTCGTAGAGCCGACGGTGACCCCGTTGCCGGTAGGTGGGCAGGTCGGGCGGCGCGCCGATCCAGGGTGGTGGCGGCCCGACTGACTCCGGCCCGCGGGCGAGGAGCTTGATCCCGCTCACCTTGTAGAAGCCAACAGGCTCAAGGCGCGGATCGGGGACCAGCACGCATGCGCCGCGGCCGCTATCGCCCGGGCGGAAGGCGTGCTTCTCCTGTGCGCCCTTGCCGATCCCCAGCAGGAATGCCCCCGGGTGTCCGCCAACCGTGCCGTCCATTCGCAATGAATACCCGAGGTACGTGTGGGTCCGTTCGTCGAACGAGCGCGTCAGCCGGATCCGGAGCTGCACGGCGATGACCGTGCCCTGCCAGAGCAGTTTGTCCGTCATGGTTCGGCTCCTGTGGTGGGAGGTTCGGCGAAAACCAGGCGGCTGGAGGAGCCCACCAGTCTTCGGCGAATAGGGCTTCTCGACTGTAGCGCAGGACCGCCGAGCCCACAACACACCGGGAGGAAGAGCCTATGACGCCCCAGGCCATCGCCATCGATCACCCCGCATTCGGTGCGGTCAACTATACGGTCCTGGCCGTGTACCTCCTCGCCATGCTGGCCCTCGGCATCTGGGCCGGCCGACAGACAAAGGGGGCGGTCGGCTACTTCACCGCCGAGGGCAAGGTGCACCACGTGGTCCTCGGGCTGTCGCTGCTGGGCACCTACCTGTCGTCGCTGACCATGATGGCGCTCCCCGCTGTCTCGTTCGGGGCGGCCGATTGGACCTGGACGATCCAGATGCCGTTCCTCCTGATCACCGCCGTGGTCATTACCCGCGTGGTGTTGCCCCGGTACCGCGAAGAGGGCTGCCTGAGCGTGTACGAGTTCCTGGAGCGGCGGATCCACGTGTCCTCCCGACTGATCGCTTCGGTGGCCTTCATCCTGCTGTCCATTGGCCGCATGGGCCTTGTGCTCTACCTGCCGGCGCTGGCGTTCCACATCATCGCCGGGGCGAGCCTCCCGCTGACGATCATCGCGATGGGGGCGGTGGTAACGGTCTACACCGTCCTGGGCGGGATCAAGGGCGTCATCTGGACGGACGCAGTACAGGTGGTGATCTTCGTCGTCGGCGCGCTGCTGACGCTGGTGTTTGTCCTGGTGCCGGGCGGGGACTTTTTCGCGGTGGCCGCGCAGCACCACAAGTTCCGCGTGCTCGACACCCGGCTGGACCTCACGCAGGTAGTCACCCTGTGGCTGATCCTCCAAACCGTCATCGAGACGATCCGCATCTACGCCACCCAGCAGGACATGACGCAGCGCTACCAGTCCGCCGAGTCGACGCGCAAGGCAAACCAGAGCGTCTGGATGTCGATCCTGGGTTACATCCCGCTCGGCTACCTGTTCTACTTTATCGGGAGCGCGCTGTTCGTGTACTACCAGACCAACCCCGACCACAACGTCGCCGTGTTGGAGGGAGCGAAGCGGCTGGACTCTCTCTACCCGTACTTCGTAGTGACCCGGATGCCGCAAGGTCTGTCCGGGTTGGTCATCGCGGCCATTTTCGCCGCGGCGATGTCCACCATCTCGTCCAGCATGAACTCCAACTCCGCGGTCTGCGTCGAGGATTTCTACCATCGGTTCCGCGGCGCGGGCAAGTCGGACGAGCACTTCCTCCGGGCGGCGAAATGGCTCTCGCTGCTGTGGGGCATCCTGGCAGTTGTCATGGCGCTGCTGTTCATGCGCATCACGTTGGCGCAGGTGGTCTGGAGCAAAGTGATGGCCGTCTCCACCTGCGGCATTCTCGGTCTTATGGCGCTGGCCTTCCTGCCGCGTCGGATCCACCCGTGGGCGGCCATTGTCGGCATCGCCAGTTCGTGGACTTCGCTACTGGTCATGATGCTGTTCCTGCAGGTGAAGCCGGCACTGGCGCTGGTCTACCCGGTCCCTAAAGACCAGGGACTGAACTTCCTGCTGTGGCCGGTGGTCACCAACGTCGTCGCCTTCGTGGTCGGCTTCGTGCTCGACCGGTTGCTGCCCCGGGCGAGCGAACAGGAAGCCAACCCAGAGCAGGAGCAGACTGCACCCGAGTGAGGGAGACCTGCGCCCTGCAATGGCCCAAGAAGGGCGCTACCCGGTTCGCCCGGGCTCTGGTGTGACGCTCACCCGTATGGCATCCACGGAGAGCGTCGCATTGCTCGAGTTCGGCCCGATCCCGAGGCAACGGAGGCTCGTTGTGTTTCGGTCTCCTGACCGGAACACCCCACCGACCGAAGGTCTCCAGGACCTGACAGTGAACGGCACCGGAGTGTGGGAGACCTGCGGTCGAGCCGGGGCGCGGTCGGGAGACCTGCGCCCAGCGGGTGTAGTGCCGTTAGCGAGCGACCTCCGGGCGGGTTGGCTCCGGCGCGTAGGGCACGAACTGGAACGCGTACAGATCCGCATCGCGCAGGACGAACCGCAGCCGGACGGGCTTGCCAAGCAAGGCGCGGAGATCGCCTCCCTGGGACTCCCAGCGGACGGTGTGTCGGAGGCTGTCGCAGAGGATCTCCGGGCACTCTTCCAGGCGGTAGCCTTCGAGGGGCTTGCCGTCGGCGTCCTGGAGTTCCACCTGAATGCCGCCGGCACCGGAGGTTTCAGCGTTGAGGGTCAGGTTGCCGCCGTCGAAGGTGAGCGGCTTCGTGACGACCTCTCCCCCGGAGAGCGGCGCGGCCGCGGAGACGAACCCATCGACACGGAGCACGTAGCGCCGGATGCTCACCGCAGTGCCTTCCCAGTAGCCCTCGGAGGCGTACAGCGACAGCTCGTTTGGCGCATCTGCCACGTCGGCCTTGGTCTCGATCAGTCCCCAGAAGGGGTAGTTGTCGCCGTAGACCCAGCTCTCCCGCTGCCGCGGCCCGGGTCGGATGAACGCCTCGGGCCAACGCTTGAAGGTCAGCCCGTCGCGACTGCTCATGAAGAGCGCATCGGTAATGGCGGTCGCGAACCGCGGGTGCCCCTTGGCGCGAGCCAGGCGCTCGTCTGCGCCCGGCAGGTCAAGGATTGAGTCCAGCCAGCCCCGGTCGGTATACCGGGCGGGGAACCCGACGAAGAGATGGGGCGCCCGGTAGTAGGGCAGGATCTGGTTGGTGTACAGGTGCTCCTTGGGGGCCCCGGGGTATTCCAGCCACCGCGGCGCCGGGAAGTGAAGGAGGTCTTTGGAGGTCGCGGTCATGATGTCGCGGACGCCGTCCTTGAACCCCCGGTGGTACTCGCGGTACTCCTGTCGTACTGGATCCCAGAAGGCCAGGTTCTGGGAGTCGAAGGCGCCCTCCGTGACCAGCGGCTCCTTGCTCATGAGGCTGAAGTGAATGCCGTCGGCCGACTTGAGCGCGAACAGCCCGTGAGGCTTCTGCCCGACGATGAGCACCTTGTACTGCTCGTCAGCGGGGCAGTTGGGGTTCGCGTCTTTGAGCACGGCAGTATGGGCAGGGTCGCCGCCGATCTCCGTCACCGCTTCCGGCGTCAGGAGGATGTTGTTGGCCGTCGACCCCTTGAACTCGAACAAGCCCAACTCGGGTCGCCGCCAGTGAATCCCGTCGTCGCTCTCCGCATAGCACAGGTACCAAGGGTGGTCTTCCAGCGCCTGCGCCGGCTCGCCGCTGTGGCGGTAGTGAATCCCGTGGTAGTACATCCGGCACACGTCGCCGTCCCGGAAGACCGACTGGTAGCCGCAGGCGTTGCCTTCCCACGGGGCGTCGGTGCGGAACACGATCTCCCGGCGTTCCGGTTGGTGAAGCTGTAGGCGAGCGCCCCCACTCATCGACTCGATCAGGGAGTCGTCCACCAGCAGCTCAAGCCGCGAGCCGAGGGCAATGGGTTCCTGCGCAGAGAGTTGGGTAGTCATGAACAGAATCACCACCGTCAGCAGAGAGGGAATCCGGAAGCTGGACATTCAAGCACCTCGCGGGACAGGCCGGGCGCCGCCCGAATCGAGGCGTAGCGGCCGTCGCGACGGGGGGAAGTGTACCACCCGTCGTCGCCCCGCGCAACGGCGTCTCGACTTGACTCTTCCGGGGCTGCGGAGCACGCCCTCCCCGGGGCCCCGCCCTCGGCGCGGGTCTGCCGATCTCGCCGACCCCGAAATGCCACCGGGTATAATGGCATTCACTGTTGGAGGGTTGCGGAGAGTCCCTATGGCTGCGAGTACAACTGCCTGGATCGAGAGCGCCGCAGATGACTTCGACGTCGCGGAGGCCATGTTCGACTCGGGGCGCTGGTCGTACGTCGCGTTCATGTGCCACCAGTGCCTGGAGAAGCTGCTGAAGGCGGCCGTCTACGATTGCGCAGCCTCGATTCCCCCGCCAACGCACAACCTGGGCTCTCTGCTCAAGCTGACGGGGCTGCAGGTGCCGGCCAATATCCGCACCAGCGTGCTTCGGGTGAACCCCCACTACATGACTGCGCGCTACCCGGACGCCGCCGGCGGCCGGCCGGCAGACGCCTACGACAGGTCCCTGGCAGCCGAAGTACGCGCGGCGACAATCGAGGTTCGAGATTGGTTGGCAGAACACCTGAAATCGACTGGATGATCCAGGACTACATCCAAAGGCTGCAAGGCCGGCTGAACGTGGACCAAGTGCTGCTGTTCGGCTCGCGCGCAAGCGGAGACGGACTTCACCAGAGCGATGTGGACCTCGCGGTGATCTCGCGCGACTTCCAAGGGATGCCGTGGCCGCGGAGGCTGGAGTTGCTGTGGGGTCTTTGGGACTACAACGTTCCCGGCGAGTGTTTCGGCTATACCCCCGAGGAGTTCGACGCGCGCCAAGGCGAACTCGGCTTCGTGGGCGAGATCCATCGGCATGGCATACCGATTTCCACCGGCGCGTGACGCCCGGGGGGCGCGCTGCCGCCCGGGCTCTTCGCGAGCGCTACGCGTCCAGGGCCCAGCCGGGGCGGTACTTGCGTTTGAGCAGCTCGTTGCCTTCCGCGCTATTCGTCACGCGGCCGGTGGCGCCGTCGTAGTCGAGCTTCTTGCCGACTCGGTAGGCGACGAGCCCCAGGAGCATCTGCTCGATCAGCGTGCCGCCGTAGTCGAAGTCACACGAGGTCTTGAGGTCGCCCTTGCAGGCGTTGAGCCACTCCTGCTGGAAGCCACCCAAGGGCGGAATGAGCTGCTCCTGGGTCCGCGGCTTGTAGTAGGTCAGGTCGGCCTTGTCATTGTGGGGGATGAGCACGCGGGAGCCGAAGTCGGCAACAAGAGCGCCCTTGCTCCCCTCGAACACCGCCCCATGATCGATCCTCTTCAGGTCCACATACGACCTGGGTGACTCAGGCATGGCACCCCCCTGGTACCAGCCAACGGTGATTGCAGGGCGCCAGTTGTTGGCGGGGTGCTCGAACGTCGTCGTCAGCTCGACGGGCGTAACCTCCGGGTTGTACGTCTCGCCTTTACCTTCGGCCGACGTGGGCAGGCCGGCGTCGATGGCATTCCAGACGAGGTCCATCGTGTGGCTGCCCATGTCGCCAACTTGGCCGCTGCCGAAATCCCAGTACATGTTCCAGTTCAGGCAGTTCATGCCAGGCTGACCGGCGAAGTAGCCCGGGTTGTAGGGGTGCTCCGGCGAGGGGCCGAGCCACAAGTCGAAGTGGAGGGTGCTCGGCGGTTCGCCTTCGGCCGGCAGGTACCCGGGACGGCGGAGCTGCCGGTCACCCCAGGCGCAGGCGGACTCAAGGTCGCCGATGGCTCCGTCGCGAATCAGCTCCCGGACGCGGTTGAAGTTCTCGATGGCGTGGCGCTGCGTGCCGACCTGAGTGGCCAGCTTGCCCTTGTTCTTGAGGTGCGTCGCCCGGACCACGCGCGCTTCCTCGACGCTGTTGGCCAACGGCTTCTCGCAGTAGACGTGGAGCCCGCGATTCATCGCCCAGTTGGCGACGAAGGCGTGGGTGTGGTCCAGCGTGCAACAGACTACGGCGTCGATATCCTTCTGCTCCAGGCACTTGCGCCAGTCGACGTAGTGCTTGGCCTTCGGGAACTTCTCCGCGGCCAGGGCCAAGTGGTTCTCATCGACATCGCACAGCGCCACCACGTTTTGGGTCGCGAGCGCACCGTGGTGCGCCAGGGCTCGGCCCCAGACGCCGATCAGGGCGATGTTGAGCTTGTTGCTCGGGGCGTCTTCCCCTCTCAGTGTGCTGGCGGGGAGAAAGAGTAGCCCGGTTCCGGTAACTGCTGTGGACTTGAGAAACTGGCGTCGCTGCATGGTGCTGCTCTCCTTTTGGCTGTGGGCCCTTCACTTCGTCGTCTGCCCGGCCCTACAATCATGGCACGTTTTCGGCGATTCCGCAAAGGCGGCTCCGTGAAAAGCGGGAGGATCAGTGCCATGCTCTGGAGGGTATTATCGTCGCTGCTCCTGACACTGCCGGCGTGTGTTGCCGTAGCCGTGCCGCCGACGGTTACGCTGACCGACGAGGCGGTCGTTCTCACCCACGGCGATCAGTCTCTGTCCGCCGACCTGAACAACGGAACGCTGACGCTCAAGACTCCCTACCGTGACTACACACTGACAGGCTCCTTCATGGAGAGCAGCGGCTGGGCGGCGCCGTCGCAGGCCCTTGAGCGGCCGGTGGTCCGTGAGCAGGCGGACTCCATTCATGTGCGGATCACCTACCCGCTCGTCGGAGAGCGCCAAGTGGTTCTGGACTTGGAGGTCTCCGGCGACCTGCCAGCCTTCTTCGTGACCAGTCGTCTGGAACCCGAACGCCTGGGACGTCTCTCGGCCTGCAGACGAAGCACGAGGGCGGTGTCGAGCACTTTGCCGAGCTGCGGCTTGACCTGGTAGGCAGGCTGCCCGCGCAGGCCCAGCTTGGTGACAACGTTCTCGATGAAGCTGTTGTCGGGCGCACCATTCATGGCCCCCCACACGGCGGCATAGCGCAGGTTGAGCTTCTGCCCGGCGTGGAGGGGCTCGTTGGCCGGATAGCGCTCCAGGAACAAGCTGCTGCGTGGCGGGTCGCCAGGTCCGCAAACGGCGTAATAGCCCAGGTTGGGTGACAGTGGCACCACCGCACGACTGCCGCCGAAGGGGCCGAGCTGGGCGACGTACTCGACGTCGTCGGCCGGGCCGGCGACCCAGTTCAGGCGCGGCTTCATGGCGAGGACGTAAGGGGTCGCCTGCTTGCGCGAGACCAGCACGGTCTCGGCTTCGGTGAGCCACGGCGGCTGGAACACCAGGAACTTGCCGTAGCCGGCCGGAATGTCGCGGAACACTTCCAGCTCCTGATCCACCAGATACAGCGAAGTGCCTTCGGCCCAAGGCGTGTACTGGGTGATCGTGACCTTGCCGCGCAAGGTATCTTGCAGGTCGGCCGGCAGCGCCTGATCGTTGTGGTTCCAGTTGGCGCTGGCTGCCTCCGGGTAGAAGCGATCCAGCCCCAGTTCCCACACGCTGCCGAAGCGGCTGACCTGCCGCAGGCGTTGGTCGACGGCGTAGCGCTGCGTCTGGGGCAAGTTCTCCACCCGCGGCAGCACAACCATGCCCCCTGCCTGCCGGTCCACGTAGTTCTCCAGACCGCGAACCGCGAAGAACTTCCCAGCCAGGAACTTGCCGCTGAAGTACGTGTTGAGGTTGTCGGTGCAGCGCACCAACTGGTATTCCTGCACATGGGTGTTGCGGGAGGAGCTAAGGGCCCGACCGCCGTCCGCGTCCGTGACCTGCAGCACGAAGTCATGCCCTTGGTCGCGCCAGGCATCGAGGGTGAGGTCGGCTTCGCGCTTGCCCTGAAGCAGGAAGCGGTGGAAGTGCCGGCCCTTGTCGGTGATGCTGATCTCCTGCAAGCCGCGGTCGGAGCTGGCGCGCACGTGCAGCCGCATGCGGTCGCCGCCCGGAATCGCCAGGTCCGAAGTGCCGAAGTTGTGGACGGTGAAGTCCTCGAGCTGCGGCCCGTTGCTGACGAAGGTGTTCCACTGGAAGTAGTAGCTGCCTTTGTACTCGCCTCCGTAGTGGCCCGAGACGCTGTTCAGCACGTCCGGCAGTTCTGGCCACTGGCAGTAGGTCTGCGCGCCCGTCTTCGCTGCCGCGTGAACCTCGGCCACCGATCCCACCAGAGGCACCGCTGTGGCGAACAGCCTGAAGTCATCGCCGCACACTCGCGTGTAGGTCTCGGTGGCGTCGTCGGCCAGTTGCCCGCCTTGGTAGGTGAAGACCGCCATCCCCTTGTAGTTGCCCTGCAGCCAGGCCGGCTTGGGGTTCTTGTTGGGTTGGAGGAGGATCACCGGCGGGTACTGGCAGCCGCGGAACGGGTAGTTGTTGCGGCTGATGATCCGCTTGTCTCTGTCCGCCCACCAGTCGTCCTTCGGTCAGAACAGGTTGCGGCCGAAGGTCAGCATCAGCGCGCCGGTGGCAGTCTCGTAGGTGAAGCCGGCGAACACCTGGAACCGCTCGCCCGACTGCTCCTGGCACAGCCTCGCAAGTCGCTCGAGCTTCCCGGGCGTGAGCTTCGCCAGTTCCTCGCCAAAGGCAGCGAAGTCGTAGCCGGCTTCCTTGGCGGCGGCGATCATCTGCTCGGGCGAGTCCGCACCGGAGGAGAGGCTGCTGCGCATCCCCAGCAGACCGCGGTAGGTGTTGGGCACGCGCCGCGGCGGGAGTTGTACGCTATCCCAGTCGATGGCGTACAGGCCCGGCTGCTTGTTTTCCGCTTGTGCGGGCGGCGGCTTGAAGCCACCGAACGTGCCCGTGGAGGGCGCCGCCAGCCACGCCAGCAGGTTCTTCACCAGCGCCTCGCCGTCCGACGGATGCTGCCCGTCGAACCCGCGCGACATGACGCGCCCACCGCCTCAGAAGGGGTGGTAGCCGTCGATGAGATAGGCGCTCGGCACGCTGGGTCAGAGGACCAGCCGGCCCTTGCCGCTCTCTCGCGCCGCCAGCAGCGGCGGCGCCGAGGTATACGTCCCCGGGCGTTCCGTCTTTGTGTCGGTGCCCAGCTCCGAAGTACCCAGTGGGAGGGTGTAGCTGTAGGCCGACGCCGACCCCTTCACCAACACCTGCCAGTCCGCTCCCACTTGCACCGGGTGGGCGTAGTAGCACCAGGCGGTCGAGGTTGGATACGCCAGACCGCCGCCGCCGGCAGTCAGCGCCTGCTGGACGACGTTGCCCGTCCAGGCGAGGTCGCTGGGGCTCTGCTGGGTGGGCTTGCCGATCCGCAGCCCGGCTTCCTTCTCGCCCACTTGTTCCAACAGCACCTTGCCGGCGAGCGGTTCCAGGAAGCGGTTCATCTCCTCAATGTCGCGCCCCAGCGCCCACATGCCGTACTCAGTGCACCCGGTCAGCAGCAGCCCGCCACCCTCAGCGACGTACTGCCGCAGCAGGTCCAGCCCCCTGCGGATGCCGGCGGTGAGCGCGGGGTTCGCCTCAGCGGTGGGGACGTCCAGCAGCACGACGGCGTTGAACTGCCGCAGGAACTCCGGCGTGAGCTTCGTGGAGAAGCAGTCGGCAAACCACCCGTAGCCCCCCTGCTGCAAGCGGCCCTGGAGCTGCTCATCGGGCACCAGCGGACGCAAGCTGTACGGGTCCGGGTTGCCCGGCGGACGCTCCACCGGATTGCCGCCCAAGAACAGGAGGACGGGCTTGTCGGCTCCCGTCTGTTGGGAGTGCAAGCCGGCCGCCGAGCCGCTCAGCAGTGCCGCTATGAGGAGACCCCGAAGTGGTGTTGGCATGGGTGTGCCTTTCCTCCCAGAAAACAAGTGATTTCCTGCGGACAGCCGCTCGGGCTCTACGCGGCGCCCTCCCTGCCGTTGGGACACAGCACGGCTTTGACGACACGACCGGCGGCGACATCGTCGAGGGCTTGGTTCGCCTCTTCCAGCTCGTAGTACCGGCTGATCATGTCGGTCCACGGGAACGCGTCGCGGAAGCGCGCCAGGGCGTTGAGCGACTTGTGCAGGTGCGAGAAGTCGATGCCCCAGGTCGCGCGCACGTCGAGGTGTTTGCGGTTGAGGTCCAAGTGCGGGTTCAGCTCGATGGAGCCGGCGTCGGTGTATTGGCCGACGACGACGTAGACACCGGCGTCGCGGGTGAGACGCATGCCTTCGGGCACGGCTGCGGGGTTGCCGGTCGCCTCGATCGTGAGGTCCGCGCCGCGACCGTCGGTCAGGTCGGCGATGGCGGAGGCGCGCTCGGCGGCGGTCGTCTGTTCGACATCGATCACCTGATCTGCGCCGAGCTTCCAGGCGAGATCCAAGCGCGCCTGCGGCGCGCCAATGACGATGACCTGTTGCGCACCGGAGAGCCGCGAAAGCGCACACGCCGTCAGGCCGACGGGGCCGGAGCCTTGGACCAGCACGGTGTCGCCCAGCCCGACCTGCCCGCGCTCAACGGCGTGGAACGCCGTCGGCAAGGCGCACCCGCCAGCGATGGCGAGTTCGGGCGATAGCCCTTCCGGCAGTCGCAGGATCTTCACGCCCGGCTTGAGGTAGACGACTTCGCTCCACCCGCCCAACAACCCGTCCTCTGCGCCGTAGGTGATGCCGTAGACCTTCCGCGCCGGGCACCGGGTCGTCGCCTTTGCCACCAGACAGAACCAGCAGTGGTTGCAGGTTTCGTGGACGTCGAGGAAGGTGACGGTGTCGCCCTCATGCACCGGCTTGCCGAAGGCATCCGTGACCGGGCCGTTCATGGTCTCCAGTGTGCCGACGTTGAGGTGCCCGGGAATGAGCGGGTACGGCGCGCTTGCGAGCTGTCCGTGCAACAGGTGCACGTCGGTTCCGCAGACCTCCGAGTAGGTGGTTCGCAGCAGTGCCGCGCCAAGCTCCAGGGCGGGATCGGAGAAGGTGCGGACTTCGACAGGTTGGTCAGGGGCGGGGATAACAGCGGCTCGGACGGACACGGGTCACCCTTTCGGCCCGTCGGTCTCGTAGAGCGGCCGTTCGTCGGCACGGATCGGCGGGCGGTAGACGCGGATCACCTTGATCGGCATGCAGCCGCGCAGTCTTAGCGTGTGCTTGCCGTTGGGCAGCCCCAAAGCCAGCGCGCTCGGGTACTCGCGAACCGGGTCTGCGGCTTCGGGCGGCGCGTAGGTGTCGACAAACTCCGGCACGCACTTCCATTCGGTTCGCATGCCCGGTGTGACAGGTTCGTGCATCAGCTCGAAGGAACGCTGCACGCACCAGTCGTCCGGCTCAATGACGACCCAGCCCGAGTTGGAGACGAACTTCTCGGTGTTGACGCCCTCGCCATCGAGGCCCGTCACCGAACCAGCACCCTTGAAGCGGAAGACGGAGTTGTCAGCGTTGATCGCGGTGAGCTCGCACGACCAGTCTTCGACGAGGCGCGGCTTCTTGCTCATGGCCTGCATCACCGACGGCCAGCGCTTGGGTTGGACCATGCCAGTGGGTTTGGTGAAGGCATACAGCGCGGGGAAGGAGGAGGGCCTCCGCCCGTCGATCAGCACCTCGGCCGAGACTGCCGGCGCGCCCGCAGCGCGCGCGGACAGCACATCGACTCGGTTGCCGTCGAACTCGAGAGTTAGCGTGTCGCCCTCCCACTGGGCGTGCTTGCCGACCTCGTACTCACGGACCAAGCCGCGCGACTGCTCCGTTTGCACCTCCGGCCGGTAGAGCAGTTGGCGCTTGGCAAGCTCTGCCATCAGGTAGTTGCCGTGGTCGTTCAGGTGAATGCCGTCTTTGAGAAGCGCCTGGGCCTTCAGATGGTTGGCGGTCAGGTACTCCGCCCACGGCTGTTTGACCTCGACCACTTCGCAACCGTACTTGGCTGCCACCTTGTGGAGGCACTCGTCCATGAACTCGCCCCACTTGCTGTCGACAAGCTGCCCGGACTTGTCTGTGTCGGCGCCCCAATGGTCGGTCATGAGGACGACCTCGGCGGCCGTTCGCTGCCTGGTCCGAGCGAGGCTGTCTTCGTAGCGCCGGTGGTCGCCATAGACGTGGAAGATCAGCAGGTCGGGATAGAAGGGGTACAGGTCCTGCTCGGCTGTCTTGACCAGAACCTGGCTGGAGAAGCCGCCGAGGGCTCTGTTCTGGATGTCGAGGTCGGCCTCCGGGAAACGCCGCCGCAGGTCGTCGGCGACGAGCTTCGTCCACTCCTGTTCCGTGATGGACTGACCGTAGAACAGCACGCGCACCTTGTTGCGCCGCGGCGGCGTGCTGGTGGCCAGCAACGCCATGGTTCGCTGGATGTGCTCGCCCCAGCGGGAGCTATCCGTGGGCGCAGGCGGAGGCGGGTACGTCTCGGCGGAAGCGGAGGAGCTGGCGAGCAGTACGAGGGCGCACAGCAGGCAGCCGAGGAAGGGGCCGATGTCGAGGTGGGTGTGCATCTGTCGTTGGGTGCTCCGTTGGCCTGGATTCGTACCCCGACGCGCCAGCGGAGGGAGTCCTCCGGCTGGGCGCCTCGGGCTACGGCGGGCGTTCACTCCGCGAGGCGCCGCTTGCGCGAAAACCGCTGGGCAACCATTCTCCACGCCGAAGCTGCTTCCTCGATTCTCAGCAAGCGGGCGAGCACGGCGTAGAGCAGCACGCCGCCGCCACCGGCGACCAGGAGGACGACACCTGCCGTCAACCTGCCGGGGAGGTGCAGGAGAGCCAGATGGTGACCGGCCACCGCTGCAAGTTGCCGCGCGAACAGCCCCATGGCGACGGAGGAGGCCACCACCTTGGTCACCGAACTCAAGATCAGCCTGCCGTGAATCCCGCCCAACTGCTTCCGCAGGAGGGCGGCCAGGACCAGCATGTGTAGCGCCGCCGCGATGGTCGTCGCCAGCGCCAGCCCGCGGTAGCCCATGAGCTTCATGAGCACGTAGTTCAGGGGGATGAAGAGGAGGGTCATGATCGTCCCGCTGACGACGACGGTGAGGGTGTCGTGGCGCGCGTAGAACCCACGCGCGATGATGGCCTGCCCCGACCAGGCGAAGATGCCCAGAGCATAGTACACCAGCGCGCCGGCGGCTTCGTGGCTGTTCTTCCCGGTGAACTCGCCCGACTGCAGGAGCAGTTGGAACACCGGCAGGGCCAGCGCCATCAGCAACGCGGAGCACGGGATCGTCAAGAACAAGATCGACCGGATGCCGAGGCTGACCGTCTGACGGAACTCGGCGATCGCTCCGCGAGCCGCCTGTGCCGAGAGGGTGGGAAAGAACGCGATGGCCATCGACTGGGCAAAGACGCCCAGCGGAATCTGCATCATGCGGTTGGCCCGGTCCAGCGCGCTTACCGCGCCGGCAAACAGGAAGGAGGCAAACCAGGCGTTGATGAGCACATCGACCTGTGGCAGAGAAAGCCCGAAGAGGACGGGCAGCATCAACTTCCAGACTTTGCGGACGCCCGGGTGCCGGTGGTCGAAGCTCGGCTTGAACGTGACTCCCGCATTCCGCACAGCGAGGAGCTGCATCAGGAAGTTGCCGACAAACGCGCCTGTCAGGGCGCCCCACGCCAGCCCTTCGATCCCCAAGGCGTGCCCCAGCAGCAGCCCGCCGCAGATGATGCCAAGGTTGTAGAGCGAACCCGACAGGCCCGGCACCAGGAACCGCTGCCGGGCATACAGCGTGCCCATCATCAGCCCGCCCAGAAAGAAGAAGAGCTGCGACGGAAGGATGATCCGCGTCAGGTGGGCGACGCTATCCAGCTCCTGTGGGCTGAATCCCGGCGCCACGGCCACGGGCACGATCTGCCGGGCGAACACCTCGCCGAAGACGACGAAGCCCCCCACAACCACGGTCATGATGGTGGCGACGACGCTGTAGACCTTCCACGCGTCCTTCTCCTTCCCCCCGGTCAGGTAGGAGGTAAACACGGGAATGAACGAGCTGCTCAGCGCGCCGCCGGCGATGAGGAAGAACAGCAGGTCCGGCAGCTTGAACGCGGCGACGTAGATGTCTGTCTGCCGGTTCTGCCCGAACATGTGGCTGATGACCATGTCCCGGACCAGCCCCAAGACGCGGCTGAGCAGAATGGCGGCAAGCGTCGTGCCGGCTGCTCGGGCAACGGCCTGGTGCGTGGTGGTTGGTGGGGTTCCTTCGGGCATGGTTCTTGGCTGTCGACCTTCTCTGCGTCTCACTGGGCCGACCGGTCGGGCGCCTGGCATGTTACTTCACGGAGAAACACACCAGCTCGCCTTCCTTGTCCTTGCAGACCAGGAGGCCGGCGGCCAACGGGACGTGCGGGTAGCACGTCCCGCCGACGACTCCCTCCACTTGGCTCAGCTCGCGGTACTCGTCGGCCAGGGCGTCGATCAGGGCGAGCTTCCCGTTACCGAAGGCGATCACCTTGGCGTCGCCGGTCACCAGGCACGACCCGTTGCCGAAGCCGCCGCCGCGCCACTTGTCGGCGCCGGTGGCGAGGTCGAGGCACTGCAACTGGTTCTGGATGAGGAACACGCGGTCCCGGTAGACAACGGGGCTGCTCACGACGGCATAGCGGCTGGACCGCCACACCTGCCGCATGCCGCCTTGGAACACGTCGAACAGCACGGCTTCCCGGTGGTTGTGCGTTGAGGTGATCAGCACTCGGCTACCCGACACGCCCGGCGAGGCGACGTGGCAGGCGAAGTCTGTCGTCCACGGCTGCGCGGCAACCGTTTCGCCCTCGTGCCCCTTGTCGGTACGGATGACGACCACGTCGTTGGTGGTGAACACGGCGACGCAGTCGTTGCCGTCGACCTGCAGGGGTACCGGTCCTGCGGTCGAGCCGAACTCGCGGTTGTACTTCGACGCCCACTGCTGCCGGCCGGTTCGCTTGTCGAACGCCATCACGGTTCCCTGGCTGGCGCCCACTTCCACCACCACCGAATCGCCGAGGACGAGCGGCGAACAGGCATACCCGTAGTCGCGGATCTCCTTGCCGGTGAACGGTCGCTGGGGCACGTCGTACTCGTCATACAAGCTCTTCGCCCAGACCAACTTGCCCTGTTGGGTGGCGTCCCAGCAGCGCAGATCACCGTCGACGCTAAGGGTGAAGAGGGACCCCGTCACCAAGTCGAAGGAAGGCGTTGAGCACGGCCCGCCGTAGAGCCGTTCGTCACCGAGGCGCTTGCGCCCCTGGTACGGGGACGAGTACGACTGCTTCCACAGCTCGCGCCCAGATCGGGCATCGAGGCAGCGCAGCGTATCGTCGCCCTTCTCGGTCGTCGCGTCGCCCGTCCAGCCCATGACGTAGAGCTTTCCACCGACGATAATCGGGGAGGTGCACCCCTTGCCGACATTGCCCCCCCACAGCTTCTTCGGTGGCCAGCCGGCAGGCCAGCCGGACTGCTCGGAGGTGAGGCCATTGTGGTCGGCCCCCCGCCACTGCGGCCAGTCGGCTGCCCGGCAACACGGGGTGCAGAGCGCTGCGAGCAGCCCGCCCAACCAAGCAGCACAAGCGGCGGGACAGCGTGAACGGCGACGGCTGGGGCCAGGGTGAGACGGTTTGTGGATCACGGGTGGGCGCTCCTGAGCAATCGGCAGAGGGGGTGGCCCCATTGCCAAACGGACCTGCCTCAGTATAGCCGGAATCAGTCGACAGCCACCTTGACGGGGCGCCTGCTCGCTGGCTATAGTCCGTAGGCGCCCAAGCCTCCGAGAGTCATTGGCGCCTGAGTGATTCGCGTGGACCCCCACCTCCTGGATTCAATCGCTGACGCGGTCAACCCGCTCCTCGCTCTGACGGCAGTGACCTTCGCCTTCGCCCGCAAACGGAAGGCGCGCGAGGTCCTGCCACCGCGGCGGTTTCTGGCGGGAGTGCTGCTTGGACTAACGGTCGTCTACCTGCTGCAGAACCTCGACTCGCGTCTTCACTTCTGCTCGCGGCTCGGGCTGGACTACAGCACCCACAGCGCGTTCGCCGTCTCAGTGGTCACGTCGCTCGTATTGGCCAACGCCCGCTGGCTGTTCGCCCTCGTCCCCGTGTTGCTGGGCTACGGTTGGTTGATGGCGCACCTGGGCTACCACACCGTGGCAGACATGCTCGCGGCAGCCGCAGTGTTGGTGCCGGCCACGTGGGCCCTCCACCGCCTCCTCCGCGCAACACCGCCCGCCCCCGCGGATGGAGCCCGCGCCCTTGACCTAACACATGACACCTGACACTTGACACGCGACACATGACACCCGACACCCGTCTTGACCAGCCGCTCCTACCCGCCTACGAGTGCGGCTCTATCTGCAACCTCACCAGCACGATCCTGAGGTCGTTCGGCGAGAAGAACGTGCCCTCGAACGTGCTGCCCGCGCCGCCGCTGCTGCAGAGGCTGGAATACAGCGACCGGGTCGTGCTGCTCGTACTGGATGCGCTGGGCCACCTTCAGTTGGCGGACCGCAAGGACGACGCCGGGAGCGTCCTTGCCGGGATTGGCGCAACCGGCTTCGCCTTGCGCCTCACTACCGTGTTCCCGTCCACGACCACCGCGGCGCTCACCTCGCTGTACACCGGCTGCACGCCGCAGCAGCACGGCATGCTTGGGTACCGGTTGTACCTCAACGAGTACTCCGCCGTTGCGGACATGCTGATGCTGTCGCCGGCGGGTTCGGGCGCGCCCGACCTGCTGGCCCAGCAGGGGATGCGACACCACCAGTTCCTCGGCAAGCCGACAGTGTTCGAGCGGCTGCGCAAGCTGGGTGTTCCGACTGCCACGCTCTGCCGGGGGGCGTACGCGGGCACCGGTCTGTCTCGCCTGTTGCACCGCGGCGCCGACCAAGTGCTGCCGGTAGTCGCCTTCTCGGACTTGTGCGTGCAGGTCCGCAAGCTGGTGAACGACCCCAACGGGCCTCGGTTCATCCTGGCCTACTGGGATACGCTGGACGGGATCGCCCATCAGTACGGGCCGGACTCCGAGGAGTTCTCCGCGGAGCTGCGCAACCTCGGTGCCGCCCTGGAGTCCGAGTGGGTCGGCCACCGCGGAATGGGGAAGCGAGACGTCACACTCGCGATCGCCGCCGACCACGGCCAGCTCGAGACCGACCCAAAGTTGCGAATTGAAACGAAGCGCTACCCGTCGCTCCTGAGCCGCCTGCTGGTGCCGCCCACCGGAGACGGGAGAGCCGCCTACCTCCACTGCCACCAGGGCGAGCAGGAGGCGGTGCGCCGCTTCTTCGCCGACCGGTTCGGTGCCCTCCTCCCGTGCACGCCCAGCGACGCGGCGCTGCAACAAGGTCTCTTTGGGCGCGGCAGGTGGCACCGCCACACCCGCGAGCGGATCGGCGACTTCGTGGTGCTTCCCCAAGGGCGCGCCACCCTCGAGTCGCCGTTCTCCAAGACCATCCTGAAAGGCCGGCACGGCGGGCTGTCGCCCGAGGAAACGCTCGTGCCACTGCTTTGCACCACGCTATGACCGACGACGCCCGCCAGAGGCGCCTCGCCGCCCCGCACGCGGCCGAAGGCGTCATCTTCGCCCTCGTCCGCGACGGCCACGTGCTCGTTGAGCACCGCCCGTCACACGACGTGTACGCCGGCATGGACGTGCTGCCCGGCGGGACCCTCGACCCCGAAGACTTCGCGCAACCCGACCCACCCGCAGCCGCCCTGCTCCGCGAGGTGCAGGAAGAGCTGAACGCCGTGCTGCTGGACTACGAGTGGCTCTCGTCGTTCCCCTGCTTCGACCCGTTCCGGACGCCGACGCGATTGGTGCTCATTCACTTCTACGTTGTCTTCCGGTGGGAGGGCGAGATCCCGTCGCACTCTCAGGAAGGCGGCGAGGACTTCGGCCGCCTTCACTGGTTGCCGGTGGAGCGGGGCGGGGAGCTTCCGCACCCGTGCCATCGGCGGATGATGCGGGAACTGGTGCGGCGCCTTGGGAGAGCGCGCTGAGGGGAGTATCGGGTGCCTGGCGAACCGCAGACGCCGGTCCTGTAGGGCGAGAAATCCCTTTCCGTCTTCCTCGCAAGTCCCGCTGGGTCTCTGGCGAACAGTGGGCGGAGCGGGAAGGGATTCCTCGCCCGACACCATCGGTACCTCCCCCCTTTGCTCCTCCGCCTCCCGCCCGAACGCGCAGTACCTCCGCACCACGCACTCTCCACACCTCGGCCCGCGGGCGGCGCAGACGCTGCGGCCGTGGGCGATGAGGTTGACGTGGAGTTGGTGCTTCAGCTCGTCTGGGATCGCGGCGTCCAGCACTTGGTGCGTTCGCTCCGCCGGGTCCCTGTCTGCGACCCAGCCCATTCGCCGGGCGATTCGGTGGATGTGCGTGTCCACGGGGAACACGGGCTGGTCCAGGGCGAAGAGCAACACGCAGGCGGCTGTCTTGGGGCCGACGCCTTCGAAGTGGGTGAGGTACGCCACCGTCTCCGCGGGCGAGTATGTCTGCAGGAAGTCCAGCGACAGTTCGCCGCGTTCGACGACCAGCTCTTCGAGAATCGCCTTGATCCTGCGCGCCTTTGCCTTCGACAGCCCGCCCCTCTCGATGGCGGCAGCGATCTCGTTGGTGGGCGCGCGCAACGCCTCTTCCCAGGTGGGGAACCGCGCCTTGAGCGCGTCGTACGCCCTGCCGCTCAGCACGTCGTTTGTGCTCTGGGAGAGGATCGTGCCAACGAGGGCGTCCAGCGGGTCGCCGCGCCGGCCGTGGCCGACCTTCGGCCCGTGGACGCCGGCCAGTCGGCGGTCGATCGCCTGCCACTGCCGACGGGTGGGGAGGTTCGTCATTTCAGCGTCAGCGTGAGATCGCCGTCTTCCTTGCCGACGCGAACCTCCTGCGAGACCGACTTGCCGGTTGGGGCGGTCACCGTGACGCGGTGCCGCCCGCGGAACACCCGCAACGACACCGCCCCCGTCTCGCCGGCAGACTCCATCGCCCGGGTCCACCACTTGTGCTTCACCAGTTCCAGCAGTTGGTCGTAGGCCGGCTTGGGCGACAGGTCCTTCCGTAGGAACCCGGCGGGTGCCTGCTGCCACGCGCCCCGGTCGGAGAAGTCCCACCACGTGAGCGCTTCGACGGCTGGGTGGCTGAACAGCGTGGTGTAGAGCTTCACCACTGCCTCCGCTTGCCGTTGCTCGCCCTCCGGCGTTGTCTCCCAGCCGCCGGCCGTCTTCGGGCCGCTGACGATTGTGGTCTCGGTGAAGTGCAGCGGCACCCCGTACTTCGCGTAGCGCTCGCACACCTCCCACACGCGCTGCACCGGCCACGCGCCCCCGTGCATGTGGCTCTGGATGCCGATGACAGCGTAGAGCGGCTTGCCGCCCTCGCCGACCAATTGGTCGACCACTCGCTCATAGGCGGCATCGGTCCGGTAGTCGTTGATCAGCAGCGTCGCCTCGGGGTTCGCCTTTCGCGCAAGCTGGAACGACGCCACAGTGAGCGGAATTACGCCTGCTTGCCTCCACATGTCGGTCATCAAGTTCTCAAAGCCCGCCCGGAACGGATCGGCGGCTTCGTTGACCACGTCCCACCGGTCGATCCGGCCGCGATAGCGCGCGACGATCTCAGTCACCCGCGCGTCCGACAGCGCCCGGATCGTGCCGAGGTCCTCGGGCAGCCACTTGGGCACACCCGCCACATGGTTCCACACCAGCGGATGCCCCTTGCACGCAATGCCCTGCGCCTGGCACCATTCGACCATGGCGTCGATCCGGTCGTATTGCGGCTTCCCCTGCTCACCCTCGAAGCCCGCCCAGTAGAACGGCAGCGTCGCATAGTTGAACAGCGCGGCAAACCGGTCGCGGTACTGCCGCTCCAGTTCCGGCGGCTGCAGCCGGTTCAGCATGAACAGGTTGCAGCCAAACAGGAAGTCGTGGCTGAGCTGCTCCACGGTCACCTTGGCGTCCCTCACCGGCTTTCCGTCTCCGTGTACTACCCGCACAGTGAGCGCGGACTCGCGGTACCGGCTGATGCGTTCGGGAGCACCAGCGAGGAGCTGGTCATCGGTCATGTTCTCGCACCTCACTTGCATGGTTGCCAACAGGCTGCAGAGCAGCAGAGAAATGGACTGGGCAATGGAGCACATGGCCCAAGGGGTTCGTTCCAGTGGCGTCGGTGTCCTGCTGTCGCCGGCCGTTAGTGTCGGAGAGGAGGAGGTCCCGGGGCGTCTGTCTGGCTTGTCCGGCAGGAGACCGACTCCGGAGGTGGAAAGGACCGTCCGGCTTCACCCGATCCCGACAGGAGACACCGCGTTCGCGAGGGACTCGTTCCTGTCTTCCCGGCGGCGGAACCTCACGGCAAACCCAACTGAGCCTGACGGCGAGAACGCACGACCTCGCCGCCGCACCGTCCCGGCCGTTCAATCCGAAATCTGCAATCGCAAATCTGCAATCTCACCGGAGGCCCCATGACCCCACCCATCCGTTGCGCCGTAGTCGGCTACGGCCCCATGCACCATTTTGGCTGGGCGCATTGCGCCTGGATCGACCACACACCCGAGCTGGAGCTGGTCGCGGTGTGCGACGTGGACCCGACGCGCACCGCAGCCGCGAAGGCCGACTGGCCGGCCATCGAGACGTACAACTCGACTGCTGAGCTGTACGACCAAGCGGACGTGGCACTTGTCTCCATCGTCACGCCCCACTTCACCCACTGCTCACTCGTCGTGGAGGCGTTTGCGGCCGGCAAGCATGTGGTGGTAGAGAAGGCGATGTGCCTGAACGTGGCCGAGGCAACCGCGATGATCGAGGCCGGCCGCGCCGCCGGCCGCACCTTGGCCGTGCATCACAACCGCCGCCACGACGGCAACTTCCGCCGGCTCAAGCAGCTCGTCGCCGATGGCGCCATTGGCGAGGTGTTCCAGATCGACCTGTCTGCGGGCGGCTTCGGCGACCCGGCGCATGGCTGGTACACGGACAAGGCGAAGTCGGGCGGGGCGTTCTATTTCTGGGGCCCGCACGCGGTGGATTGGGTGCTCGACTTGGTGCCCAGCCCCATCGCCGGCGTCACCGGCTTCTTCCACAAGCTGGTCTGGCACCACCTCAGCATCGAAGACCAGACCCGCGCGCTGATCCGCTTCGAGAACGGCTGCGTGGCCGACGTGACCTGGTCTCACATCATGGCGGCAGGGCACCCGCTGTGGCGTGTGCTCGGTACCCAGGGAGCGATCGTCGACACCGGCGCCAACGCCACCACCGGCTACGAACAGCGGCTCTCCGCACCCGCCGGCGGGAGCCTGAACGTAATCACCCTCGGCGACGACCGCCGGACCCGCGCGGAACATGACGTGCCCTACCTCGACTGCGACTGGCCCACCTACTGGCAGGACCTGGCCGACCACCTATTGCGCGGCGCCCCGGTGCCGGTGTCCGGCGAGTTCGGTCGGCGCGTCATCGGGGTGTTCGAGGCGGCGGAGAAGTCGTCGAGGACAGGGCAGACGGAGTCGGTGGCGTACGAGTGACTGGCGTGTGTTGGGGCACGCCGCCGCCCAATCGTGCGTCTGCCCGCAGGCTTGGCACCACCAGACCCGACACCGAGTGCTTAGAGAACATCCATGTTTGAGCAAGCCTTCAGGAACATCGACGACGTCCTCTGGAAGGAAGCCGGCTGCACCACCGAGCTGGACTACACCGAGCAAACCTCGTGGCTGCTGTTCCTGAAGTACCTCGACGGACTGGAGCAGGATCGGGCGATGGAGGCGGAGTTGGACGGGAAGCAGTACACCTTCCTGCTCGACAAGCCCTATCGCTGGGAGTCGTGGGCGGCGCCCAAGGGCAAAGACGGCAAGCTCGATCACAACAGAGCCCAGACCGGGGATGACCTCCGCGACTTCGTCAACGCGAGGCTCTTCCCGTACCTGCAGGGGTTCAAGCAACGGGCCAGCGGTGCGAACACCATCGAATACAAGATCGGCGAGATCTTCGGCGAGATCAAGAACAAGATCCAGAGCGGCTACAATCTGCGGGAGATCATCGATCACATCGACGAGCTGCGCTTCCGCTCGCAGACCGAGAAGCATGAGCTGTCGCAGCTCTACGAAGAGAAGATCCAGCGCATGGGCAACGCTGGGCGCAACGGCGGCGAGTACTACACCCCGCGCCCGCTCATCCGCGCCATGGTGCAGGTGGTGAAGCCGAGGATCGGCGAAACCCTCTACGACGGCGCGTGTGGCTCGGCGGGCTTCCTGTGCGAGTCGTTCGATTTCCTGCGGAATGGGACTGAGGGGAAGGATGGGACACATAGATCCCGTTCTTCCCATTCGTCCCCTCTCACGACCAAAGACCGGGAGACCCTCCAGACGAAGACCTTCTACGGCAAGGAGAAGAAGTCCCTCGCCTACGTCATCGGGATCATGAACATGATCCTGCACGGCATCGAAGCGCCCAACATCCTGCACACCAACACGCTTACCGAGAACCTCGCCGACGTTCAGGAGCGAGACCGGTTTGACGTGGTGCTGGCCAATCCACCCTTCGGCGGGAAGGAGCGCAAGGAGGTCCAGCAGAACTTCCCCATCCGCACCGGCGAGACGGCGTTCCTGTTCCTTCAGCACTTCCTCAAGATGGTCAAGGCCGGTGGCAGGGCGGGCGTGGTCATCAAGAACACCTTCCTGTCCAACACCGACAACGCCGCCGTCAGCCTGCGCAAGCTGCTGCTGGAAAGCTGCAACCTGCACACCGTGCTCGACTGCCCCGGCGGCACGTTCCAGGGCGCGGGCGTGAAGACCGTGGTGCTCTTCTTCGAGAAGGGCGCCCCCACGCGCAAGATCTGGTTCTACCAGCTCGACCCCGGCCGCAACCTCGGCAAGACCAACCCGCTCAACGACGACGACCTGGCCGAGTTCGTGGAGCTGCAGAAGACCTTCGCCGACTCGCCCAAGTCGTGGACGGTGGATGCCGCGAGCATTGACCCGACGACCTTCGACCTGTCGGTGAAGAACCCCAACGGCGCGCCACCACCGGCGCACCGCAGCCCGCAGCAGATCATGGACGAGATCGCTGCGCTGGACGCTGAGAGCGCGGCGGTGCTGGGGACGATCAGGGGGCTGCTATGAAGGGCAATGGGATGGATGGGAAGAATGGGAAGAATGGGAATGAGGGGGAACACTCCTCCCATCCCTCCCATGATTCCCATTCCTCCCATCCAGTCCTCCCTCCCCGCGGCGACTACCGCACGCTGCTGTCGTTCCAGAAGGCCGAGGTGGTCTACGACCTCACCTTCCGGTTCTGTCACAAGTTCCTCGCCAGGGGCGACCGCACCGTCGACCAGATGGTGCAGGCTGCCCGGTCCGGCAAGAAGAACATCCTGGAAGGCAGCAAAGCCGGGCTGACCTCCAAGGAAATGGAGATCAAGCTCACGGGAGTGGCACGTGCCAGCCTCGAGGAACTGCTCGACGACTACCGAGACTACCTGCGCGCCCGCGACCTGCCGATCTGGACCAAGGACTCCAAGCAGGCGCTGTATGCCCGGAAGCTGGGCAGCCAGCCCAATCAGACGTATGAGCTCTACAGGACGCATGTGGAAACCCAGCCCGCGGCAGTGGTAGCCAACATCGCCATCTGCCTGATCCACCAGGCGAACTACCTGATCGACCAGCAGCTCCGCCGCCTGGAGAAAGACTTCATCGAACAGGGCGGCCTGCGCGAGCGCATGACCCGCGCGCGCCTCGCCTACCGGAACAAACCGCCACAGAAATGAACCCCAAAGCACCCCCCAAGTCCCATTCCTCCCATAAGTCCCCTGCGGCAGACCGGCGCGGAAGGGCTGGGGAGCGTATGGGAGCCGATGGGAAGAAGGGGTGGCAGACGAAGAAGCTGGGGGAAATGTGCGAGACGGGCTCGGGCGGCACGCCCCTGAAAGCACACAAGGAGTATTACGAGGGTGGGAGTATTCCCTGGCTTCTGAGCGGCGAGGTCGGCCAAGGTGAAGTGTGCGCAGCGACCAACTTCATCACACAGAAGGGGCTGGAGAACTCCTCCGCCAAGGTCTTCCCGAAGGACACAGTCTTGGTCGCGATGTATGGAGCCACTGCCGGTCAGGTCGGTATTCTGAGACTCGAAGCGACAACCAACCAAGCAGTCTGTGGGGTTTTTCCAGGCAAGCACTTCGTCGCAGAATTCCTGTACTACTTGCTGCTATCTCGCAAGGAACAGCTCGTGGGGCAAGCCGTCGGCAACGCGCAGCCGAACATCTCCCAAGTCAAGATTCGGAACACTCAAGTTCCGGTTGTGCCCCTCCCCGAACAGCACCGTCTCGTCCGCCTCCTCGACGAAGCGTTTGCCGGCCTCGCCACCGCCAAAGCCAACGCCGAGAAGAACCTCCAAAACGCCCGTGCCCTGTTCGAAAGCCATCTGCAATCCGTCTTCACGCAGCGGGGGGAGGGGTGGGTGGAGAAGCGGCTTGAGCAGATCGGGAGGACGCAGACCGGATCGACCCCGAGGACGTCCGAGCATACGAACTTCGGCGACTTCATCTCCTTCGTGAAACCGGCAGACTTCCGCGCCGACGGCTCGCTGGACTACGAGAAGGATGGACTGAGCCAGAAGGGGCTCGCCGGTGCGCGCAAGGTGCCTTCGGGATCAGTGCTCATGGTCTGCATCGGCGCAACGATTGGGAAATGCGGGTACTGCGACCGCGACGTGACCACCAATCAGCAGATCAACTCGCTCACTCCGACCGACGGTTCATCGCACAGGTTCATCTACTACCAGATGCTGACAGATGGTTTCCAGCGCCGGGTGATGCACGCTTCGGGGCAAGCCACACTGCCGATCATCAACAAGTCCAAGTGGAGCTCTCTTCCTGTCTGGCTTCCACCGACCATCGCGGAGCAGAAGCGAATCGCCGCCAAGCTCGATGCCCTCGTAGCCGAGACTCAACGCCTCGCCAGCCTCTACCAGCGCAAGCTCGCCGCGCTGGAGGAGTTGAAGAAGTCGTTGCTCCACCAAGCCTTCAAAGGAGCGCTCTAGCAGCGCCATGAACGAAGCCGAAACCCGAGCGGAGCACATCGACCCCGCGTTGGCGGCGGCAGGTTGGGGCGTCGTCGAGGGCAGCCGCATCCGGCGCGAGTATCCGATCGCGCCGGGGCGCATCGAAGGCGGCGGGAGACGCGGCAGACCGCTCACTGCCGACTACGTGCTGGAGTACCGCAACACCAAGTTAGCCGTCGTCGAGGCCAAGGCATGGGACGAAGAACTCACCGAAGGCGTGGGCCAAGCGAAGAACTACGCCGAGAAGCTCGCCCTCCGCTTCGCCTATTCCACCAACGGCAGGGGCCTCTACCAGATCGATATGTCCCCTCCTTCCCATTCCTCCCAGCCCACCGAAGGCGAAATACCGCGCTACCCCACCCCCGACGACCTCTGGAGCCGCACCTTCGCCCAGCCGAACGCCTGGCGCGACCGCTTCGCCGCTGTTCCCTTCGAGGACAAGGGCGGCTCGCACCCCAGCCGCTACTATCAGGACATCGCCGTCGAGCGGGTGACGCAGGCCATTTCGGAGAACCGGCAGCGCATCCTGCTCACGCTCGCCACCGGCACAGGCAAGACGTTCATCGCCTTTCAGGTTGCGTGGAAGCTCTTCCACAGCCGCTGGAACCTGAGCCGCAAACCCTCCCGCCGGCCGCGTGTCCTGTTCCTGGCCGACCGGAACATTCTCGCCGATCAGGCATACAACCAGTTCTCGTCCTTTCCCGAGGACGCCCTGGTGCGGATCGAGCCGCAGGACATTCGCAGGAAGGGCAGAGTGCCCAAGAACGGCAGCCTCTTCTTCACCATCTTCCAGACGTTCATGTGCGGACCGCCGGTGGACGGCAAGCCCTCGCCCTACTTCGGCGAGTACCCGCCCGACTTCTTCGATTTCATCGTCATTGACGAGTGTCACCGCGGCGGCGCAAACGACGAGAGCACGTGGCGCGGCATCCTGGACTACTTCGCCCCCGCCGTGCAACTCGGTCTTACCGCCACACCCAAGCGCGAGGACAACGCAGACACCTACGCCTACTTCGGCGACCCGGTGTTCGTGTACTCGCTTAAGGACGGCATCAACGACGGCTTCCTGACGCCGTTCCGTGTAAAGCAGATTCAGACCACGCTGGATTACTACCTCTACACGCCCGACGACACGGTGCTGGAGGGCGAAATCCAGGTGGGCAAGGTCTACGACGAACCCGACTTCAACCGCACGCTTGAGATCCGGGAGCGCGAGCAGAAACGCGTCGAAATCTTCATGGAGCAGATCGACCAGAACGAGAAGACGCTGGTCTTCTGCGTGAACCAATCCCACGCCCTGCTCGTGCGCGACCTCGTCAACCAGACCAAGTCCAGCACCGACCCGAACTACTGCCACCGAGTTACGGCCGACGAGGGCGCTGTGGGCGACCTGCACCTGCGCGAATTCCAGGACAACGAGAAGACCATTCCCACCATCTTGACCACCTCGCAGAAGCTCTCGACCGGCGTCGACGCCCGCAACATCCGCAACATCGTGCTGATGCGCCCCATCAACTCGATGATCGAGTTCAAGCAGATCATCGGGCGCGGCACGCGGCTCTACGACGGCAAGGACTACTTCACGATCTACGACTTCGTGAAGGCGCACCTGCGCTTCAACGACGCCGACTGGGACGGCGAGCCCGTCGACCCGGAGACGTGCCCGAAATGCGGCTGCCACCCCTGCGAGTGCGAGCAGCCACCGCCGCAGCCCTGCCCGGTCTGCGACAAGCAACCGTGCGAATGCCCCAAGGAGCCTTGCCCCAACTGCGGCCAGCGCCCGTGCGTGTGCGTGAAGAAGGCGAAGGTCAAACTCGCCGACGGCAAAGAGCGCACCATTCAGCACATGACAGCCACCAGCTTCTGGCGCCCCGACGGCACGCCGATGTCGGCGCAGCAGTTCATGGAGGCGCTCTTTGGCAAGCTGCCGGAGTTCTTCAAGGACGAGGACGAACTCCGAAAACTGTGGGGCCTTCCCGAAACGCGACGGAAGCTGCTGGAGGGCTTGGACGAGAAGGGCTTTGGCAGAGCGCAGCTTGCCGAGATGCAGCGAATCATCGCCGCCGAGAAGAGCGACCTCTTCGACGTGTTAGCGCACGTCGCCTACGCGCTCCCGCCGCTCACCCGTGAAGCGCGGGCCGCCAAAGCCAAGGTGATCATCAGTACTCACTTCAACAGCAAGCTGCGCGTGTTTCTCGACTTCGTGCTCTCCCACTACGTCAACGTCGGCGTGGAGGAACTCGATCAGGAGAAGCTGACCCCGCTGTTGAAGCTGAAGTACCACGACTCGATGGCCGACGCCGTAGCCGACCTGGGCGAGCCGGTCGAGATCGGCAAGGTGTTCACCGGGTTCCAGCGGTACCTGTACGAACGGCCAGTTGCGGCCTGATTGGGGCCGGCGCTGCACCTTGTGTCGTCAGCTCGCGCTCGCACGCCGTCAACAACCTGTCCGCGTCGGCAGACGATCCGGCAGGGAGACCGCCTACCCGGCCGCCGCCACTTCCTTCGTCAGCGACATGCACAACTCGGCAAACGCGTCGTACGCGCCGCGGAACTCGGCGAGGGTCTTCTTGACGGAGCCGAACTCGGGCCAGCCGCAGGGCTCGATGCCTTGGGTGCCCCAGTCCTTGACTTCCTCAATGCCGACTTCGTTGACCAGGAAGTCTTTCAGGCCGGGGGTGAGGTCGTGGCCGAGGTTGAAGTCGGGGAGAGGGCTCAGGCGTTCGGCGACGCTGGGGCAGTAGGTCTGCATGACCGCTTCGCGGAGTTCGGTCAGGTCGAAGCCCTCCTGCTCGGCGAACATCTGCACGGCGCGCGCGTGGTTGGGGAACTCGGTGTTGCACATGTTGGCCGCAGTGAGCGTGTGGAGCGTGTCTTCGGGGACGCGCTTGGAGGCGGGGAGCACGTCCATGGAGTCCAGGATCCAAGCGGCCTGGCACTCGCTCACTTCGTACTTCCGCTGCAACCAGGTAATCCACTTCTCGCGGTTCGCCGGGTTGTAGAAGACGCGGAAGACGCGACGCGCGACCATGGTGCCGGCTTTCTTCAGGTCAGCTTCGAGCTGGTGGACGGCGTCGGCTGTCAGGCCGCAGGCTTCGGCAGCTTGGAGGACGACTTCGTTGTCGAGAGTCTTGAGGAACGCAAAGTTGGTGAGGGCGCGCGCCTTCGTTGTCAGGCAGTCGCACGCGGGGATCTTCTCCGCCGGGATCTTCAGCGCGGCGGCCAAGTCGTCCAACAGCGCGCACGCCTTGTCCTTGCCGGCCCTTTCCCCGCAGGCGAGGAAGAGCTTCTCGGCCTCGACCTCGCGCAGGTGGCTGACGAACCGCCCGCCCATGTTGGTTTCGTAGGTGCGCACCACTTGCTTGCCCGCCTTGGCGGCGGCGGCTTTGCCCTCGAAGGCGTCGAGGATGAGCTGGACTTCCTGACCGACGGTGTAGACGACGGTGTTGTTGGTGCCGAGGCCGTCGGTGTTGAGGACCGTGGTGATCTTCCTGGCGGCGTCGTGGCCGGCGGCGACTTTGAACACCATGCACGGCTCGACCTTGCCGGGGCAGCAGACGCCCAGCTTCCGGTCATACTCGGTCAGGTAGTCGGCCGCTAACTTGTAGGCGCCGCGCGCGTCGACGATGCTGGCATCGGCGTCATCGGCGAGGTTCGGGTTGAGCTGGAAGCTAACCATGTAGTCTTTGAGCTGGGTGTGGTTGCCCAGCGGCCGGAAGATGGACAGGTTGGGCCAGAGCGCGTAGAGCGTCGCCGCGAGGGCCATCTCGTCCTTGTGGGCTTCCGGGTTCTGCTGCCACTCGGGGTGCTTCCGAATCTCGTCGCGGAACTGGTCGTGGAGCTTGGGGTCCTCGTCGAACGCCTTGGCTGCCAGGACGGGGTTGGTGGACACCTGGCAGAAACCGTAGTGCCGGAGGTACTCCAGCCCGCGGGCGAAGTCGTTTCCGAACTTGCCGTAGCCCTCGCCGATCATCTGCCAGTAGACGCCGCTGCGCATCTCCTTCTTCAGCCGCTCCAGGAAGCAACGGCCGGGGTTGCCCTGGCAGAGGTCGGGCTCAATTCGTTCGGCCAGCAATCCGGACAGGCTGTCCGCCTTGTTGACCGACTTCATGTCGGTCAGGAACTCGCCCACCACACCGGCCATCGCCGCCTTTCGGTCGCAGCACAGCCCGTCGATGACCGCGAGCACCTGTCCCAACGCTTGTTCCGCCTCGCAGGCACTGTACCCAACCAGTTCCGCGTCGCGCCCGGCGAAGTTCATGCCCAAGCGGAGGAGCGTCTGGCAGACGCATTTGTCGCAGCACGCCTCTTTGATCTCGGCGAGCAGTGCCTCGACCTTCTCGGCGAGCTTGCCCAGTTCGGGATTGATGAGGATGCGGTCGGCGGCGGCGAGAGTGTCGCCGGACTCGATCAGTTGCTTGACGGTGTAGAATGACACCTGAATCACTTCCTTGCGGGTTCATGTCTTGTCGGAGAAGTCTCTGTAGAGAACCAGTTCGACAGGCTGAAAGCCTATCCTACTTGAGCGCCTCATCCACCATCGTCAGATAGTTCTCGACCGGGATGTAGTCCGGGATGCTGTTCCCCGACCCAAGCGCGAACCGGCCGCCGGGCTGGCACGTGTCGACGACTTGGCGGACGTACTTGCGGAGGTCGGCCGGCGACAGGCGCGTTAGCTTGTCCACGTCGACGCCGCCCAGGATGCCGATGCGGTCACCATAGCGGCGCTTGAACTCGGCGGCGGGGACGATGGCGTCTTCGTAGCTGTGCTTGGCGTCGATCTTCACCTCGTCGAGAAGGAACGGCATGATTCCCTCCACGTTGCCGCAACTGTGGAGAAAATAGGGGCGACCGGTGGCGTGGGTCATCTCGGCGAAGCGCCTATGCCAGGGAAGCGTGTACTGCTGGAGGTGCTCGGGGGAGATCAGCGTGCCGGAGCGGAAGCCCATGTCGTCGCCGGGGAAGATGGCGATGAGGCGGTCGAGCTGGAGCAGGCGCTCGTAGTAGCCGGTCATCAGCTCGCCGATCCGGTTGGCAACCGCCTCGACCAGGTCGGGCTGGTCGAACAGCGCCATGCAAAGCACCTCGTAGCCCATCAGCGATGCCAAGTGCTCGTACATGCCGCCGGCGTGGCAGGAGATCAGCCCCATGCCATCAGGCAGGTGGGCGTTGACGTACTCGTAGGGGAAGAAGCTCGCCTCGGCGGGACTGGGCCACGGGTACTTCTCGAAGTCCTCCCACGAGCCGACCGGGCCGAACGCCGTCTCGGCATAGGAGCGCCCGTGATCCCCGCCGGGCCGGCCGGGGCGCGGGAACGCCATCGCCAGCTCCAAGCGGACGGAGTCGTAGCCCATGTGGTGCCAGAAGGCGATGAAGTTGTCCCAGTAGGCTTCCTGGCTCGCGCGGTCAGGGCCGGGGTTCACCCACTGCCGCCCGGTCATCTCGACCACCGTCGGCATCACCGGGGCGTTGACGAGGTACTCGACCAGCCGAGGGCGGTCGGGCTCCCAGTCGGTGGTGACGGCTTTCAGAAAGGCGCCGGCATCTGGTTGCGGGCGCTGCAGCGGAACGTTCAGTTGGCTCAAGGGAAGCACTCCTGTGGCGATGGGTGTCAGGTGCCAAGTGTCAGGTCAGCCGCGCCTCAACTCAATGAGACCAACCTCCGGCGGGCAGAACAGACGGATTGGCGGCCAGGTGAGCCCGGTGCCGTGGCTGACGATGAGCGTCGTCCGCTCGGACAGCCGGCTCAGCCCTTCCGCCAGTCGGTGTGGCAGCCCGTCCACGTTGGTGAACACGGGAGGCACACCGGGAATCTGGATCTGCCCGCCGTGGGTGTGGCCGCTCAGCAGCAGGTCCACCCCGGCGTCAACTGCCTCCTGGTAGACCTTGGGCGAGTGCGCCAGCATCACCTTGAACTCGTCCTCCGGTACTGCCGCCAGCGCGCGGCCCACGCGGTCGAACCCTTTGTCGGGGTCGTCCACTCCGACGATCCAGAGAGCGTCCTGCTCGCGGCAGAGGCACACGCTCTCGTTGAACAGCACCTGAACGCCGCGCGCGCTCAGTTCCCGTGGCAGCCAGTCCTCCGTGAGTGAGTACTTCCGGTCATGGTTGCCCAGAACACCCAGCGTGCCCCTCGCCCCCCGGAACTCACCCAGATAGGTGAGGGCCATCGGCGCGGACTCGGTGTTGCCGAGCAAGTCGCCCGTGAACAGGACCAAGTCCGGCTGCGAGTCGAGGATCAGCTTGAGCGCCAGTTTCTCTCCGCGCCCGCGCGCCGAGTAGTGAACATCGGACAAGTGGGCAAGGCGGAGCCCGTCGAACGCCGGCGGCAACCGGTTGGAGTGGACGGTGTAGTGGACCAGACACACGCGACTGCCTTCGCCGGACCCCCACGCCAAGAGGCCCGCGGTTGCGACTACGGCACTGCCGAGAATCCACCAGAGCAACGAAACAGCTCTCCTGTAGGTACAGGCGGGTCACCGCATCAGGACAGCGATTGTCGTCAGCTCTCCCGGCACCATGGAAATCCGCTCGCGGAAGCGCCCGTGGGCCCCGCCCTTGATAACACGGCCGTTGAGGGTGATCGAGGCGCCCGGAGCAGTGGCACCGGCGACACGCACTTCGGTTGGCACGTCGCGGTCGATGAACCGCTCGACCATGGCCGCGGCTTCTGTGCGTTTGATCAGCTTCTGCGCCTGGAACGTGTTGCCGGGGTAGCCGATGATCAACTGATCCCCTGCCTTGGGAGCCTGCGTGGACGCCACGGCGACGTACCCATTGGCCCACCCCGGGATGTCGTCGGAATCCACAAACCCCGTGGCGTCCGTCAGCCGTTGTTGGGCCTGTTTCTCCATTCCCAGTGCGCGCACCACGATGGCGGTCGCTTCGGCTCGGGTGAGCTTCCGGGCCGGCCCGAAGGTGCCATCGGGATACCCGCGCACGTACTGCCGGTTCTCCGCTTCGGCGACGTACCCGGCGTACCAGTCGGTGGGCACAACGTCCTTGAACGTCGGGGCGCCCTTGATGTCCAGATTTTGAACCGGCACCACGGTGAGGTTGCTGGCAAGCTTGGTCTGGTGGTCTTCCCCGTCGACCGCAGTCACCTGGTACTCGTACGTACCGGCCGGAACGGGCACGTCGTCTTTGTTCACTCCGTCCCACGTGAGGGCGTGGTCTCCCGCCGCCTTCTGGTCATTCTCGACGAGCACCCGAACGGGAACGCCGTTCTCGTCCAGCACTTTGACCGTGACCTTCGCCTCGCGCGAAAGCACGTAGGTAAGCTGCGTCCGGTCGCGAAATTCCTTGAGGTTGGAGGCGAGCACAACCATCTTGGTTGATTCGGCTCGACTCACATTGGCGTCCGGGAGGAATGTGCGGTCCGGGTACCCGCGCACAATCCCCAACCCCTCCAAGCGGTCCACGGCTCGTCGGTACTCCTCGGCGCGGACGTCCAGCATCGGCATGGCGACCTTCTTCCGGGCCAGGATCACGTCGGGTAGGGCGAAAACAGCAACCAGCGAGGAAGTCTGCATCTTGTGACTGGTGCTGTTGGAGGCGATCATCGTGTCCAACTGCTTGCACTCAGCCGTCGCCACATTGTGGATAGTCGCCGAGGTCGGGACCTCGTCCGCCAGCCGAGCTTGAAACGTAAGCTTGCCGGACAGTTCCTCACCCGCGGCCAGTTTGGGCAGGTTCCATTCCAGTTCGCGACTGGCCGCGTTGTACCGACCGCCCGCCGTCGCAGAGCCGTCCACGTACTCTATCTCGGTCGGCAGCACGTCGCGCACGAACACGTCCGTCGCCTCAACGGGCCCGCGGTTGCCAACGGTGATTGAGTAGCTGAGGACCTCGCCCTGCTCGCCGGCACGCTGGTCGACGGAGAGATCGAGCCGCAGCACCGGGCTCGATTTCTCGACAGGCGTTTCTTCCTTCTTCTCCTCGGTGGCGCCCTCGCCAGCGGTGAACGTTACTGCCGGCTGCCCCAACGCCGGCTTGACGTCTTCGGCGGGCGGCGCAGTCTTGGGCTCCTCGCCTTCCGCCGGCGGCTCTGCAACCGGTTCCTCCGCCTTTGCGCCGTCGCCGTCGGCTTTGGCGGGCGTCGCCTCCGTCGGAGCTTCCCCAGCAGGCGCCGGCGTCGCGCCCTTGTCAGGTTCCGTTGCGGTCACGCCGCCCTCAGCCGGTGTCGGCTGTTTCGCCTCTGCGGGCGCCGCGCCGGTCACCGTCACTTCGAGCGTCTCCGCCTTCTCCTCGCCGTCCACCAAACGGTACACTTCGATGGTGGTGGTTCCCGCGCCGCGCCCTTCCAGGGCAATGCGATCATCGGGGAGGATCATCGCGCTGGCGATGTCGGAATCATAGATGGTGACCTTCGTAATCCCCTTGAACGTGAGGATCGTCGGCTGTAGCCGGCTGATTTCCAGCTTCTTGGCGGCCAGGGGTGCTGCGTTCCCCTCTTCCGCGGCAGCGTTGGGGAGCAGGGGAGCGGCGAGCAGAGCTATGCCCACCAGCAACGAGGTGAATGGCCCTTTCATGGCGACAACTCCTTGGTCCGGTGCAAATTCCGCAGTGCGTAAGGCGTCTGGAGAGTCGGTGCCTGCACCTCTCCGCTCCCCAAGAGTCCGGCCCGCATGGTCTGTGCGAGTGGGTGGTATTATACTGCCCGCCCCTGCGGGTGTCAACGAATCCGCCCCCCCCCGGACGCACTGGCTACTTCGCCGGTCTCAGCGTCGCCCCTCGCAGGTCCATGCCTTTCTGCTTCCTCAGCTTGGGCACCATTACTTTGAGCACGTTGGTGCCCTTCTTGAGCCGGACCAGCACGGCCTTCTTCTGCCTGAACTGCCCCCCGGTGGAGCTGGTCTTGCAGACCTGCCGCTCGGCGCCGCCGGCTGCCTGGGTGCCGAAACCGGCACCGAAGACGAGACCATTGGGCGCGATCAGTGGGGTCTCCTTGCCGTTGACGATGAACTCCACTTCGCTGCCGCCCTGGCCGGCGTCGACGGCGTAGTTGAGCCAGACCTGGTAGTCGCCGCCCTTGGGGACCTCGAAGGTCCACTCAATGCTGTCTTTCGGGTTGATCCAGTTGCCGGCATGGATGACACCGTCGCGGGACTCGTAGCGGATGCGCATACCGTGCGGGCCGTCGAGGCAGCCGAAGGGGACCGGTAGGTCGAGGGCGCCGGCAGCGTCGGGACGCAGAACCATCGGCTCTACCTGCGGCGGACCGTCCAGCTCGACAACGAACACGCTGGCTGCCTTGTCCGGGGCCCTCTTCGGCAACCGGACGATCCAGTCGTCGCCTGCCCGCTCACAGGCCAGCGGCGACTTGGCTTTCTCCAGCAGGTAAGCCTTCTTTACCTTGTTGGCGAGGTTCGGCAGGCGCACCTGCTGATCGCCGGGCCACGCGAACACGTGCACGTAGAGCTTGCTGCCTTTGGTGGTAACGCGGCCGTAGAACGGCAACAGGTTGAAGGGGCTGGCCGTGGCGCCGTAGATGGCGGCGGAGTACTTGTCCATCCACTTGCCGAGGGCGTTGAGTCGGTCGACGAACTCCTTCTGAAGGGTGCCGTCAGGCTTGGGACCGATGTTGAGCAGCAGGTTGCCGCCCTTGGACACGATGTCTACCAACATCCGGATCAGGAACTCCGGGGTCTTGTAGATCTTCTCGTGCTTGTCGTATCCCCACCAGTGGGAGGTCATGGTGAGGCAGGCTTCCCACAGGGCCGGATCGCCGTTTTCGTCGCGGATGCCGGTGGGCGGAATGCGCTGCTCGGGAGTGATCAGGTCTTCCTTGGTGAAGTGCCGGTCGTTGATGAGAATGTCGGGCTTCAGTTCGCGGGCCCTCGCGTTGGTCTCGGCGCCGCTCAGCTCTTCCGGTTTGTTCATCCAGCCGCCGTCGTACCAAAGGACGAAGGGCGCCGAGCCGTACTCCGTCAGAAGCTGTTCGATATGCTCGCGCATGTAGGCGATGTAGTCCATGACGTCGTGCCCCTCGGCGGGGCGCCCCGGCGCCTCCCACTCCAGCCGCGGCAGGTAGTCGTCGTGGTGCCAATCCATGATGGAGTAGTAGTAGCCGACGCGGACGCGCTTTCTCTCGAAGGCTTTGGTCAGCTCGGCAATTACGTCCTTACCGTACGGCGTGCGGGTGACCTTCCAGTCGGTGTTGTGGGCATCGAACAGGCAGAAGCCGTCATGGTGCTTGGTGGTGACAACCATGTACTTCATCCCAGCGCGCTTGGCCAGGGCCGCCCACTCTGCCGGCTTGAACTTCGTCGGGTTGAACCGGGGCGGAAGCTTGGCGTACTCATCCTGAGGGATCTGGTCGACGGTGCGGATCCACTCGCCCTTGCCCAGCAGCGCATAGACTCCCCAGTGAATGAACATCCCGAACTTGGCGTCGCGGAACCACTGGCGGGTCTCCTCGCGCGGGGTCGGCTCGGTGATCTCAATGGTGACTTCGGACATAGCTGGTCACGGCTCCTTCGGCTGGTCAGACTACGGGGCCTGTCGGGCGTCGCCCCACCAGTTCTCCGCCCTGCTTCGAACTCCCTTTTGCCGTGTCAACGCCGGAAGAGGGCTGCGACCTGTCCTGCGGGACCCGCACCGGTGCGCACGCGCCCGGAGACCGGGAGTCAGTTTTGGGGAAGCCGAGAGGGCTGTCGCCTACCGGGCCGCGGGCGGTCCCGGCGGCTTCGCTTTCTGCCGCCCCATGATGTATGGCTCCCAGAGGTCCATTCGCACCCACACCTCCAGCAGCACCTTCGGTCGAAGGCCAAAGTGGCCCGTCATCAGGTGAGTGGCGTCCAAGCGGCGGATCAGCTCTTCGTCGAACTCCGGCGAGCAGATCACCACAGGCGCGTCGGCGTCGGCGGGCACTTTGGTCCAATAGCCGACGTTGGCGAACCGCCGCAGGTACCAGGGAAGCGGCCAGTAGTAGGGATCGACGGAGAAGACCTTGATGACCATCGCGCCGCGTTGCGGCGAGACAGCCCCCAACTCGTTGACGCGTTTGCTCAGTTCCAGCAGGTCGGGAACGGTCGTGGAGTAGGCGTAGGGGTTGCGGCCGTCGGTGGGGTAGGTATAGCTGGCGCCGTAGGACTGCCATGCAAGTTGGGCGGTTGCGGCAAGGAGAGCCAGGCAGACGGCCCCGCAAAGAACACGACGCAGCGCGGAGACGCGGAGGCGCGGAGAGGCAGGGGAGGGCGTCGGGCACCGGGCGCCGGTAAGGGCGGCGGCACCAACTCCGGCCAGGAGGATCATGCCCTGCAGGAAGGAGAGGAGGCACCACGGCGTTTTGTAGGGGATCAGGGCGTAGAGCGCGGTCAGTGTGAGCGTGTACAGGCTCAGGAACCGGACGAGTCCCGCGTGCATTCCAGGCAGCCGCAGCCGGGAGCCGAGAAGACCGGCGATTAGCCCCACCGCTGCCAGGGCAACGATCAGCCCTTCGCTCCAGACCGGCCCCTGCGCCCGGTGGGTGTAGGTCAGGAGGCTGAGGTAGTAGTGCCAGGGCTGCTTGTGGAGGTCGGTCCCGGTGCCTCGGGGCACCCAGGCGAGGTAGGAGCGGAGGTAGTCGAGCGGCCCTGCCAAGTTGGAGAAGAACCCCGAGACGACGACTGCGGCAACAAGCACCGCCGCCACAACCGCCAACGCGGCGTGCCGAGCGCGCCAGGGGAGCTTGCCCCCCCCCGTCGGGTCGGCTCGGCGGACGCGCACAACGGCGGGCAGAAGGGCGATGGCTGCCGCAGCGAAGGCGAGGACGGCGGTCTCCTTGGTGGCGATCATCAGCCCGGCGAAGACGCCCGCCAGCACCGCCCATCCCGCTCCGCGGCTGCGCGCGTACCGCCACCCGGCGCCCAACATGCCCAAAGTGAAGAACGCCAGGAGCGTCTCCTGAATGTAGTAGCGGCTGTAGAAAACGAACGCCGGCGAGACCGCGGTCAGTAGACCCGCCCACACCGTCGCCCGGCGACCCAGCCCGTCGGCGAACAGCGCCAACAGCAGCACCATCGCCGCGCCGAACACCACCGTCACGAGGCGGTAATCCGCTTCGGTCGTCTCGGCGAAACTACGCACGCCACGCGCCCAGACGACGGGCAGCGTGGCGTAGTAGAGCGTCGGGCCGTGGAACTCGTTGGGGTCGTACCGGTACTGCCCCGTCTCCCACAGCTTGCGGAACTTGAAGGCGTGGACCGCTTCGTCGCAGTGCATCGGCCGGTTGCCCAGGCCGGAAGCGCGGAACGCCAGCGCGCCCGCCGCCAGCCCCACCAAGACAACGCCGTATGCAGCGCGACGGCTCATTTGGCCGGCAGCCCGTACACCTCGACCTCGGTATAGCGGTTGAGCGAATCGCGATAGGTGGAGCCTTGGCTGTAGAGCCGCACATAGCGGGCCTTGGCTTCCTTGGCGGCGATGAGGCGGCCTTCGTACGACTCGATGTACTCGCGGTTTTTGCCAATTCCGAGACCGGCGCTGTTGTCGCTGTCGCTGTTGTAGAGGGTGGTCACGCCCTCAATGAAGTCCGGGTCGTTGGACACCTGGACGATGACGTCGTGGTAGATGACGGTCTCCTGGTGCATGTGCCAAACGACCACATACAGCAGCTTCTGCGCTGCCCCGAGGTCAATCTGGACCCACTGGAGCCCTTTCTTCAGCTCCACGAGGGTGTCGTCGCGCGCTTCTTTGTTGCCATCAGTCACCCTGTCGAGCGAGCCGGGCGCCTTCGCGGTGCTGCTGGCGGTGACCTTCTTCTTAAGGGCGAGGTTGACGGTGCCCTTGGGGACCTTCGGGATCGGCCGCGGCTTCAGCGAGGGCGGCTCGACATTGGAGCCGAGGGTGAAGTCTTCCGGGGTGCCAGGGAAGAGCGGCTCGGGCAACTTCAGCGGGAGCGGAACCTGCTCGTCCGCCGCCTGACAGAGCATCGGGAAAAGGACACACACGCCCGCCGCGGCGACGGCAAGAGTGGTCACACCTCGTCTACGGGGGGTGAATGTTCGGATCATCTTGATACTGTCTCCTCTCACGCGAGCCATTCCTGCAGCCGTTGCACGGATCGCGTCACGTTTTCCTGGCCGGCGATCTCCAGCGTGGTCGCGCCCTCGAAGCCGGCCTCCTGCAAAGCTTTGACGACCGGTGGCAGGTCCACCACGCCCGCGCCCAGAGCGGTCGCGGCCATACCGCAACCAGTCAGCGTGCCCCGCTTATCCAGCCACTCGGCCGGCATGTCCTTCCAGTGCACATGCTGGATTCGTTTGCCGAAGGCCTTGACGTAGTCCAGCGGCTCCGCGCCGCCAAGCCAACTGTTGCCGGTATCGAGGCAGACGCCAACAACGTCCTCAGGCCCCAGCAGGTCGAGTAGGTCGCCCATTCGCTCCACCGAGTCGGTTACCGGCCCGTGCGTCTCCAGCAACACGCGAACGCCCAACTCCTCCGCCCACTCGAGCGGTGCCTGGAGCTTCTCGCGGATCGAGCAGACTTGCTCGGCCGGGGTCAGGCTGTGGCCGAACGCCGTCTTCGGCTCGCCCTCGGTGGTGATCACGTCCCGGATGCCCAACAGGTGCGCCAAGCGGATCGCCTTGATGATCTGGAACGTGCCATACACGTCCGGGCTTGCCGGGTCCAGCAGGTTGGCGTGGGCGCAGAAGCTGGTGAGGGTCAGCCCCGCCGCCTCCACCAGGTCGCGGATCTTGCTGGGGTGGCTGTCGAGGCTCACGGACGCGGCGAACCCACACTCGACCCCGAGCGAAGCGCCGTCATGGTTGTCCGTTAGGTCCGCATACTCAATGCCCATCTCCCGAATGGCCTCAAACTGCCGAGCCATACCGACGAAGGGCTCCACCAAAGCGAAACAGCCGATCTTCATGGTTGGTCTACCTCGCGGGTAAGTGACGCACCGGAGGCGTCGCAGGTTGCGCCATCCGGCACTTTGCGGCAAACCGAAGGCCACTTGCCGCGAATCTGTTGGTCAGACCCTCTGTGCGGGTCCTCTTCCCTGCGACCGCCAGTCAACGACGACCCCAAGGTAGTCGTCGTCCAACCGGTTCAGCGCGTCGTACGTTTCCCGGAACTGCTCCGGTGGGATCGTGTGGGTCCACACCGGTGCGAGCCGGAGGGCGCCGGCCGTGAGCCAGCGGAAGGCGTCGCGCAGATTCGTCTCCGTCGAGACGACCTTGGCTGCGGGAGCAGACCTCATTGGCAGCAGCATCTCCCAACCGCCGCGGAGGGTGAGGTGGCGGCTGTGAATCTGGCCGAACACGTCCTGCAGGTCGGCCGTCGCGCTCGTCTTGGCGCCGCCGAGGGTCGAGATCTCGCCGCCCGTGGCGGCGACGTCCACCGCCAACAGGAACGCCTCGGTGCGGCCGGTGGCGTTGACGGTCAGTTCGGCGCCGCGGCCGTCGGTGAGCTGCTTGATGGCTTTGGCTGGGTCGCCGTCGGTGGGGTCGAGCACAGCGTCGAAGCCGGCTGCCGTGGCGCGTTGTCTGCGCGCTGCATTGAGGTCGGCGCCAACCGTCTGGAAGCCCAGGATTCGGCCGACCTGCCCGACCATGTTGCCCCCCAGCCCGAGGCCGATGACGAACACCGTTCCGGCTATCTTCGGGTCGGCGTTGCGGAACGGCGTCAGTGCGATGTTGACCATCCGGGCGAAGCAGGCGGCGCGCGGGTCGAGCGTGTCGGGAACCGGAAGGACCAGCCCGCCGGGCCGCACAACCTTGTGCGACGCGTGACAGTGGCTGCAGTCATCCCGCGCGGGGAAGACATACACGAGCTGGTCCGCGAGCGTCGCGTCCCGCTCCGCGCCGACCGCCAACACGCAACCGACAGCGGTGTACCCGGGGTGCGAAGGTTGGTCGCGCTTGGGCGCGTTGTAGCCACCCAACTCGGTGCCCGGGCTGATCAGCGAGCAGTGGATCTCCAGCAGCAGCTCGTCAGCAGCGAGGGAGGACGGTACCTCGAACCCCTCCACAACTGCGCTCTGCTGTCCGTAAAGGGCTATGCGGCGTCCGGTCATCTGCAGTTCGCTCCTCTCGCGCAAGAAGCCGGTCGGCAGCGAAGGCCGTGCGACCGGTGGCCGTAGTGTTGGACGGCCGCGACCGACTTTCTGTCGCCGGGCCCAGGCCCGCTACGTGACCCACGACCGCTGGCGCCGCAACGAAACGTACGGGGCACTGGAGTAGCGGAGTGCGCGCCGCCCGCGGCTCCGCACTCCACCACTCCGGGATCGCTACAGCACGTGCTTGACATTCGCCGACACGCCGACGCCGCTGATGCCGCGGACCGTCTCAGTGTCGGCGCTCTTGGTCGCGATGGGCATAAGCGCGCGAGCACGAATGCGGTTGCCGAGAGAGAGCTCTACCTCAGCAACTGCCCGGACTTTGTCGACTTGTGACTTGGGGCCGACGACCTGAACGGCGCCGATGGCCGTGTCATTCCCGACCTCTAACACGGGCACGACCTTCGTGGCGGCGTCGGTGCTCACGCCCTTCTGGCTCATGAGCTTGTTGAGGGCCTTGTTGATTTCGCCGCCGAACTGCTTGACGATCATGCCGATGCCGACGACTTTGAGGACGTCCTTCAGGTCGAAGGCGGCGGACTTACGGGGCGAAAGTGTCAGCCCGGCCGTGAAGCAGGTCAGGCTGAAGAACGCGATCAGGGCGAAGCGGGTTCTTTGTCGTTTCATGTTCGTTGCCTCCTCTAAAGCGCGAAGTCCCCAAGACCGGTCACGGAGCAACCTTTGACGCGGGACAGCTTGCTTTGCGGCACGTCGGCGTCGATGGGGATGTAGACCTCAAGATCGACGAGGCTCCTGAACTTCGTCTCCAGTTGGGCGACGGCCTTCACCTGACCCAGCGCCGACTCGGGGCCGTTCACGCGGGCAACGCCGAGTTTGACGCCGCGAAGCACGCTGATGATCGGGACCCACTTGTCGCCGTAGGGCTCTTCCGGTTGCCATTCGGCTGGTTCGGCTTGCTTCGAGACGGCGGCGACTTCGCTGGGAGCCGGTGCCGGCTGCACTGCCTTCGGTTGCTGCTGCCCGGGCTGCGCCGGCTGCGTGGGGGCGGCCTGTCCCGGCTCAAGCGCCAGGGCATTCGAGAGAGAACTCGCCCAACTGAACGCCAGCCCGGCGGGCGTGGTGCGCACAGCCTTGGCCTCGACTTCGTCGGTCGTCACCAGGATGTCGCCCTTGATCTGCACGGCCCACTGGCCGTTCATCTGCGCAGCCTTCACGTCCTGCGCGGTCGCCCCGGCCGCCAGTGCATTCCTCAGCCGGCCTGCAACGATGGTCGTGCGCTCCGAGGGCGTGAAACCGCCGGTGCTCTGCGTCAAGCGGAGAACCTCTTGACCGCCGATGACCAGGGCGCCCACCTCCTGACCGTCCACCTTAAGCGCTTTGGCTTCTACTTGCGGCGGCGTGGCCTCCGCAAGCGCAACCGGCGTCCCAACGCGGCGAACCGCGTAGCCGAGCGTCCACGACACCAGCCCAAGCACAGCAAGTCCACCCGCCGTCTTCATAGCTCGTCGTACGTCCATGGTCGACTTCACCTTCCTTTCCTGACGGACCGGCCGCGGCCCAAGACCGCGGCTCTACCGAGATTGTGACATACGGAGACGGGCCGCGACCGAGAGGGGTTCCCGTGCAGTCGTTGCGGCACGGGCCGGACGCCTGCTGACTCGTTGCCTGAACGCCCGAGCGATGCTACCATTGGGGAACGAGGAGAGCTGTCATGAGCGCCCTGCCCGAACCCGTCCCCCGACTGACCCCGCAGGAATACCTCGAAGGCGAGCGCCTGGCCGAGTTCAAGCGCGAGTATCTCAACGGCGAGGTGTATGCGTTCGCGGGCACCAGCGAGGCGCACGTGGACGTCGTGTGCAACTGCGTCGCGAGCATTCACACGCAGTTCAAGGGACGCGACTGCAAAGTCTACTCCTCCGACCTGCGAGTCAAGGTCAACGCGTCCGGACCGTACGTCTACCCCGATGTGGTGGCGGTCTGCGGAGAGCGCGTGTTCGAGGATGAGGAACTCGACACGCTCCTCAACCCCACGGTCATCATCGAGGTCCTCTCCGACAGCACCGAGGCCCACGACCGCGGCTGGAAGTGGCAGCACTACCAGAAGCTGCCGTCCCTTCGAGAGTACGTGCTGGTTGCCCAGGACCAAGTTCGCGTCGAGCACTACATTCGTCAGGAGAACGACATGTGGTTGCTCTGGATTGGGGAAGACCTGGAGGCGACGCTGAAGCTGGCGTCCATTCGGTGTGAAGTGCCGTTGGCGGATCTGTACGACAAGGTTCAGTTCCCGACAAAGCAAACGCCCCCGGGAGAGACCGGCGACGACCAAGTTGCGAGCAACTGAGCCTGATGGGTGCCCAAAACTGCCTTCGCCTCGCCATGCTGTGCGTCCTCTCCGTTCGGCTTGCGGTGGCTGCTCCCGTAGAGACCGGGCTGGTCGCCCACTGGACGCTTGACGGAGTCGCCAACGACAGGACGCTCGACGCAACCTCGCGCCGCCCCGCGCGGATTGTGGGCGCTTCGGCGGCGGAAGGTACAGTCGGCGGGTGCCTCCGGTTTGACGGTAAAGACGACTTCGCTGAGGTTGGCGACCTCGGCACATTCGGCGCCGTCACGCTTGCCTTCTGGATGAAGCCGGGGCAAGTAGAGCGGACGGACGACTGGCAAGGGCTTGTCTCCAGCGACGCCTGGGAAGAAGGGGTCTTCCACCTGCCGGTGCGCAACGGCACCATCGACCTCTACCTCCATCTGGGCGAGACGCGGCGCGCCCGCCTGAGCAGCCCGCGGCTGCGGAACGGCGTGTGGTACCACGTCGCCGTTGCCGCCGATCGACCGGCCAACAACATGCGGCTCTATGTCAACGGCGAAGTGGTCGACTCGACAGACCTCGCGGGGTTGGCGACCAACTTCAAGCTGAAGGCCCAGGTTTTCGGGCGGGAGAACGGTGGGCGCTACTTCCGGGGTGCTTTGGACGACGTGCAGATCTACGGCCAAGCGTTGACCGACAGGGACGTCCGGACGCTGTGCCCCGACGCTACGCCGCTCCGACGCGACCTGCGCAACCTCCGCACCGGCAACCGCATCCCAGACGAAGGCTATTGCGATCAGCCGTACGTCGTCGTCACCAAAGACGGCAACTGGCTCTGCCTGCTGACCACCGGGCGCGGTCCCGAGGGCGACCGCGGGCAGCACGTGATCTCGACGATCAGCGCCGACAAAGGTCGGACCTGGTCGGAACCGGTGCCGCTGGAACCAGCCGACGGGCCCGAGTCCGCTTACTCGGCGCCGCTCCTCACGCCCTCGGGACGCGTCTATGCCTTCTACGGATACAACGGGGACAACCTCACCAGCCTCGACGGCTGGAAGGGCAAGTTCCGCGGCGACATGTTGGGCTGGTGCGTCACGCGCTACTCCGACGACAGCGGCCGCACGTGGTCGGAGCGGCACCGGCTGCCCATGCGCGCTACGGCATGCGACCGGTCAAACGACTGGCAGGGCAAGCACCAGATCTGGTGGACCATCGACAAGCCGGTCACCCATGGCGGGCACGCCTACTTCGCGCTGACCAAGCTGGGGCGCTACATGCTGGACATGGGCGAAGGCTGGGTCTTCCACTCCGACAACCTGCTGACGGAGCCGGACTTCGCGAAGGTGCGCTGGGAGCTACTCCCAGAAGGCGAGCACGGCATTCGCGCGCCGGAGTTCGGGTCGGTGCAGGAAGAGCACAACGTTGTGCCGCTGAGCGATGGCTCTTTCTACTGCGTCTACCGGACGACCACCGGGTACCCGTGCCACAGCTACAGCCGGGACGGCGGCCGCACGTGGACCAAGCCGGAACGGATGACCTACGCGCCGGGCGGCCGACCAATCAAGACGCCGCGCGCCTGCCCCAAAGTATGGAGGACCAGCAATGGCCGCTACCTCTTCTGGTTCCACAACCACGACGGCAAGTCGTTCGAGGGCCGCAACCCTGCGTGGATCGCCGGCGGCCTCGAGAAGGACGGCTTCCTTCTTTGGTCGCAGCCGGAGATTCTGCTGTACGACCCGGACGCAAACGTGCGCATGAGCTACCCCGACCTCATCGAGCAGGACGATCGATTCTGGGTGACCGAGACGCAGAAGACCGTGGCACGCGTACACGAGGTCGAGCCGGCGCTGCTGCAAGGGGTCTGGAACCAGCAGGAGACGCGCTCGGCCGCGACTGCGGGGCTGGTCCTCAACCTGGACGAAGCCCGCTTGGGGCCCCACGAAGCCTCGGTACCCGGGCGGCTGGACCTGAGGGAGACCGGTGGCTTGTCCGTCGAGGTGTGGGTCACCTTCCGCGACCTGGCGGCCGGACAGGTCGTGCTCGATTCGCGGAACGAACACGGCGCCGGAATGGCTCTCCTCACGACCGAGGGCGGCACCGTCCGCTTGGTGCTTTCAGACGGCAAGGCGAAGGCCACTTGGGAGTGCGATCCGGGCCTGCTGACCCCGGGCAAACTGCACCACCTTGTTGCCACCGTCGACGCCGGCCCGAGGGTCCTCACCTTCGTAGTCGACGGTGTCCTCTGCGATGGCGGCAGCGCCCGGGAGTACGGGTGGGGGCGCTACGCGGACGACCTCGGCGACGTGACCGGCACAGGGCGGCTGCGGGTTGCGCCGACGCTCACCGGTTCACTTCGGTGCGTGCAGGTCTACAGCCGGCCCTTGCGAACCTCGGAGGCAATCGGCAACTGGCGGTCAGGCCGGTAACCCGGCTGGCCCGCAGCTACTTGGCTCCGAGCGCCAACCTCTCCTTCAGCAGCCCGAACACCGTCTCTTCCTGCAGCAGGTTCCGGGTCCACTCCTGCAGGCGCTCGTCCCGCTCCTCCGGGGAGGTCCGGTGTTCCTTGGGCACTACGAGGTCGAGCATCTGCCCCACGATCTTCGGGGCGCTGTCGCGGACATAGGTGGCCCCCTTCGCCTTGGCTTCCTGCAACAGCGCGCCGATCCGGGTCTCGACGAACTTCGCCGACTTCTCGTCCATGTCGACGATCTCCCCTGCGAGCCCCGCCAGCTCGGCCGCCGTGTCCGTTCGCCAGTCCCGCCATTCCTCTGCTGCCGCCGTCACCTTCTCTTGGAGGTCTGCCACCACTTGCCGGACCCGTTCCTCCGGCGTCTCGGCCAGGGCGATGACGTCTCGCTGCTTGGCAGAGAGCATCCCCACGACCTGTTTGGCGGTGCGCTGTGTGAGGTCTTCCTGCGCCTTCTCCGTCGCCTCCATCTGGGACGAGAGCGCTTCGACCTTCTCCCAAACGGCTGGCGTGTCCTCGCCCTGCAGAAGCAACAGGCGGACCTCCCACAGCGCGGCCCGCAGCCGAGTGGCCTGCGCTGAGGTCTGCAGCCCTTCGCGCTGCTTGCGGAACGCGGCGACGGCGGGGACGAGCTGCTTGAGTTGCTCCTGGGTGAAGGAAAGGCGGTTGAGGAACTCCAGCGCCCAGATGTCCTCCTGGATCTGGTCCAGCGTCTTCCCCGGCGGAGGCCCCGCCGGCGGTTGGGCGAGGCCCACCGAAGCGGCGGCAAGCAGCAGCACGAATGGCGCAGCGCCTGAGAGGCGCCGGTAAATGAGTGGGCTTACCGATGAGGGATGCATGGCGGAATCACCTTCGGTACACGGAATGGCTCGACAGACACCTCGTGCCACTACCTCTGCGCCTCCACGAGGTACGAGTGCTCGTCCTGCCAGGTGCGTTGGACCACCGAGAAGCCGACCTCGCTTGACCAGCCTTCGACCTGCGAGACCGACACCCGGTGGTGCCGCGGGGGACCCTCGTCGCCTTCCGCGTCGGGCCGCCAATCGAGAACGGCTACCCGGCCACCAGGACGCAGGATCCGCCACACTTCTGCCAGGCAGCGCACCGGCGGTTCCGCCTCGTGGAGCACGAAAGCAGCCCACACGAGGTCCACAGACTCGTCCGCCAACGGAATCTCCGTCGCTTCCCCGGGCAGCGGCTTCACCTGCGGCGGCGGCTGGCGCTGAGCCAGTGCCGCCAACATCTCCGGGCTGGTGTCCAGCGCGTGAACGGCGCCCGTTTCGCCGACGATCTCAGCCAGTGGTAGCGTCCAGAAGCCGGGGCCGCAGCCCAGGTCCAGGACGACACTCCCGACCGCGGTCTCGAGGCGCGCCAAGAACTGCGGCGGGTTCCATTTCTCCCAGCGCTCAGGGCCGATCAGCTTGGCGAACTGCTCGTGCGGGAACTGCCTGTCATGCATGTGTTGGGGACCTCGTCGGACCGAGCGTTGGGTCTGCGAATCCGTCAGGTACGGCTCGGGAAGGCCGATCCTGCTGAACGTGTCTGCGAAGTGCTTCGCGAGGAGTAGATCCTGGCGCGGCCGCCGCAATTGGCATCGGGGGGTCTGGGAGGGGCATCGCCCCACGCCGCACGTGAACCTCGGCCCTCGGACGAGGAAGAGGCAGGTCGCGAGGCGGGTCAATCATCACGTCGGCCTCGCGCAGCGGATCGGGCTGGATGACCGGAGGGGCGGTCCGCACGCGCAGTTCCACCCAGAGGTGCTTCACCGTGCAGTGGTAGGTCTGGTCGGCCTGGAGGTCGACCGCTTCCAGGGCTTTGGCCAAGGCAATGCTCATGGCTACAGTCTCCGGCGTCTTGTGCGAGGATGTGCTACCCTTGGTACCTCGCCCGCCTCATTATCGCATGGCCTGGCGACACGAACAAGCTTGCGAGAGAGCACCCAATGAGCCGCCAACTGGATCTACAGCCCTACCTCGAAGACCTCGAATCCCGCCTCGACCCCGAACAGGAACAACGACACTTCGATGCCTGGAAGCAGTTTCTGGACGGAGAGCTGGACCACGGCACCTTCAGCCCGCCGGCGCGGAAGCCGGCACCGGCAGCGGTGGAGTGGCCCTTGCTCTCGATCGACCAAGCCCTCGACGACATGGACCGGATGCTGCTGCGAGAGCTGAAGGGCGTGTCGGACGTACTGGCCGGCGGCAGCTCGGCGACGCTCACTGTGCGGGCCAACTACGGAGTGGTGATCATTGCCTCCCAATACGGTTGCCAGATTGCGCGAATGGCGCCGGAGCTGAACACGCTCCCCACCGTGTGGCCGCTGGGGTCGCGGGAGGCGGTGAGGCGGGCAGTTGACGCCGGCGTGCCTGACCTGCAGGGCGGCGAGGGAGCGAAGGTGTTCGAGGTGGGCCGGCGGTTCATGGCCCTCAAGTCGCAGTACCCGAAGATCGGCAAGTGGGTCGACGTGTATCACCCCGACCTGCAAGGTCCTATCGACAACATCGAGCTGGTATGGGGCAGCGACATGTTCTTGGGGTTCTACGAAGAGCCCCAGTTGATGAAGGACTTCCTGGCAGTGATGACGGAGCATTACATTGCCTTCCTGCGCGCCTGGTTCGAGGTGGTCCCGCAGCCGTCGGAGTACGCGGCGCACTGGGGCATGCGGTTCAACGGGCAGCCGATGCTCCGCAACGACTCGCTGATGAACCTCTCACCCGAAATGTACGTCGAGTTCATCCGCGACCACGACCAGCGGGTGATCCGCGAGTTCGGCGGCATGGGCGCGGTGCACTACTGCGGCCGCGGCGATCATTTCATCGAGGCGCTGTCGGAGGTTGAGGGACTGACGGCTGTCAATCTCTCGCAGCCGCACCTCAACGACATGGACAGGATCTTCGCCAACACGGTCGACAAAGGGATCAAGCTGCTCGCTCTCGACCCCGTCGCCGCCGAACGGGCGGGACGCGACCTGAAAGGGCAAGTGCACGTTTAGGTCCACGCGCAAGGCGCAGACGGTGACGCGGCAGCCACGCGGGCCGGCGTCATCCTAACCAAAGGCGGGCCGTAAGCAGCGGCTCGGACTCCTGCACTCTCGCAGACACAGCCCCCCCCTCAGAAGGAGAACACCCTATGGAAACGCGCACATTCGGCAGTACCGGACTTGAGGTCTCGGTTCTCGGCTTCGGCGGCGCGCCCATCGGCTTCCTGGAAGCCGAGCAGCGACAGGTCACCGCCCTCCTCAACACGCTGTTGGACGAAGGCGTGAACCTTCTCGACACGGCGATGCTCTACATGGGCTCGGAAGAACTGATCGGCAAGGCCGTGTCCCACCGGCGGGACGAGTTCGTGCTGGTCACCAAGTGCGTCAACCCGATGGACCCCAGTCCCGCAGCGTGGAGCGCCGATGCGGTTGCGCAGGCCGTCGATCAGGCGCTTGTGCGACTGCGGACCGACCACCTCGACGTGATGCTGCTCCACTCCTGCGGTCTCGACACGCTCGAGCAGGGCGACGCCCTGGGAGCGCTCGTGCGAGCACGCCAAGCGGGGAAGATCCGGTTTGCGGGCTACTCAGGCGACAACGAGACGCTCGCCTACGCGGCGGCGCTTCCCGACGTGGCGGTCATCGAGACCTCGCTCAACATATGCGACCAGGCAAACCTCGCGTCGGGGCTGCCCAAGGCGAAAGAACGCGAGTTGGGCGTCATCGCCAAGCGCCCCCTGGCCAACGCCGCCTGGAAGGACCTCTCCGAGCAGCAAGGCATGTACACCGACTACGCCAAGCCCTACACCGACCGCTTCGCCGCCATGGGCCTGACGCCCGCCGACTTGGGCTTCGAGGGCGCCCCCCGCGAGATCTGGCCCGAGATTGCCCTGCGGTACACACTGTCGCTGCCCGGCGTGCACACCGCCATCATTGGGACAACCAACGCGGCTCACGCAAAGGCAAACCTCCAGGCAGCGGCCAAAGGACCACTCCCGCAGGCCGCGCTGGACAAGATCCGCGCGGCCTTCCTGCAGGCAGAGACCGCGTCGGGTCAGCCGTGGGGCGCCGAGACTTGACCGAGGGGGCGCTGCGCCCTCGAGCGGAGACCGAATGAACCTCGGCTTGTGTTTCCTCGCGATGACGGCGGTTGCCGTCCTGTCGGTTGCCCCTGCCCACGCCGCCGAGGAACCGGCCCATGACCTCGTGGTCTACGGCGGCACATCCGCCGGTGTCGCCGCCGCCGTGCAGGCAACGCGGATGGGGAAGTCGGTCGCTATCGTGTGCCCGGAGAAGCACCTCGGCGGGCTGACTGCCGGCGGCTTGGGCTGGACCGACTCGGGCGACAAGTCGGTCATCGGCGGCTTCGCGCGAGAGTTCTACCGACGCCTCAAACAGCACTACGACCGGCCGGAGGCGTGGGCGTACCAGAAGCCTGAGGAGTACAGCCACTACCGACCCGACGAGGACGCCATGTGGGTCTTCGAGCCGCACGTGGCCGAGCAAGCGTTCGAGCAGTTGATTGCCGAGGCGGGGGTGCCGGTAAAGCGCGACCGGTGGCTCGATCGGTCGGGCAAGGGCGTGACGAAGGCTGGGGGGCGGATCGTCGCGATCACCATGACCGACGGGGAGACCTATCGCGGGCGGATGTTCGTGGATGCCACCTACGAAGGCGACCTGCTGGCGGCGGCCGGCGTCGACTACCACGTCGGCCGCGAAGCCAACGGCGTCTACGGTGAGACGTGGAACGGCATTCAGGTTGGGACGCTGCATCACGCACACTACTTCAAGCTGCCCGTCGATCCCTACGTCGTGCCGGGCGAGCCGACCAGCGGCTTGCTGCCGCGGATCAGCCCCGATCCGCCGGGCGAGAAGGGCGCGGGCGACGGCCGCGTGCAGGCATACTGCTTCCGCACGTGCCTGACAACGGTGGAAGCGAACCGGGTCCCCTTCCCGAAGCCGGCAGGCTACGACCCGAAGCAGTATGAGCTAATCCTGCGCGTGTTCGCCACCGGTTGGCGAGAGGTCTTCAACAAGTTCGATCCCGCCCCGAACCGAAAGACTGACACCAACAACCATGGTCCGTTCAGCTTCGACAACACTGGCATGAACTACGACTACCCGGAGGCGACCTACGAACGTCGGCGCGAGCTCATCGAAGAGCACGCGCAGTACCAGCAGGGCTTGCTCTACTTCCTCGCCAACGACCCCCGGGTGCCGGGTGACGTGCGCACGAGGATGAGCCGTTGGGGACTGGCCAAGGACGAGTTCACCGACAACGGCAACTGGCCGCACCAGCTCTACGTTCGCGAGGCGCGCCGGATGGTCGGCGAGTACGTGATGACCGAACACGACTGCCTCGCCCACCGGGACCCGCCCAACTCCGTCGGCATGGGCTCGTACACCCTCGATTCGCACAACGTCCAGCGCTACGTCACCCCCGAAGGCGCCGTCCAGAACGAAGGCGACATCGGCGTCGGTACGCCGCAGCCGTACCAGATCGCCTACGGCGCACTTACCCCCAGGAAGGCACAGTGCGACAATCTGCTGGTGCCCGTGTGCGTCTCCTGCTCACACATCGCGTACGGCTCCATCCGCATGGAGCCCGTTTTCATGATTCTCGGTCAGAGCGCGGCGACGGCGGCGTGTCTTGCGCTCGACGACGGCGTCGCCGTGCAGGACTTGAGCTACGACGAGCTTCGCGAGCGTCTGTTGGCCGACGGACAGGTTCTGGAGTACACGGGCCCCAGCCGGCAAGCGGTCGTCCTCCTCGACCCGACCATGCTGCCTGGCATCGTCGCCGACAACGCCGCCGCCAAGCTCACCGGCGACTGGAAGACGTCAAGCGTCAACTCGCCCCGGGTCGGCGCGGACTACCTGCATGACGACAACCAGAACAAGGGCAAAACCCTCGCCCGGTTCGAGGTGGAGCTGAAACCGGGCAAGTACGAAGTCCGCCTCTCCTGGCCCCGCAACGACAACCGCGCCACCAATGTGCCAGTGACCATCCGCCACGCCGGCGGAGAGACGACAGTCAGCGTGAACCAGCGCCAAGCCCCGGCAATCGACAACGCCTTCGAGTCCCTCGGCGTGTTCGACTTCGGCGCGCAGGCCGTTGTGGAAGTGTCGAACGCCGAGACGGACGGGTATGTGATCGTGGATGCGGTGGAGTTTGTGGAGGCGGAGTGACTGGCGGTCATTAGCTCCAATGCCACCGCTCACTATGACGCCCTGACCTTCACTATAGCGAGAATGACAGGATGGGAGAGTTGCTGTTTGGCGACTAGGGCAGTGGACTTTAATTTCGTTGAATGTGTCGCTCAGAGTCGACCCAACGACGTCCGCGGTGAGCGTTACGCTGCCGAAGCGACCAACCCCTCACGTATCCCCGGTGCTCTTCCCGTTCTTCTTTGGGTTGCTGGCCGAGGGGAGCACGAAGGCGCTGCAATGCCGGGAGTTCAGGCTGGATGAGAACGACCACTTCGGGCGACTAATCAAGACCGCGCACAGCGACGTGATCGGCACAGTGACCGTGGAGGAGGTGAGTTGACGCCGTGCCGGTCTGCATGAGCACACTGCAGGACATTAGGCAGGAGGGCTATTCGGCAGCCGCGCGGAGGCGACTGACCGGGGGAAGCCGCCGCTTCGCGCACCGGTTCACGTTCAACCGGTCAGACGTCACCAGGTTCCGCCTCGAGACGGCGAGGCGCATGTCGATCTCCGGGGTCCAAGATAAAATCTCGCTGAGACTGGAGAGAGGCGAGCTTGTACACACCGATCACGATGGCGAGTGTATCCTCAAGCCAGTTCCGAGCGCCGACGTTCCGCGTCTTCGAGAGGACATCCCCGCTAACGAGCATCTCACCATGCAACTGGCAGCGCAGGTGTTCGGCATCGAAGTCGCAGTCAACGCCTGCGTGTCCTTCGCCGATGGAGAGCTGGCGTACTTGGTCCGGAGGTTCGACCGCCGTGACGGCGAGAAAGTAGCCCAAAAGGATCTCTGCCAGTTGTCGAACCGGTCTGAAGAGATCCATGGTCAGAACGACAAGTATGATGCGACCTACGAACAGTGCGGCCGGATCTTGCGTCGGTTCTGCGCAGCCTATGCAGTCGAGGTGGAGAAGCTGTTCACCCGGATCCTCTTCTGCTACGGCTTCTCAAACGGCGACGCTCACCTAAAGAACTTCTCACTGCTCCAGACGGAATACGACGACTATGTCCTGACGCCAGCCTACGACCTGCGCTGCACCTCGCTGCACTTCCCCGCGGAGAGCCGTACCGCACTGGAGCTGTTCGACGACTTCGAGAGCGAGTTCTTCCGCGGGAATGGGTTCTACGGGCGGGACGACTTCCTGAAGCTCGCGGAGCTATACGGCATGCGTTCACAGCGCGCCGTCACCTACGTGGACCGCATAGCCGAAGCGCGGCCCGCCGTCGCGTTGCTCGTCCAACGGTCGTTCCTCTCAGAGGGCGCCAGGGTCGACTCCCTGAGCCGCTACGCGGATCGGCTGCGAGCACTCGTTGGCTGACGGGTGCCCGCGCAGCCAGCCTGCTCGCCCTCTGGACGTGCAGGTCGGAGAGGTGGAGCCGTTTGCGCGCCTCGATCCGGGGCTGGTGCTTCGGGGGACTCTGGGTTTCTCTGCTGCCCTCGTCGTCTCCGCTATCAACGGGTGTGGTTCGGCCACTTGGTCACCGGCCGCCCGCTGCCGCCTCCGCCCCCATTGACCCGCCGTCCGCCCGCAGCCTCCTCACCGGGCTGTCCGGCGCCAACCGGTAGTCGCCGTTCTGCGGGTCGACCAGCTTGGGGTCGCCGAAGAAGGAGTGCCGGTCCAGCCCGGTCTTCTCGCGGTACCCGGCCACGTCGGTGCCGGCAATGTGCTCCTTGAAGAAGTAGCACAGCGCGCCCGGGGACACGAACCAGGCGTTGTAGTCCATGTCGGGCAGCGGGTTCCAGCCAGCGCTATAGCGGCTGCCCCAGTCGGTGCAGTTGTAGAAGACGTTGTACTTGATCTCGATGCCTGCGGAGTCGGCGGTGTTGGCGTAGAACATGAGGTGACTGCCGTTCTTGTCGGGGCGTTGGGCGTGCGACCAGACGATGCCGGCATCAATGCACGTGTTGTTGAGGAAGCGGATGTTGCGGGTGCGCGCCGTCTCCGGCCGGTTCCAGTACTCGAAGGAGTACTCCGCGTTGGAGATCACGTTGTTCCGGTACGTGATGTTCTCCTGGATCGAGTCGGGCCCGCTGCCCTGGTTGGTCAACGCGGCGTCGTACACTTCCCAGATTCGGCAGCCTTCCACCAGGTGGTCGCGCGCGGCACCCCAGAACTCGATGGCGTTGCCGAAGCGGACAGGTCGGCCGCCTTCCGCGGTGAACTGGTGCCCGCCACCGATGTACGACAGGTCGCAGTTGCGGATGGTCAGCCGGGCCGTGTTCCCGCCGCCCAATCCATGGGCAGCGCCGTAGCGGAGCGCGAAGCCGTCGTACACAACGTCGTGCTTGCCGCCCTGGTCCACGATATGCCGGCGGAGCGCTAACTCGACGCTGTCGTGGGCTTCGGCCGGGTTGCGGGCACAGCAGACGTACACCCGCATGTTCTTCCCGTCGTACCAGTAGTCGTCCGGCCGTTTCACGTCAGCCAGCGTCCACCGCTTCCACCCGCACACGCGGCCGCAGTCGAAGATCACGTTGCCCACATCGACGTCCAGCAGGCGCGCCTGCGAGCATTCCGCCACGACCAACTCGAGGGGCTGGAACTCGAAGGTCGCGCCCGCCGGGAGCGCCCCTCCCAATTCGAGGTGTAACCGCGGCAAGTCGCCTCTGGACCACACGGGAAGCGGCACCGCGTACTCCTGCCAGTCGGCGGCGATGTCCAGGCCAACGGAGTCGGTCGAGGCGTACGTGGTCCACGGACTGCTGCTGCGCATCACCCGCACCGGCGCCAGCCGGAAGGGTTCTGTACAACGGGCGCGGAAGCGCATCTGCAAGAACTCCGCGTCGGCAGCTATGTTCCAGTCGACCTCCGGGCCCCAGGCCTGAATGTGGTTCCCGCGACTGCCCGGCTGCCCGCATTCGACGACCTGCGTCTTCCCCGAGGCTGCTTCCACAACGCGGGTCGCGACCTTCGCGCCTTGCTCCTGGTGGTAGTGCCACTCCGACTGGCGCAGATCTGCGACGACTTGCTTCGGCGTCCACGTCGGCGCCACCGTCGCCCAGACGTTCTCGCCCGTCTTCTCCCAGTCCGAGGGATCGTCTTTCGCCATCGACCCCAACAGCAGTGGCTTCTCGCCTTCACCGTAGGCGGTGTAGGTGAGGGGCACTCCTTCCGCGCCGCTCTGCGGAACCAGCGTCCCGCGCCAAACCCCGCGACGCTTGAACTGCACCGAGTCTCCCGGTTGCAGCGTCGCGCGGTTCACGCGTTCCAGCGACCTCCAGGCCAGGGCCGGGGTGTCGCCTGGGTTCGCATCGTCTCCAGCGGCCGAGTCTACGAAGAACGCTCGGCCAGGCGCCGCCGCCGCACACGTTACCTGCTGAACCATGGGCACACCTCCGAGGACGAGCATCACCTTCCAGGGGGACACGGCCAGCACCTCCATACCTGTCTCGTCCAGGCCCGCTTGGGACGGGTCCGTAACGCGGGCCGGCAGGATTGTAGCGTGCGCAGCCGGGTTCTGTGAAGGGCATCAGGCCGACGGCTCCGGAACAAGCCACAAGGTTGCAGCACGCGTCTTTCGAAAACCGACTCGCCCCTCCAAAGGGCAGGACCCGCGCCTCACAGACACGGAGGCCCGATCGGAGAGCACCCCCATGACTAACGTGAGACTTGACACCCTCAGCCCGCGAACCGTGTGCCGCTTGAATGCCGACTGGCTCTTTCGCCGCGGCCCGGTTGGCAACAGCTACGAGCGATTCTTGGACGACCGAGAGTGGGAGCCGGTCCAACTCCCCCACGATGCCGCCATCGACCAGGCGTTCGACTGGGAGAACTCGAACGAGTCCAACGGGTGGCTGCCCTTCGGCGCGGGGGCATATCGGAAGCACTTCAGCCTGCCCGCCGAAGCCGAAGGGAAGCGGGTGTTAGTCGAGTTCGAGGGCGTCTATCGCGACGCCGAGGTGTGGATCAATGGGCACTACCTGGGGCGGCGGCTCAACGGCTACCTCGGGTTTGAGTGGGACCTGACGGAGCATGCCGCGTTTGGCGGAGAGAACGTGCTCTCGGTGTCGTACGACAACCGCAAGCCGGGGACTTCGCGCTGGTACACCGGCGAGGGGCTCTACCGCGACGTGTGGCTGAAGATCGTCGATCCGCTGCATGTGCCTCTCTACGGGACGTGCGTCACCACGCCGTCGATCACCGCCGAGTCGGCGCTCGTCAAGATCGAGACGGAGGTGCTGAACCTGCATCGGCGGCGGCGGCTGTGTCGCTTGGTCACGAGCCTCCTCGGACCTGACGGCGAGTGCGTGGCTGGGGCGGAAGCCGTGGCGCCGATTGCAGCCGGCGAGCGCTACGCGTTCCGGCAGGAGAGCGCCGTGCCGACGCCTTGCCTGTGGGATTTGGCGACGCCCGACCTCTACCCGGCCGTCTCGACGCTCTCGGTCGCCGACGCTGCTGTTGACAGCTACGCCACCCGCTTCGGCATCCGCGAGATCCGCCTGACACCGGAGCGCGGGCTGCTTCTGAACGGCCGCAAAGTGGTGGCGAAGGGCGGCAACCTGCATCACGACCTGGGCTGCCTGGGCAGCGCGACCCGGCGTTCGAGACACGGGAAGCCGCGGCCGACTACGGCGTCGGTCTCCTGAAGCGAATGGTGGCGCTGACCCGGCAACTGGATCCCTCCCGCAAAGTGACGGTGGGCTTGTTTCCCGCTCGCGAACGGTTTGTCAAGGAGTGGGAGCACTGGGACGACCACGACACGTTCCTGAACGCGGAGCCTGCCGAGATGGCGTTCCACTGCGACGTGGTGAGCTGGAACTACACCGAGAACATGTTCGCGCCCGACCACGCCCGCTGCCCGCAGCTCATGTTCATCGCCTCCGAGAGCGCCTGCAACATCGGCTTGGGCGACCGGCCGCCGTCCTGGACCGAGATCGACACGGACTACGTCATCGGCCACTACCACGGGTCGGCATACGACTACTTGGGCGAATCGGCCAAGCCGAAGAAGGTGGGGGGGGCGCGCGCTCATCGACCTGTCCGGCTGGGTGACGCCGTTGGGTAGGTACTACCAGAGCTGCTACAGCGACGCGCCCCTGGTGCACCTCATGGTGACCGAGACCGACGAAGCCCAGGGGGCCCGCTTCAACAATCGTGGCGGCAGCCGCTGGGATTGGTACCCCCTGGTCGACCACTGGAACTGGGGCGACCGCAAGGAAGCGAAGGTGACCACGTTCACCAACGCCGAGGAAGTCGAGTTGGTGCTGAACGGCAAGTCAGTGGGCAGGCAGCGGTTAGCCGACTGCCGCGGCCGGATCATGAACTGGGAACTCCCCTACGAGCCCGGAACGCTGACCGCCCTCGCCCGCAACAACGGTCAACTGGTCGCCGAGCACACACTGACCACGCCCGGTGAGCCGGTGGAGCTGCGGCTGACGCCGAGCACACCGGAGCTCATCGCCGACGGTCTGGACGTTCTGTGCGTCGAAGCCGCGCGCCTCGATGCCGAGGGGATCCTTGTGCCGGGGTGCGGGAAGAAGGTCACGTTCGAGGTCGAGGGCCCCGCCGTCAACGCCGGCGTCGCCAGCGGCGACGTGGTGAGCGACGAGTTGTGGCAAGGCGACACGCGCTCGACTTGGAACGGGCGGTGCATTCTCCTGGTGCGAGCCGGTCGCAGTTCGGGAGAGGTTGTCGTTACGGCAAAGGCGGAAGGCCAGTCCCCTGCGCGATGCGCGCTTCGGGCGACGGCGCCGTAGGCTGGAGCTGGTCCTGATTCCCGCGGCGCTGGTGCTCGAGATCATCCGCCCCGCGTCGCTGCTGCGACAGATCGACCACGGGCGCCGCGGTTCTGCGGTCGCGCTCCTGGAGGCGGCGGCAACGCCCGTCGAGGTTGAACGCGACGTCTCTCGCGGACTGGTCTCTTATTGTCCAGAGCTCCTGGATGAGTTCGTCGGGCATTTCAGACTTCCCCCGTGAGTTCCTCAGATCCGGTCACGGCCGGGTGCTCTCCTCCGGCTCGACCTCCGTCACCGTATTCCCCTCCCCATGGTCCTCCACCGGCCCGACGGACTTGATCACGCAGTCGCGGACGCGCTCGTTGAGGATCAGCATGGCTGTTGTGTAGTTTGTCACGGTGCAGTTGGTCAGCCCTTGCTTGCCGCCGCAGTCGAGGCGGTTGAACTCGGCAGGCAATGGACGAGTGGTGCCGTCGTGGAGAATGAACGTGCACTGGTCGCCGCAGATCGTGCCGAGGCTGGTGCGCGGGGTCGGTTGGACGCCTTCGGCGGGGTTGAGGACGGTGAGTTCGTAGGAGGCGTTCCTCGGGATCGCGCCGCGGGTGCAGTTGAAGACGGGGTTATAGGCGAGGTCGCTGCGGCAGTTCCTCATGGTGACTTTGCCCAGGTCGCCGGAGCTGAGGTCGTAGCTGAAGTCGCCCGCCTCCAGCACGGTGACGTTCTCCAAGGTCACGTCGCCCACGCAGAGCAGTTGGAAGCAGCCGCGCAGCCGCTCAACGGTGGTGTCGATCACGGTGATGTTCCTGACGTTCTCGTAGGCGCGGACGCCCTCTTCGGTGAGCGGGATCATCTCGTTGCGGGGGATGGGGCGGGTGCCGCGGTACATGATGTTGAAGTCGTACTCCTTCGCCCGGCCCGCGGTCTCCCTGAAGATGTCGTTGGTCGGGCGCAGGGCGCCTGAGAGCAGGCAGTCCTTGATGAGCACGCCGTCTACCGTATGGAAGTGGACGCAATGCCCGAAGGACTGCATGAAGACCTGGCAGCCCAGGAGCTTGGTGCTGTTGGCGTGGTCGACGCCCAGGAACGAGTGCTTGTTGAGGCGACCGAAGTTGGGCCCGCCCTTGCCGTAGAAGTCCGAGTACCCGTATGGCACTGACCCCTTGATCACGAAGGTGCAGTTCAGGAAGGTGTTGCCGTCGTTGCAGACTTCGAACTCGTTCTCGGTCACGCGGTAGTCGGGGTAGGGGAGGTCGGTGACATTCCGGAAGTAACCGCCTTCGAAGGTGTTGTTGGCGCCGTTGACATGCCAGGTGTCGGCGACGTGCGCCTTCCCGGAGAGCTTGCTCTGGAGAGAGACCGGCGTCTCGATCACGGCGCCGCGCAGATCAAAGTAGTTGTTCGAGCCGTTGACGGCGAAGACGTGCTGCTGCTCGTTCTGTGGCAGGTCTCCGTCCTGGTCCGGCTGCGCGCGCAGGACCGGGACCGTCATTGGCGGATCGACCGTGTCGGCGCGGTAGAGGCCCGGCTTCAGGCGGATCTTCTGCCCGTCGTGCTTGATCGCCTCTCGGAAGGCGTCCAACGTGTCGATGACGGCGAACCCGTCGCGAGTCTCGAACGTGTCCGAAACCGGCTCCGGCCGGGGAGGTGGTTTCGCGATGACCTGCATCGGCGGATTCTCCGCCACCTGGAGGCCGAGGTCTTTCTGGTTTGCCGACGAAGCAACTCGTGCGGCAAGCCCGCAAGTCACGAGCAACGCAGAGAGCGTGTGCCAGCAAGCCATGGTTCCGTTCTCCTGTTCCGTGCGCTCCTCGGGAGCGTTGGCGCGAACGCCCAGCGCACCGGCACCGGCTTCCGCCCGGCTTCGGCTTGGCGTCACTGACGCCGAGGGCGCACTCCTCGCTCCCGGGTTGACGGGTGGGGCGGACCCCGGTACTATTGTCTCGCTCCTTGGGTGATCCTCCTTCAAGGCCGACAAGCATGCAGCTTCCTCTGCTGATCCCTCTCTGCGCCCTCTGCCTCTGTTACTCCACGCTCCGCCGCGCGGACGCCCAGCAATCGGTGTTGCGCGCCGTTGATTTCGACTTGAGAGCCGACGGGGAAGCCGACGACGGCCCCGCGATCCAGCGGCTGCTGGAGGCTGCCACCACTGCGAAGGCACCGGTGCGGCTGGAGTTTCCCGCCAAGCGGACGATCCGTGTCACGAGCGCGCCGGAGCGCTATGTCTTCCGCTCCCACGAAGCAGCCGACGTGACGGTGGATGGCGGCGGCAGCACGTTCCTGTTGGGGCCGCAGGTTCGGTTCCTTCGGCTGACCCATTCGCGTCGAATGGTGGTCTGCAACCTGAACATCGACTTCGACCCGCTGCCCTTCGCCGATGGCACCTTGACAGCCGTCAATGCCCAGGAACACTGCCTCGACGTCCGGCTGGCGCCGTGGGTAAGGCAGCCTCCCGAAGGCGGCCCGACCAAGGAGGACGGCGAGCAGGCGTTCTTCGGGATGCTGTGGCAATCGGGTACCTATGGGCTGATCAGTCGGCACTACTGGACCGCGCGGATGGAGCCGGGGCCCGAGCCGAACACTGTGCGTGCCTTCGCCGCTGACAACTTCACGGAGTTCGGCGATCTCGAGCCGGGTAAGTGGCGGCTCAGCCTGCCCGTACCGGGCATCGCTCATCGGTACGGGCCTGGCGCCTGTCTGGAGATCGAGGACAACGACACGGTGACGCTGGTGGACGTGGAGCTGTGGTCTGCACCGTGGTTTGGCTTCAGCGTCATGCGAAACCGAGGCGAAGTTACCTTCCGGCGTGTCAACATCCGGCCCAAGCCGGGCAGCGGCCGGCTTACCTCGACGTGGCGCGACGGCTTCCACGTGAAGGGCAACAGCGGGAAGCTGCTCTGGGAAGACTGCCTGCTATCGGGTATGAACGACGACGCGCTCAACCTCTCGACCCACTGCAGTCGTGTGCAGAAGCTGCTGTCGCCAACGGAAGTCGAGGTGCTTCAGACCTTCCCGCTTAGCCCGATGCCGTGGTCCGTGGGCAACACCTTCGCGGCAGCCGACTTCGATTCGCGCACGCTGCTGGGCAGCGCCCACATCGTCGGCGTGCAAGGCTGGCCGACCGAGCGGCGGATCGACGGCAAGCCGGCCGCCTCACCCGTCACCGTGGAGATCGACCGGCCGATTGAGGGGCTCCACCCCGGCAGCATGATCTGGCAGCCGGAGACTGCTAACCCCGACACCACGCTGCGACGCTGCCGGATCGAGATGAGCTGCCGGTTGCAGTCGCCGGTCACGTTGGAGGCGTGCAATGTCACTGCGTTGCTCTGGTTCTACGGTGAGCAGGTGGAGGGCCCCTTCCCCAGCAACGTCGTCGTTCGCGACTGCACCCTCCGCCGCGGCCGCGGCAACCCGCGCCTGGCAGTCTCATTCGCCGGGCGTTCCCCGGACGCAACCGGACCTTCTGCGATCCATAGCGTTCGCTTGGAGCGAAACCGGATCTGGGGTGACTTCTCGCTGGCGGGAGTTGACGACGTGCGGCTGGTGGACAACCAGTTCCGTGAGGCGGGAGCGGCGGTTCGCGTCGAGGGCTGCGTGCGACTCTCGGAGGCAGGGAATCGGGACGCTCTCGGGAAGCTGGTCGGCCTGAGCAAGCGGTGACGATTGGCTGCTTTGTGCCCGCTGGAGCTTGACGCGTGCCTCCGTGTGCATCCCCATGGCCGCGACTGGAAACACCCGCAGCGGAAGGCGCGACGGGACCGGAGAACCACCATGGCTGCGCTCACCCTAATACTAGAACCGTACTTAGCGCGAATGTGCTCGGCGAGGGTCTCCTGACCCCGCCGCTCCCCGGACCGACAGGTCTCCTCGAATCCCGTGGATTCGCAGCCCTTTGAGACCTTCCGGTCAAGCGTTTCGGGGCGGTCGGAGACCTGCCCCGAGCTAAGAACCACCATGGCTGCGCTCACCCTAAGGCTGCCCAACTCGCTCGAGAGCCGGCTGCGACGGTATGCCGAAGTGAGAGGACGAACGAAGTCGGACGTGGCCCGGGCGGCGCTCGAAGCCGACCTCGACGAGCCGAACACAGAGCCTGGTGCGGCGACGGCATTTGAACTCATGCGCAAGCACATCGGCAGCGTTGAGGGCCCCAGCGACCTCTCGACCAACCCCGCACACCTAACTGGGTACGGCCGACGAGCAGTCCACTGATCGCAGACACGGGCCCGCTCGTTGCCGCTTCCAACCGACGCGCACCGGTAACCACGAGTAACACGCTCCGTCCGGGTCCGCAATTTGGCGCCGCGGGTGCCTGCGCGGGACAAGCCGCTCAACGTCCTCCCTACGGCCGGGCCCGCCGCCGCCAAGTGCACCGAAGCGCTCCCACTGAAGGAGCTGCCCTTCCCCATGTCCAAGAGGGTAGCGCCCGCCGCCGTCTGCGACCCTTGGAGCGACCCAAGAAGGCTGTACCGATGAACGAACAAACTGCCGGCGACCTCGTCGGACGCGCGCTCGACGCGAGTCGCGCCGAGCACACCGAGCTGTGGCTTGGTTCTTCGCGGAAGGGCGCCACGCGGTTCGCCAATGACGCCATCACGCAGAACCTCGTCAGCGAGAACGCCACGCTCTCGGTCCGGTGCGCCTTCGGCAACCGCGTTGGCAGTGCCCGAACAAACGAGCTGTCGGCGGAGTCGCTGACCTCGGCTGTCCGGCGCGCTGAGGAGATTGCCCAGGCATCCGAGCCGGACACAGAGTACCTGCCGCCACTGCCGCCGCAGGAGTACGAATCGGTCCACGCCGATGCCGACGCCACGGCGCAGTTCGGGCCGGAGGGCAGGGCCGACTGGGTCCAACGCGTGGTGGCGCTGGCGTCGGCCCGCGGCGTTCGTTCTGCCGGGAGTGCCACTACGTGGGAGAGCGCTCAGTTCCTGGCTAACAGCAGTGGTCTGCGCGCCCAGCACCGAACCACCGGGGCGCGCCTCGTCGCCACTGCCATGACCGACTCCAGTTCTGGCTGGGCGGCGGGCACCCATTGGGACGTGGGCGAACTGGATGCAGAGTCGATGGCGCAGCGCGCCGTCGACAAAGCCGACGCGAGCCGCGACCCGCGCGACCTCGAGCCGGCTGCCTACACCGTCGTGTTGGAACCGGCGGCCGTGGCGGAACTGCTGACGTTCTTGGTCTGGAGCATGGACGCCAAGGCTGCGCACGAAGGCCGAAGCGCGTTCGCCGGTCTGGAAGGCACCAACCTTGCAGCCGAGAGCATCACCCTGCGGAGCGACCCGACCCATCCGGAGTGCCCCGGCGACCCATTCGGTGGCGAGGGGCTACCCTCCCGCAAACTGTCGTGGATCGACCGCGGCCGCGTGGCCAATCTGATCTACAGCCGCTTCTGGGCGCAGAAGACCGGCCGCGAACCGACCGGTTGGCCGGCGAACGTGCTCCTGGAGGGCGGCAGCGGCTCGACGGACGACTTGGTCGCCAGGGTCGACCGCGGTCTGCTCATCACTCGCTTCTGGTACATTCGCCACGTCGACGCCAGGAAGCTGTTGCTGACCGGGATGACCCGCGACGGCACGTTTTGGATCGAGGGTGGCCGCGTTCGGCACGGGGTGAAGAACGTCCGCTTCAACTTCAGCCCGCTTGAGATGCTGAAGAACGTCGAACGGCTGGGCGCTCCTCAGCGCGTCGGGCTGGACGATCTCGTGCCGCCGTTGATCGTGCGCGACTTCCGGTTCACCAGCGGGACTTCGTTCTGAGATTCACCACGGAGTCACGGGGAACACGGAGAAGGGCACTTTGCCGGGCGGCCGCCGTGGCGAGCTACCTCCCCAAATGGAGCCAACTATGCAACACAAGCGATTCGGAATGACCGAGCTACAAGTGCCCGTCTTCACCTTCGGCGGGATGCGGATTCCCTTCGGGGCGGACGACCCGAACGTCGGCGCGCGGGAGGAGAACGCGGTCCGCACGCTCTGTCGCGCCGTGGAGCTTGGGATCGACCATCTGGAAACGGCGCGGGGCTACGGCAACTCCGAGGAGCTGTTCGGCAAGGCCCTGTCGCACCTGAAGCGCGACGAACTGCTCTTCACCACGAAGATCGGCCCCACCGACACGTACGACGACATGCGGCGCGCCCTCGACGACTCGTTGACGCGGATGAAGCTCGACTACCTGGACAACTTCGACCTCCACGGCATCAACACGCTGGAGAAGCTGGCGAAGTCCGTCGATGCCAAGGGGTGCATGAAGGCGGTCCGCAAGGCGATGGATGAAGGGCTCATCCGCCATCTCGGGTTTTCCACCCACGGGCCGTTGGACGTGATCCTGGAGACGATCAACACACGGGAGTTCGAGTCGGTCAACCTGCACTACTACTACTTCTGGCAGCACAACGAACCGGCGGTCGAGCGCGCGGCCGAGCTGGATATGGGCGTGTTCATCCTCTCGCCGACCGATAAGGGCGGGCTGCTGCACAAGCCCTCGAAGAAACTGACGGAGCTGGCCGCCCCGTACTCACCCGCCGCCTTGTTCCACCGGTTTCTCCTGGCGGACGAGCGCGTGCATACCCTCAGCCTTGGCGCAGCCAACCCGGAGGAGTTTGACCTGCACCTCGACGTGGCAGATCGCGGCGGCCCGTTGACGGACGAGGAGGAGCACCTGCTCGACAGCGTGCGCCGGGCGCTGCTGGACGTGTTGGGTGACACGTACTGCTCCGTCTGCCACGAATGCCTGCCCTGCCCGGAGGACGTCTACATCCCGGAGGCGCTTCGGCTACGCAACCTGGCGTTGGGTCTGGACATGATGGAGTTCGGTCGCTATCGCTACAAGATGTTCGGCACCGCCGGCGAGTGGTTCCCAGGAAAGCCAGCCGACAAGTGCACCGAGTGCGGCGACTGCGTGCCGCGATGCCCCCTCGACCTGGATATCCCCGCGCTGCTGAAAGACACTCATGAAGCGCTGTCGGGCGAAGCAGGCAAACGCCTGTGGGCGGAGACGGTGAGGTAGTTAGTGACACGCTCCTGGCAATACGGATTACTGGGCGCGCTGGCTGTCGCGGTGTGCGCGTCGTTTTTGCTCGGGCAGCCGGGCGACCTGCCGATGGACGACTCGTACATCCACCTGCAGTACGCCGACAACCTGGTCAAGGAGCACCAACTCGTCTTCAATCCGGGCGAGTTCACCGGTATCGGCTCGACCAGCATTCTCTGGGTGTTGCTGCTGGCCGGGTTCAAGCTGCTCGGCGCGCCGACGCTCGTCGCGGCGAAGGCGCTGGGCATGGCGTCGTTCGTCGTGGCCGCGTGGTGCGTGTTCGAGCTGGGGCGGTCGGTCTTCGGCCGGCTGTTAGGGGAGCGAGGCGACTTCGCAGCACTCGTGGGCGCCTGCCTGTTTGTGCTCTCCGGCAACATGATCTGGTTCGCGCTGTCGGGCATGGAGACGACGCTGTTCCTGGCGCTGGGCCTGCTGGCGCTGATGTTCTACCAGTTCGAGCAGTTCGGCTCGATGGTGGTCTGCCTGGCGCTCATGACGTTGACGCGAACGGAAGGGGTCGTGTTGGCGGCTGTCCTCCTCACCATTCAGTTGCTCCGCACGCAGCGGGTGGGCAAGGGCAGTCTGCTGACGCCGATCCGGCAGGCGCTCCGGCGACGCTACCCCGAGCACACGCGCGCCTGGTTTGGCGCCGCTGCAAACGGCGCGCAGACCTCCCGCCAGCGCGCTCGGGCGGTAGCCTTCGCGTCGCTGTGGCGTGTGTTGGCCACGTGCGTGCTGTTCTTCATCCTCATCGCGCCCTGGTTCGTGTTCGTGTACCACGCGACGGGACACCCGCTCCCGACCAGCTTCTCCGGGAAACGGCTCTCGCAGATGGCCAGCATCGATCACTTCCTCACCTCTCGCTCGTATCTGGCGCCGCTGGTCCACGTGAAGCCGCTGGTCTTTGTGGGCATGTGGTGCGGCTACCTTGCCATGCACGTGTTCGGCGGCTCGGCCATCCCCGGCCCGAGTCTGCCCATCGGTCGCCTCACGGGCCTGCCTGAGGGGATTCGGCTGTCACTGATCGCGCTGGCAGTCGTGTTTGGCGTGATGGCGCCGCTCTTTGTGCGAGGGCTTTCCGTGGTCAACCGCTGGTGGTTGTCAGCCGTCCGCTCGACCGCCGCCGACCGGGCCGGGCTAGCCCTGTTTGCGTGGGTGATCCTGCACAACCTCGCCTACATGATGCTGTTCCCCAGCATGGGCACGACGACGCGGTACCAGGCTGTCAACCACCTGATCGTCTGGCTGCTCCTCGCGCTGGGCGTCTTCTCACTGCGGGAACGCAAGCGGCTGTTCGTCGCCGCGCTCTCCGTCGTCGTCGCGGTGGCGCTGCTCAACGTGGTCTACTGGCGCGGCATCTACGCAGCCAACATGGACCACATGCACAACGTCCGCATCGCCTCCTCGAAGTGCTTGGACCGGACACTCCCCAAGGACGTCGAGATCGCCGCCCACGACATCGGTGCCCTTCGCTACTACTGCAACCGACACTTGGTGGATCTCGGCGGGTTGATCGATGCCAGCTTCGCAGACTACAAGAAGCGCAACGCCGTGGACGAGTACCTGCTGTCGCATCGCGTGTCGTACCTCGTCATTCCGGGCAAACACAGCACCGAAACAGAACCGCCGTACGATTTCGTGGGTTACTTCAGGCTCTGGAATAGCCCCCTGCTAACGCTGCACGAGCGCTGGCACTTCGAGAACGACTACCTCGTCTGGGGGGAAGGGGCGAAGGCCACGTTCAACTACCTCCCGAGTGTCACCATATACGAGGTGCTCCCGAAGGCACGGTAGCCCGGTGCCCGCGCAGACACGAAAGACCAGAAGAACCATGACTTCACTCCGCCCACTCGCCCTGCTGTGCCTGCTGGCGCCTCCCTGCGTCTGTCGCGCCAATGCCCAAGGCGCGTCGTTGAAGCCGGAGGCGGCAGTTCCGGGCGCCGTGCTGGTCGCTAGCTTCCGGCTTGCCGACGGCCGGAAGCCAGTGGAGATCCGCGCCAGCTTCCGGGGGAACCGGCCGGTCTTCCAGCCCGCGAGGCAGGAGTACGTCGCGCTCGTCCCCGTGCCGGCAAGCGCTCCTGCCGGAAAGACGCCCTTCTACTTCAAAGTGCGGTTCGGCTCCGGCGGTGACTACTCCGAGGTCCTCTACGCAACAGTGCTCGCCCGGGCGTTCCCCGAACAGCACCTGAAGATGCCGGCCTCCAAGACCGGGCTCATGAACTCCGAGTTGCTGCGCAAGGAGCGCGAGCTGCTCTACGCCGCCTTCGAGAAGTGCTCGCCGACGCGACAGTGGACCGGAGCGTTCGCCCTGCCCATCAGCGGCCGCGAGTCGTCACCTTGGGGGCGCAAGCGCTACGTCAATGGCAAATGGTGGGGGCAGCACCAAGGGGTGGACATCGCAGCCGGCACGGGCACCCCCGTGGCGTCGGACGCTGCCGGCACCGTCGTGCTGGCGCAGCGGCTGGAGATGCGGGGCAACACAGTTGTGGTAGACCATGGCCGGGGCCTCTTTTCGGCCTATAATCACCTTTCTTGGATCGACGTTGCTGTCGGTCAGTCGGTGAAGCAAGGCCAGGGACTCGGCGCCGTCGGCGCCACCGGTTTCGTGACGGGCGCCCACCTCCACTGGGAGGCGCGGATCGGGCGCACGCCCGTGGATCCAATGCTCTTAGTGCAACAGCCGCTGCCGTTGCCCTGAGGACGTTAGTCATTAGTGGGCGGCCGGGCTGATCCCGGGGCGTTCGGGAGGCGAACGACGCGCCGCCGACAGAGATTGGAGCTAAGCAGATTGCAACTACTCGGAAACACCCGCGACACACTGCGCAAAGCCCAGCAGCACATGCAGCAGGGCCAACGACGGTTCCAGATGGGCGACATGCTGGGCGCCATCACCGAGCTGAAGTCCGCCATTGAGCTCAACCTGAAAGACCCGGCATGTTACGCCACGCTGGGCATCTGCTACCTGCAGGTGGGCCGCGCCAACGACGCGCTCTCCGCCCTGCAGCAGGCTTCCGACCTGGCACCCACCGACCCCGAGATCGCCTACGTGCTGGGTTCCGTCCTCCTCGAAGCGGGTCAGTCGGAACGCGCGGTCCAGGAGTTCCAACGTTGCGTGAAGCTCGACCCAAAGGGGCCGCGCGGCATGGAAGCGAAGCAGTTCCTGGAAGAGCTGGCGCAGGAGGACGGCGCGCCGGCTGCCGCCGCGCAACCGGCACCCGAAGCGAAGGCGGAACCCAAGTCCGCCTCTGCCGAGCTCGCAGAGAACCTCAACTTCGCGCGGGTCTGCCTCGAGTCCGGGTTGGAGCGGCGCGCCCGCACGGAGTTGGAGAAGCTCGTCGAGTCAAACCCCGACAACGTCGAAGCCTGGGAGCTGCTGGCGCTGGCGTTCGAGAAGATGGGCGACCCCACGCGCGCACAAGAAGCGCGGCAGAAGGCCGACTCGCTCAAGGCGTGAGCGGAGAGCAATGCCCACCGACATCAAGCTGCGAACACTGTGCATCCATCTCCTTGATCCGGTACAGCCGGAAGCAACACTGTCCGCCGGGCTGCTGCCCCTTCGGCAGCTCCGCGACGAGTTGGTCGACTTGTCAACCGGCATCTCGGCCACCTGCTCCGCCCCAACGAAACGCGTCGCACGCGGGCCGCGCAAGCCCTGGCCGACTCCCCCCTGCCCGACTGGCGACAGCGCGCCTTGGCCGATGACGGCGCCTGCTTCACCGTGTCCTGCGAGATGGCACGGGCGCTTCACGCCGAGTCGCCACCCACGGCCCCGACGGGGCTGCTGGCCGTGACCGTCTTCCAGGACGCCGAGACGCGGCAGCAGTATTTCGCCGCGTTCAAGTTCCGGGCGTCGAAGGCGTACAAGATCCAGCTCGCGACCACCGCAGGCAGCTTCGGGCTGGACATCCAGGAGTTAGACAACTGCTTGCCCGAGCCCGGCGAAGAGCGGCTCTACAAGTGCGCAGTCATGCCGCACCCGCACCGCACCGATGTCCTGCTCAAAGTGCACGACGACCAGACGCGGGCTGAGCCGGCGCAGTACTTCATCCGATTCCTGGGCTGCACGCTGCTGGAGACCGAGAAGGCGCAAGTGCGGGGTGTCTTCGAGGCGCTGGGTCGCTATGCCGGCGCGGGGGAGGCCGGGCAAGACGAGTCGGCTCCGTTCACCTTCAACCAGGACCTCCTTGGCAAAGTACCCGACCTGTTCGACCACCTCGTGAACGGGGGGCCGTCCGTTACCTACGAGACGCTGGTCAACGCGGTAGACGAGACGGGGAGGTTCGAGGATTTCAGCCCCAGTGGGTTCAGCGCCGAGTTGGCGAGGACTCCGGCCGCTGGGCTGCTGGCGCGACCCGAATCGTTCGAGAAGTCGCGCATGCGCTACGTCCTGCGCAACGGCCTCGTGATCGCGGGTCCCGCGCGGGCGATGATGCGCGAAGTGCTGTTGGACGAGACCCGGACGGGTGTCGAGTTCCGCATCCCGTCGCCGGCGGACTACGAAACGCAGTACGAGTAGGGTGGGTCGCGGCCGTTCGGCGAATTCGGGCGACTACGGGGACGAAAGAGCAGACTCCGGCACCGGGGTCTCGCGGAGTCGCTGATGCCTGCGCAGCGCGATGATCACCGCCGCCGGCATCGCCGCATCGCCCGCTCCGGCAGCCCAGATTATCGGCGGCACGCCGAGGAACACCACGTGGACTGCCAGGAACAGCACCGCCAGAGCCTTGGAGACCACGATCACCTCGACGAAGGACGGCTTGACGAGAGCGCGTAGGTGGAGGACCCCGATAATCAGGAGGAAGACGCCGCTTTGGGAGGGGAAGAACAGCGAGGTCTGCTCGCCGAAGCCGAAGGTGCGGAGCATCACCCGCGGCACGAATAGCATGCCGACGCCCAGCAGGCAGCTATGCACCCCGATCAGCAGGATCAGCCCCCGCAGCAGTAGATCGGCGCGCCAGTGAGCTATAGTCGCGAAGGTTAAGAACACACCGAAGTCCCGGTGCGACTTCGGCTCCGTCTGGGAGAATGCCCTCTGTCCTCCGTCTGCTGCACGCCTGCCGGGGAAGTTCTGCGAACTTCCACTTCGGTGTATTCCTAACCTTCGCGAGTATGAGTCGTCCCCTGGCCGGGCAGTAGTAGCAGTGCCAGCAACGCCGCCCAGTACGCCACCGGACCCGCCACCCTCAGCGCTTGTGCCTGTAGCCAATTGGTGCTTCTCCCTCCGTCTCGTGATTGCCCCAGCTTCCACAAGGTTGCCACCGTGAACGCCAGCCCGGCGGCGAGCACACTTGTCTGCAGGAGGAGGAGGAAGCGCAGGGCGATGGTCGTGCCCGGACTGCCGTCGGCTGACAGCGCTCCGACCAGAGCCCCAAACGCGGTCATCCCCGGCACGTGCGCAAGCTGGTGACACACGTACCCGGCGGTCAGCACCGGCGCCCAGGCGGCCACTCGCTGCCAGAGCTGTGCAACCGAGACCGGGTCGGGGACTTCCCGAGGCGCAGCACGGTAAGCTGCACCAGCTCGAGAGGGACGGCAGCACAGGCGCTGAGCGCCCCGTTGAGGAACAGGAATCGGTGTTCGGCGAGCAGTTGCGAGAGGGATCCTTTCGCCCCAGGCAAATCGTTGATCGAGCCGCTTGACCGGCCGAGCCGCTACGAGGAGCGGGCCAGGTTCACCAGGTTGTGACAGAAGACGTCGCGCCCGACCGCTGCCGCGGGAAAGGCGCCTAACATCGCGGTGCACCAACTCCAGCAACGCCGGCAGCTCGTCCAGAAGCGCACTGACACGCTCATACTTGCCGCGGTAGTCCTCCACTACCTTCGGCACCCGCTCTCC
>Ga0210051_1000055_pt1 | contig 75821 bp, 85 predicted proteins | sample CryGey092014_all_FD_185464 | JGI IMG/M metagenome (GOLD analysis project Ga0210051, IMG submission 185464) | Groundwater microbial communities from aquifer - Crystal Geyser CG23_combo_of_CG06-09_8/20/14_all (SPAdes) (version 2) | ecosystem: Environmental > Aquatic > Deep subsurface > Groundwater...
CGTGGGTTCGAATCCCCCCGCCAGCTAATTTTTCGCAAAAGCGAAAAATTGGAGCAATTGAGCAATAGAAAATGGAAAATAGACAAAGACAGCGAAATTGCGGTCTATTATCCATTGCTCTATTTTCAAAGATTTTCAAAAGTAGAGCCAGAGCAATAGAGAATAGAACAATAGATCAAAAGATGGGGAGATGCCCGAGAGGTTAAAGGGAATGGGCTGTAAACCCATTAGCCGTAGGCTTTCGAAGGTTCGAATCCTTCTCTCCCCAGTCCCGATATAAAATCGGGACTAGAGCAATAGAGAATAGAACAATAGATTAAGGAACAGCGAAAATGCGGTCTATTGTTCCATTTTCTATTTTCAAATTCATAAAGTAATCGGAATGCTTATGCGGGGTAAGAACCTCTGATTAGCATCAGAGAACCTTGCTACTTTCGGGCCAAGTCGTGGGTTTGACGTAGTAAGAACCTCTCCGATTAGTATCGGAGAGAACCTTGTTGCTTGCGGAATAAACGTCGTGGGCATGCCGCAATATGCTCAGTTCCTTCGGAATGCTTATGCGGGAGTAGCTCAGCGGTAGAGCATCAGCCTTCCAAGCCGAGGGTCGCGGGTTCGAATCCCGTCTCCCGCTCATTTTTTCGCAGAGCGAAAAAATAGAGCAATCGAAAATAGAGAATAGAGCAATAGATAAAAACTTAAGGAGATTGCGATCTATTATCTATTGCTCAATTTTCAGCAGGGATTCGAAGCCGACCCGAACGTCCCGATGTAACATCGGGACGGTCTATTGCTCTATTTTCCATTTTCAAGCCATAAATCACTCGTTACGCTAGTTAAACTCGGGTCGCATGGCAAAGCATAGTCCTGAACCCGAATGCATGAGTGGTTCAGGGCAAGACACTATATAAGGTATTATAATATTTATATATAAGCCCATGTAGCTCAGATGGTTAGAGCGCGTCCTTGGTAAGGACGAGGTCACCGGTTCAATTCCGGTCGTGGGCTCCACAAACCATTTACAGCGATCATGCCTAAAATCCGGTTATTCCTTTGATCCACACCTTTGTTTAAGCCAACCGCAAAAAACCGAATTTTAAAAAAAAATGCGAAAAAAGTTAAAAAAGCTTGACAAATCCATTTTTTTCAATTATAATAATAGTTTTACTACAATATATTAATATAATAGTATAATATATGAGAGAAATAGTGATAATGGTTTGTGGGGGTTGTGGCAGGTATAATTATACCACGACCAGGAATAAGAAGAAAAAGACCGCAAAACTGGAGTTGCAGAAATTTTGCAAGTTCTGCAGGAAGTATTCTAAACATAAAGAGAAGTAGGATAAAAATCAAAACGCAAGACCTTGCCTGGCATTGCGCGGAAGTTCAGGGTGGCTTGAAGGGGACTGTAAGCTAATGGTAAACTGGCGGTCTCCAAAACCGCTTTTGGGTGTTCGAATCACCCCAGTCCCGCATACAAAGGTGTATATGGATAATCTGAAACCAAGTATTTTTAATAGAATAAAAACATTCTTGGGTGAAGTAAGGATAGAGGCAAAAAAGGTCACATGGTCAACAAGAAAGGAATTGATCGCTTCAACCGTAGTGATTGCTGCAATGGTTTTTGTGGTCGCCGGTTTTATCTGGTTGATTGATTTTTTACTGTCGCTTCTTATGAAGTTAATCCTAGGATAGGAAAATGGCAAAAGGCTGGTTTGTTATACACACTTATTCGCAATATGAAGAGAAGGTAAAAGAAGCTCTTGAAAACAAGCGTAAAGCGCTGGGTCTGGAAGAAAAAATCATGCAGATAGTCATCCCGACCGAAGAAGTCATTGATATAAAAAACAAGAAGAAAGTTGTTATGACCAGAAAAATCTATCCAGGTTACCTGTTGGTAGAAATGGATATGGACAATAAAATATGGCACGTAGTAAGAAGCACACCGGGCGTGACCGGTTTTGTCGGTCCAGGAAAACGCCCTATTACCCTGAATCCCGAGGAAGTCGAGGGAATACTTCAGAGAAAAGAGAAGGAAGCTACACAGCCCGTTCCGAGGATACAGTTTGAAAAAGGAGAAACAGTAAGAATTACCGATGGACCATTTACTAATTTTACGGGAACGGTCGAAGAAATAAACCTTTCAAGAGGAAAGATCAAAGTGTTTGTGACTATTTTCGGCAGGGCGACCCCGGTGGAAATTGAATTCACGCAAGTAGAAAAGCTTTAAATTTGATTGTATCTTCCGAGGTATTATATGGCAAAGAAATTACTTAGAGAAATCAAGCTTCAAATCCCGGGAGGAAAAGCCAATCCTGCGCCGCCAGTAGGTAATGCGCTGGGGCCGTTTCAGATCAATATCATGGAATTCTGCAAGAAATTCAATGAGCAAACCGCCAAACAGGAAGGCACTGTTGTTCCCGTGGTAATAACCATTTACGATGACAAGTCATTTACTTTCGTGATAAAGAGCCCGCCGGTCGCCGAACTGCTTAAAAAGGCGGTCGGTGCGGAAAAAGGTTCCGGAACTCCAAACAAAGCAAAAGTCGGCGTAATAACGAAAGATAAGATAATGGAAATAGCCAAATTAAAATTGCCTGATTTTAACACTGATGACCTGCAATCTGCCATCCGCATAGTTGAAGGCACTGCCAGGAGCATGGGGATTGATGTAGAATCTTCCGGAGAGATCAATGAGAAGAAGTAAAAGGTACAAAAAGTCAAGAGAACTGGTCGATAGAGTGAAACTATATCCGCTGGAAGAGGCGCTTGCGATTCTTAAAAGTTTTCCTCCAGCCAAATTTGATGAGACTGTCGAGCTTTCAATAAGGCTGGGATCGCTTGCTGCCAAAGAAGTTGTAAGGACCACTGTCATACTGCCCCATCAATACGGTTCAAGCAAAAAGAAAATACTTGTTTTTGTCAAAGGCGAAAAAACAAAAGAAGCAAAAGACGCGGGCGCAGATTATGTGGGAGCCGAAGATCTTTCCGAGAAAATACTGGGTGGTTGGCTTGATTTTGACGTAGCGATAGCCACTCCCGAGACTATGTCGATCGTGGCAAAACTTGCACGCATACTTGGTCCGAGAGGCCTGATGCCCAATCCAAAAAACGAGACAGTTACATCAGATATAACAAGGGTCATAAAAGAAATCAGAGGCGGAAGAAACGAGATCAAGAGCGATGAACATGGCATAGTAAGGACCGGCGTTGCCAAGGTTTCCCAGCCAATCCAGCAGGTTAGGGAGAACTGCACCGCCATATTCGAGGGAATATTGAAGGCTAAACAGCTGGTTAAATTTTCAACAATAGTTGTTGCCACAACTATGGGGCCGGGCGTGAAAGTAGATCCGTCGAGCTTAAAAATAGAACAGGTCTAAACGGGGAATAAAGTGAAGGAAAAAAATATAGAAATAGTCCGTGATATTGAAGATAAATTTAAGAAAGCCAATTGCGTTATCCTCACTAACTTCCAGGGATTAAGCGTAAACAAAATGGCTCTTCTGAGAAAACAGCTGAAACAGAACAATGCTGAATACAGGATACTAAAAAACACGCTGTTATCCATAGCTTCAAAAAACCTGAACCTGGATTCATTCCTGCCCCAGTTTCTTGGCCCAACCGCCGTAGTTTTTGGCATGGGTGACGAGATACTCATATGCAAAACACTTACGAAATTCATCAAAGAAAATGAAAAACTTAAAATAAAAATCGGTTTAGTAAGCGGCAAAATCCTCAGTGCCGATGATCTGAGATCTATTTCCACCATACCATCAAAAGAAATACTTTTAACCAAGCTGGCTGGAATATTATATTCATGCACCGGAAGCCTTGTATTGGTGCTGAACGGTCCTTTGCAGGCACTGATTAATCTACTGATTAATCTATTACATGCGAAAATAAAAAAAGATGAAGGGGGGAAAAATGGCTAATATTTCCAAGGAAGAAATAATCGAAGGCATAGCTAAACTGAGCGTCCTTGAGCTGTCTGAACTAGTCAAGGCGCTGGAAGATAAGTTCGGGGTTAAAGCAGCTGCTTTCGCAGCAGCGGCTCCCGCACAGGCTGAACAGGGCGGAGCTGGCAAGGAAGGAGCAGGTGAGCAGACCGAATTTAAAGTAATCCTTACGGGGAGCGGCGATAACAAGATCCAGGTAATAAAAGAAGTAAGGGCCCTGTTGGGGCTGGGGCTTAAAGAGTCGAAAGATATGGTGGAAGGTACCCCGCAGACAATAAAAGAAGGTATCTCCAAGAAAGAAGCAGCCGAAATCAAGGCAAAACTGGAAGCAGTTGGAGCAAAGGTAGAGGTTAAATAGCAGGACAGCAGTCGGAGGGTGTTTAGATGAAGCGCAGAAGCGCTGCTAAAAAAATCGTTGATGAGATACCTTTGAAAAATTTCAGCAAGAACCCGGAAATAATGGAATTTCCCGACCTTGTTGAGATACAAAAAACCTCTTACAACCAGTTCATAGCAAAGGAAGGCTCAGTTCCCAAGGTCGGGGTTCAGGGCCTGAATTCGATATTAAAAGAAATATTCCCGATAACTGACCCGAATGAAAGGGCCACGCTTGAGTTTGTTGACTATTCGATCGGTGAACCAAGGTATGCTCCTTCCGAGTGCATCGAAAGAGGGGTCAGCTATTCCGTGCCAATTAAAATTAGTGTGCGCCTGCACAACAAGCTTTCGGGAGAAGTAAAGGAAGAAGAGGTCCTGCTTGGCGACCTTCCGTTCATGACTGACCAGGGAACTTTCATAATAAACGGCGTGGAACGCATAGTGGTCAACCAGCTGCACAGGGCGCCGGGTGTTTTTTACGGCGTAGAGATCTTTCCCCGGGGCGAAAGGCAGTATTCAACCAAGATCATCCCGTACTGGGGAGCATGGCTTGAATTTAAGCTTGAATCAAATAATACTATACAGATGTCAATTGATAGAAAGCGTAAAATGCCAGCGACAATCCTGCTTAAGGCTCTTGGATATACCGAAGAAAAAATCATGAGGATTTTTAGCGGGCTTAAGGAAATCAACATTGGCGAACATAGCCCTGAAGAACTGATAGGAAGAAGGGTGGGAGAAGATATCCGCGACAAAGACGGAACGGTTATCGTAGATGCCAGGAACGACGAACCGATAAATCAGGATACCCTGAAATTATTGAAGAAAAAGGATATAGAGAGGATCAAGCTGCTGGGTAACGAAGAAACCGATGCCGTGTTCCCCAATACCTTGAAAAGAGATCGTATCGCAAACCAGGAAGAAGCGCTTACAGAAATCTATCGCAGGCTCAGGCCTAACGAACCTGCAACGCATGAAAACGGAAAGATATTGCTGGACATGATGTTTTTCACAGATCCAAGAAGGTACAGCCTGGGCGAAATCGGCAGATACAGGCTCAATAAAAGACTAGGACTGGAAACTCCCCCGAACATGAAGACCCTGAGCAAAGAAGATATCGTAGCGGTGATAAAGGGCCTTCTTAACCTTAAAAAGAACAGGGGAGCAGGGGATGACGTTGACCACCTGGGCAACAGAAAGGTTGCGTCGGTGGGTGAACTGCTGGAAAACCAGTTCAGGAAGATAATGCTTCAGCTTGCAAGGATCATGCGCGAAAGGATGAGTACCCTGGATATAGATTCCGCAATGCCTCACTCGCTTATCGTGACAAAGCCCGTTGTCGAAGGCATAAATAATTTCTTCGGCATGAGCCAGCTTTCTCAGTTCATGGACCAGACTAACCCGCTTGCGGAACTTACGCATAAGCGCAGGCTGAGCGCGCTGGGACCAGGCGGATTAACAAGGGACAGGGCCGGATTTGAGGTCCGGGACGTTCACCTCAGCCATTACGGCAGGGTCTGCCCGGTTGAAACGCCCGAAGGGCCCAACATCGGCCTTATAGTTTCCCTGAGCACTTACGCCCGCACAAATTCCTTAGGACTTCTGGAAAGCCCTTACCGTAAGGTGGTGAACGGCAGGGTGACCAACAAGATCGAATACTTGACCGCCGATATAGAAGACGAGCATGTCATAGCCCAGGCAAACGCCCCGCTGGAAGCAAACGGCAGGTTCAAGGAGAAGCAGGTATCTGCAAGGACGAAGTCGAATTTTATTCTGGTGGATGCAGCCAAAGTTGATTTTATGGATGTATCGCCAAAGCAGCTCATTAGTATTTCCGCGGGCCTTATACCGTTCCTTGAACACGATGACGCAAACAGGGCGCTTATGGGATGTAATATGCAGAGGCAGAGCGTCCCGCTCATACTTCCCGAACCCCCGATAGTCATAACCGGTATGGAGAAGGTCGTAGCCAAGAATTCAGGCAGGGCGGTAATTGCCAAGAAGAGCGGAACAGTGAAGTATGTCGATGCCAGAAAAATAGTAATTGAGAGCAGGAATAAGAAGGGCAGGAAGGAAACCAGCACCTATATTATGGATAAATATCTCCGTTCAAACCAGAGCACATGCCTTAACCAGAGGCCAACGGTCATGAGAGGCCAGAAAGTTAGTGCGGGACAGATTGTAAGTGACGGCCCCAGCATTGTCGCAGGTGAGCTTTCCATGGGGCGCAATGTGCTGGTCGCGTACCTGCCGTGGGAAGGATATAACTTTGAAGACGCGATACTCTTAAATGAAAAACTTGTGAAGGAAGACGCTTTTTCCTCGATACACATTGAGGAGAACAAGGTTGAAGTCAGGGACACCAAAATGGGCGAGGAGGAGATCACCAGGGATATTCCCAATGTGAGCGAAGAAAGCCTGAAAGACCTTGACGAGAACGGTATAGTCAGAATAGGGGCTGACGTAAAAGACGGCGATATACTCGTTGGAAAGGTCACTCCCAGAGAGGAAATATGGCTTTCAGCGGAGGAGAAGCTTCTCAGGGCTATATTCGGAGAAAAAGCCAAGAAGGTAAGGGATACATCCCTGCGCGTGCCCCCGGGCTACAACGGCAAAGTCATAGAAACAAAGGTTTTTTCACGCGCTGACGGGGACGAACTGCCCCTCGGTGTGAGCAAACTGATCAAGATATTTGTTGCACAAAAAAGGAAGGTATCGGAAGGTGACAAAATGGCAGGCCGCCACGGGAACAAGGGTGTTGTGGCCAAGATACTTCCGGAAGAATCAATGCCTTATCTTGAGGACGGCACGCCTATTGAGGTGGTGCTCAACCCCCTGGGTGTTCCTTCCAGGATGAACATAGGCCAGTTACTTGAAGTGCACCTTGGACTTGCAGCCAAGGCTCTTGGCTTGAGGGTTATGAGCCCTGTCTTTGAAGGAGCTTCAGAGGAAGAGATCAGATCATTGCTCAGAAAGGCGAAACTTCCTGAAAGCGGCAAGATGAAGATATACAACGGCAGGACAGGAGAGCCTTTCGATAGTGAGTGCACGGTCGGTAATATCTATATGATGAAATTATATCACATGGTCGATGACAAAATGCACGCCCGTTCGATAGGCCCTTACTCTCTTGTAACGCAGCAACCCCTTGGGGGGAAAGCGCAATTCGGAGGGCAGAGGCTTGGGGAAATGGAGGTTTGGGCACTTGAAGCATACGGAGCTGCGTATACCCTGCAGGAAATGCTGACCGTCAAGAGCGACGATACTATTGGCAGGTCCAATCTTTATGAAGCCATTGTAAAAGGAAAGATCTCGCCCAAGATCGGAATACCGGAATCTTTTAACGTTCTTGTAAGGGAACTGCAGGGCCTTTCGCTGAACATTTCCTTCCTGGATAAAAAAGGCAGGCTCCTGAATATAGAAAACCTGTCAAAAAGGGATGAGGAAGGAGACGGGGCTGTCCTTGAAGATATAGTTTCCATAAGGATATGCCTGGCTTCTCCCGAAGTTATCAGCGGCTGGTCGCACGGCGAAGTCAAGAAACCGGAAACTATCAATTACAGAACGTTCAGACCGGAGCGCGAAGGGCTTTTCTGCGAGAAGATTTTCGGCCCGACACGGGACTGGAGATGTTTCTGCGGGAAATACGAAGGCCTTAGGTATAAAGGTATTACGTGCGACAGATGCGATGTGGAAGTCACTGAATCAAGCGTGAGAAAAGTTCGTATGGGCCACATCGCGCTTGCCTGCCCTGTCAGCCACATATGGTATATTAAGGAAATACCTTCTCCTGTCGCAGTGCTTCTGGATATAACAGGCCACGATCTTGAAAGCGTGCTTTATTTTGAAAAATACATAGTCATAGACCCCGGTAAGTCATCGTTCAAGAAGAAAGAACTGATAGACGAGGATGAATACAGAAAATATAAGGAAGAAAAACACGGGGATACATTCAAGGCAAAAATGGGAGCTGAGGCGATTAAGGACCTCCTTTCAGAGGTGGATCTGAAATTAATAGTCAAGGATTTACAAGACCGCATTAAAAAAGATCCTGCGCTTCAGAAAAATAAAAAATTCATGAGGAAGATCGAACTTGCCCAGACGTTCCTTAAGTCCGGCAACAAACCTGAATGGATGGTTTTGGATATAGTTCCCGTGATACCACCTGACCTGCGGCCTATGGTTCAGCTGGAAAGCGGGCGTTTCGCTACATCAGACATAAATGACCTGTACAGAAGGGTAATTAACAGGAATAACAGGCTCCGCAGGCTCCTTGAGATAGAAGCACCCGAAATAATCATTCAGAACGAGAAGCGGATGCTGCAGGAGGCTGTTGATGCCCTTTTTAATAACGGCCGCCACGGCGCGCCCGTTGTTATGGGTAACAGGGTCCTGAGGTCCCTGTCAGACCTTCTTGGGGGTAAACAGGGCAGGTTCAGACAGAACCTTCTTGGCAAGCGCGTAGATTATTCAGGCAGGTCAGTTATCGTAGTGGGCCCGCACCTTAAGTTCAACCAGTGCGGCCTTCCCAAGAAAATGGCGCTGGAGCTCTTCAAGCCTTTTATACTTGAAAGACTTGCCAAGCAGGAAATGCTTTCAAATATAAAAAGCGCAAAGCGCATGATAGAGGAAGGTAGCGAGGAAGTATGGAGCATTCTGGAGGACGTCGTAAAGGACCACCCCATTCTTCTTAACAGGGCACCCACGCTTCACAGGCTGGGCATACAGGCGTTTATGCCCCTGCTTGTTGAAAGCAAGGCTATACAGCTCCACCCCCTTGTCTGCGTGGGATTCAACGCTGATTTTGACGGCGACCAGATGGCTGTGCACGTGCCGCTTTCCATAGAATCTCAGCTGGAAGCAAGGTTCCTGATGCTTTCTTCGAACAACCTTCTTTCCCCGGCAAACGGAAGGCCTATCGCAACGCCAAGCCAGGACATAGTCATAGGCTGCCATTATCTTACCAAGGAAAGCAACGGCGAAAAGGGCGAGGGCAAATATTTCGCCAACGCCGATGAGGTCATCACTGCCTATTCCCTGGGGATCATGGGCCTGCACGCCTCTATAAGACTGCAGCTTTCTCTGGGAAAAGGAGAAAAAAAGATCATAGGCACGACTGTCGGAAGGGTCATTTTCAATGATATCCTGCCCGAGGACCTTGTATTTGTCAATAAAACCCTGAATAAAAAGGCTGTCAGCAGTTTGATACTGGACTGCCACAAAAAATACGGGAGTTCTTTAGCAGTCGAACTGCTTGACAAAATAAAAGATCTTGGTTTTGAATTTGCGACAAAGTCCGGGCTTTCCATAGGCATTCTGGACATCAAGGTGCCCAAAGAAAAACCAGCCATAATAAAAGAAGCCCAGGAGGAAGAGGACAAGGTTTTCGCGCAATACAGGCGCGGCCTCATAACAGACGGCGAAAGGTATAACCGCGTTATTGACATCTGGACCAGGGCAACCAACAAACTGACCGACGCTATGCTTGCCAATATGAAAGAAGACCAGAAAGGGTTCAACCCGCTTTACCTCATGTTTGATTCCGGGGCAAGGGGGAGCGAGCAGCAGATCAGGCAGCTTGCCGGCATGCGCGGGCTGATGACCAAGCCTTCAGGAGAAATAATAGAGCTTCCGATCACCACTAATTTCAGGGAAGGCCTGAACGTGCTGGAATATTTCATATCCACTCACGGGGGGAGGAAGGGCCTTGCCGATACCGCATTGAAAACCGCGGATGCCGGATACCTGACGCGCAGGCTTGTGGACGTATCCCACGATGTCATTGTCAGCGAGGAGGACTGCGGTACAGTTAACGGAATAAACGTATCGGTGCTCAAAGAGGGCGGGGAAACCATAGAATCGCTTGCTGACAGGATCCTGGGAAGGGTAGCGCTTGGGGATATTCTTGATCCCCTTTCAGGCGAAGTCATAGTGAAGGATAACCAGGAAATTACCGAGGATGACGCGCTGCGCATAGAAAGGGCCGGAATAGAAAAAGTAAGGATCCGCACAGTGCTGACCTGCGAGGCGGAAAGAGGGGTCTGCAGGAAGTGCTACGGTAGGGATCTTGCGACCGGAAAACTTGTTAACCTGGGAGAGGCCGCGGGAGTTATTGCCGCGGAAAGCATAGGTGAGCCGGGCACCCAGCTTACCCTGAGAACTTTCCATATCGGCGGAACCGCATATGCAGCAGTTGAAGAAAAGGATATCAGGCTGAAATTTAAAGTCGAGGTTGTCGAGGTTCCCAAGAATTTGATCACGAGAGAAAAAGATGGAATCATTGTTGCCAACCGCCACGGAGAAATTGTCGTAAGAAGGATATTAAAAACGCACAAAATACCACTGAAAGCAAAAACCGCGGTTTTTGACGGGTTGTGGGTTACCGCGGGGGAAAGGCTTGCCCAGCATGGCAGTGAGTCGATTGCCAGCGAAGTGACGGGAATAGTAAAGATAGACGAAAAAAACCATAATATTTTCATAACCGGCGAGGAATATCCTCTTCCGATCCAGGCCGGCGCAGAAATCAAGGTAAATCCGGGTGATGTAGTGGAACCCAATAAGTCCCTTGCCGAGTTTGACCCATACAACGAACCTATCCTCACAGAAATTTCAGGCGATATCAAGGAATATGATTTGATCAAGGGCGAAACGGTCAGGGAAGAAACGGATAAAACAACCGGGCTTCTTGAAAGAGTGGTCATAGAGCATAAAGAGGGGAAACATCCCAGGATAGTGGTTAAGAATAAGGAAAAGGAGATAACGTATTCGATCCCTGTGGGGGCGCACCTGGTTGTAGTGGACGGCCGCAGGGTGTCTGCCGGAGAAATACTGGTCAAGATACCCCACCAGAGCATTAAAACCAAGGATATCACAGGAGGCCTTCCCAGGGTTGAGGAGCTGTTCGAGGCAAGGCATGTCCGCGATAAAGCCATAATAAGCGAAGTGGACGGAAAAGTGGAATTTTCCCCGTTTATGCGCGGCACAAGGAAAGTTGTGATAAAAGGAGAGCGCGGCACAAGGGAATATTCGATCCCGGAGGGCAAGCACCTTAAGGCCCGGGATGGTGACGAAGTCATTGTCGGTGAACCGCTTACCAGCGGCTCGGTTGATCCCCATGACATACTTGCAGTAAAAGGAGAAAGGGCGCTGCAGGAATACCTGGTGAACGAAATCCAGGCTGTTTACAGGCTGCAGGGGGTTGACATAAACGACAAGCATATTGAAATAATAGTCAGGCAGATGCTCAGGCGCGTGGAAGTGACCGATCCCGGGGACACCAGGTTCCTTTCAGGTGAGCAGATCGACAAGTTCAGGTTCATGCATGAGAATGAAAGAGTGGTAAGCAAGGGAGGCAAGCCGGCTCAGGGCAGGCCTATTCTGCTCGGTATCACAAAAGCGGCTCTTAACAGCGACAGCTTCATAGCAGCGGCTTCTTTCCAGGAGACAACCCATATTCTTACAGAAGCGGCAATAAACGGCAGGTATGATGAACTGCTTGGTCTGAAGGAAAACGTTATAATAGGAAGGCTGATTCCCGCAGGCACCGGATTGCCGATCTACAGAAACGTCCAGATGGAAGTATCACAGCCTGTAAAGACTGCCGGACCGGAAGAAAAAAAGGAAGATTAAGGTGGAAATATGCCTACAGTGAACCAGTTGATAAGAGGGTGCAGAAAGGATTACAGAAAGCAGTCTAAAACTCCGGCTTTGCATTCTTCTCCTTTTAAAAGGGGTGTTTGCCTGGTTGTCAAGACCGTCACACCGAAAAAACCTAATTCGGCCCTAAGGAAAGTAGCAAGGGTAAGGCTTGTAAACGGAGAAGAGGTAATGGCTTACATACCCGGGGTAGGCCACAACCTCCAGGAACACTCGATAGTATTGATCCGCGGCGGGCGCGTGAAGGATCTGCCCGGAGTAAGGTATCACATCGTCAGGGGAGTATATGATACTGCCGGGGTACAGGACAGAAAACAGGGGCGCTCACTTTACGGCGCAAAGACTCCGAAACAAAAGGAATAAAAAATGCCTAGAAGGAGAGTTTTTTTCAAAAGGAAATATGAGGCCGATCCCGTATACGGCGATATATTGATAGGCAAGTTCATAAACATGCTTATGAAGCAGGGCAAGAAGGGGTTGGCACAGAAGATCTTTTACAAAAGCCTTGAAATAATCAAGCAGAAAACCGGCAAGCCGCCGGAAGAGTCGTTCAGAAAAGCCATAGCAAACACAAAGCCCATGCTTGAGGTAAAACCCAGGCGGGTGGGAGGCGCAACCTACCAGGTTCCCATTGAAGTAAATGAATCAAGAGGAATGAGCCTGGCGATAAGATGGATAATAACAGCGGCAAAGCAGAAAAAGGGAAAGCCTATGGCTGCAGGACTTGCCGAAGAACTCCTGGACGCTTCCAATAACAAGGGAGCCGCTGTCAAAAAGAGGGAAGACACGCACAAGATGGCTGACGCCAACAGGGCATTTGCACACTATCGCTGGTAAATAATATTAGATGCAGATTTGCACAGAAAAAGGATAAAACAGTGACAATCAGTGTCGAGATCGGGTAAATAAAATGGCCAGAAGAATACCTTTAGAGAAATTCAGGAATATCGGGATCGTAGCCCATATCGACGCCGGTAAAACTACCACGACCGAAAGGATCCTGTATTATACCGGAAAGATCTACAAGATCGGGGATATAGACGACGGTACCACCCAGATGGACTGGATGGCGCAGGAAAGGGAACGCGGGATAACAATTACCAGCGCGGCCACAACTTCCTACTGGAGGGACTGCCAGATCAATATAATAGACACTCCGGGGCACGTGGATTTTACCGCGGAGGTTGAGCGGTCTTTAAGGGTGCTGGACGGCGTTGTGGGAGTGTTCTGCGCTGTTGGAGGCGTGGAACCGCAGTCTGAAACAGTCTGGCGGCAGTCAGACCGCTACGACATACCCAGGATCGCCTATATCAACAAAATGGACCGCATAGGTGCGGATTTTCACAAGGCAGTAAAGGAAATGAGAGATCAGCTTGGGGCCAACGCGATCCCCGTGCAGCTGCCTATCGGCGCGGAAGACACGTTCAAAGGAGTAGTGGACCTTATTAAAATGAAGGCGATTATCTGGCACGCGGAAGATCTCGGAGCCACTTTTGAGGAGCAGGAGATACCAGAAGAACTGCTGGAAGACGCAAAAAAATACCGCAGCCAGATGGTGGAATCCGTGGCAGGGTTCACCGACGAGCTTGCAGACAAATACCTCGGAGGGCATGAGATACCCGCTGAGGAATTTAAAAAAGGAATAAGGCATGCGGTGATCAGCGGGGCTTTGGTGCCTGTGTTCTGCGGGGCTTCCGTCAGGAATAAGGGTGTGCAGCCGCTGCTGGACGCGATCGTAGATTACCTTCCTTCACCGCTGGACATCCCTCCAGTAAGCGGCAAAAACGAAAAGGATGAAGAAGAGATCAGGAAACCCAGCGATGATGAACCGCTTTCATGCCTGGCATTTAAAATAATGTCCGATCCCTTTGTGGGAAGGCTTACTTACGTAAGGTGTTACTCGGGAATGTTAAAAAGCGGCTCATATGTTTACAATATATCAAGGCAGACAAGAGAAAGGATAGGCAGGCTGCTTGAAATGCATGCTAATAAGAAAGAAGATATAGAAACTCTCAACGCGGGAGAGATCGGCGCCGCCGTGGGTCTTAAAAACACATTTACCGGGGATACCCTGTGCAGCGAAGAGCATCCCATAATCCTGGAAACTATGGCTTTCCCCCTGCCCGTCATTTCTGTTGCCATAGAGCCAAAAACCAAGGCTGACCAGGAAAAAATGGGCATGGCGCTCAACAAGCTTTCCAGCGAGGACCCTACGTTTGTGGTGAGTTCAAACAAAGAGACCGGGCAGACCATAATTTCAGGCATGGGCGAGCTGCACCTTGAGGTTCTCGTGGACAGGATGCTGCGCGAGTTCAAGGTTGAAGGCACTGTGGGAAAGCCTGAGGTGGCTTACAAAGAAACAGTTAAAAAAGAGTCTGAGGCAGAAGGCAAATTCATAAGGCAGTCAGGCGGCAGGGGCCAATACGGGCACGTCTGGATCAAGGTATACCCAAGAAAAAGGGGAGAAGGCTTCGAATTCGTGGATGAGATCAAGGGCGGCTCGATACCAAGGGAATACATACCCGCAGTCGAGAAAGGAATAAAGGAAGCTTTGGAATCCGGGATACTTGCCGGTTATCCGGTTGTTGACATATCAGTTGCTTTATTTGACGGATCTTACCATGATGTTGATTCCTCGGAAATTGCTTTTAAAATCGCAGCCGCGATGGCGTTCAGGGAAGGAATGAGGAAAAGTCTGCCTGTCCTGCTCGAACCCATAATGAAGTTGCAGGTGATCATTCCGGAGGAATATATGGGCGATGTCATAGGTGACCTTAATTCAAGGAGAGCTTCGCTTACGGATATGAATAAAAAGCTGAATATGCAGATAATAAACGGATTTGTGCCTCTTGCCGACATGTTCGGCTACGCGACAGCGCTCAGGTCGCTTACAAAAGGCCGCGGTATTTTTTCACTGGAGCCTCTGAAATATTCAGAGGTGCCCGAGTCCATTACCCAGGCTATAGTGGCAAAAAGCAAAGGGAAATAGACCGGGACAGGAATTCTAAAAAATCACATTCAAGGAGGGTTTATGGCAAAGGAAAAGTTTGAGAGGAAGAAGCCCCACGTAAACGTGGGTACAATCGGTCACGTGGACCACGGGAAAACAACCCTGACTGCCGCCATTACAGGCGTGCTTTCAAAACAGGGGCTGGCTACGGCAAAAAAGGTCGACGAGATCGATAATGCGCCCGAGGAAAAGGAAAGAGGCATAACGATAGCGATATATCATGCCGAATATGAAACAGCCAAGAGGCATTATGCTCACATAGACTGCCCGGGGCATGCTGATTACATAAAAAACATGATAACCGGAGCTGCGCAGATGGACGGCGCGATACTGGTTGTATCGGCGGCGGACGGGCCTATGCCTCAGACAAGGGAGCATATCCTTCTGGCAAGGCAGGTCGGCGTTCCCTATATTGTTGTGTTCCTTAATAAGTGCGACATGGTGGACGACAAAGAGCTTATCGATCTGGTAGAGCTTGAGCTGAAGGAGATCCTTTCGGAATATAATTTCCCCGGAGACCAGATACCGATGATCAAGGGGTCGGCTCTGCAGTGCCTGGAATGCGGCTGCGGGAAAAAGGAATGCCCGAAGTGCGGGCCCATCCTGCAGCTCATGGATTCGGTTGACAAGTATATCCCGCTCCCCAAACGCGAAATAGATAAACCTTTCCTTATGGCTGTTGAAGACGTGTTCAGCATAACCGGAAGAGGAACCGTTGCCACAGGGAGGGTTGAAAGAGGGAAGATAAAGGTCGGCGAAGAAATAGAAATAGTGGGCATAACCGAGCCTAAGAAAAGCGTTGTCACAGGGCTGGAAATGTTCAGGAAACTCCTTGACGAGGCAGAGGCTGGCGATAACGTAGGGATCCTTTTAAGGGGCATTGACAAAGACCAGGTTCAGAGAGGGCAGGTTATTGCGAAGCCGGGAACGATTACCCCGCACAAGAAATTCAAGGCGGAAGTTTTTGTTCTTACGAAGGAAGAGGGCGGCAGGCACACTCCTTTCTTCACAGGTTATAAGCCCCAGTTCTATATGCGCACCGCGGATGTAACCGGCAGCGTAAAGCTGAAAGAAGGGGTTGAGATGGTTATGCCGGGAGACAACACGTCCATTGACGTCGAGCTGGGAACACCTGTTGCCATGGAGGTTGGTCAGAGATTTGCAATACGCGAGGGCGGTCATACGATAGGCGCGGGCGCAGTAACCCAGATAATAGAGTAATACAAATCGAAGTTCCGGAGAAAATGAAAAATGGCTGACGAAGGTAAAATAAGGATAAGGTTAAAGGCTTACGACCACGGCATCCTTGACCGTTCGGCAAGGGAAATAGTCCAGATAGCCAAAAGTACCGGGGCCCTGGTATCCGGACCCGTGCCGCTTCCCACGAGGAAGAGCAGGTACACGATACTGAGATCGCCGAATATAGACAAGAATTCGAGAGAACAGTTCGAGATGCAGGTCCATAAAAGGCTGATAGACATCCTTTCGCCGACACAACAGACAATAGAAGCCCTTATGAGCCTGGACCTTCCTGCGGGCGTCGAAGTCCAGATAAAGACATAAATTTCGGGATCGGGCCTGCGGTCAGGTGCGCTGACCGCCGCAGTTACCCGGCAGAGGACTGTATGCTAGAAGGCATTCTTGGAAAAAAATTGGGGATGTCACAGGTTTTTGACGAAAAAAACAATACTGTGCCCGTGACTCTGGTGCAGGCTGGGCCGTGCACGGTCCTTGCTCAGAAAACCAAAGAAAAAGACGGATATGAATCTGTCCAGCTTGGTTTTGAAAGCATGCCTGAACGATTGCTGAACAAACCGCTGGGCGAATACCTGAAAAAAGTAAATGCAAAACCCCTGAGGTTTATAAGGGAGATACGCGGGGCCACTGAACAGGTCCCGGGCAATACCGTCACGGTAGAGATCTTCAAAGAAGGCGATTTCGTCGATATAACGGGTACTTCCAAAGGCAAGGGTTTTGCGGGCGGCATGAAACGCCATGGCTGGAAAGGCGGACCGGCATCGCACGGGTCCATGTCCCACAGGAGAGTGGGTTCAATAGGGAACCGCGCAACCCCTGGAAGGGTTTTTAAAGGCAAGACCCTGCCAGGCCGTATGGGCAATGAAAGGGTCACAACCCAGAGCTTAAAAGTGATCAAGGTAGACAAGGATAGAAATCTTCTTGTTATCAGGGGAGCTGTTACAGGTTTTAATGGAGGCTATCTTATAATAAGGAAAGCGATCAAGAAAAAGGCAGGAAAATGAAGGAAATTCCGGTATTTGATATTGAAGGAAAGGAAATAGAGAAAATCGCCGTTCCCGAGGATATATACTGCAAGAAAGTTGACCGCGGCATCATGTATTCTGTGGCGGTAAATCATCTTGCCAACAGAAGAATGGGCACAAGTTCATCGAAATCCCGGTCGGAAGTCAGGGGAGGCGGCAGGAAACCCTGGCGGCAGAAGGGAACAGGAAGGGCAAGGGCAGGAACCATACGTTCGCCGCTGTGGAGGGGCGGGAGCGTCATATTCGGCCCAAAACCAAGGGATTATTCTTATAATGTGCCGAACAAGGTAAAAAGGCTCGCGCTTAAGGGTGCTTTATCGGCAAAGGTCTCTAAAGGTATGATGGCGGTTGTTGACAATATGAATATCAGCCAGCCAAAGACAAAAGAACTGCTCGCTATATTTAAAAAGTTTGTATTTAAGAAAGCCCTGCTTGTAACAAAGGACAAAAACGCGGTAATTGCCGGGCGCAATATTCCCAATATAATAGTTGCCGACCCCGGAAGCGTTAATACTTATGACGTATTGAACTGCGAGAAGGTCCTGATAACAAAAGAGGCGCTGTCTGTTCTGAATGCGAGGATGTCGGATTAGGAGATAAAATGGATCCAAGGTCAGTGATCAAGAGAGCTATAACCACGGAAAAGACATCCGAGTTGAAGCAGAAAAACAACAGGTATGTTTTTGAGGTTGATATCAAGGCAAACAAAGTTGACATTAAGAACGCTGTGGAAACGATGTTCAAGGTAAAAACGATAAAGATCAATACGTCCATAACTCACGGAAAAAAGAAAAGGGTCCGCTGGCAACTCGGTAACAAACCGGACTGGAAGAAAGCAATGGTGCAGCTGCGCGTAGGCGACAGGATCGAAATGCTGGAGTAAGGATAAAGGCAGATGAAAAAATTTAAACCAAATACTCCCGGTACAAGAATGATGACCATCGAAACATTCGAGAATCTTACGCCCAAGAAACCCGAAAAGTCATTGCTCATGTTTATGGGCGGCAGAAGCTGCAGGGACGCGCTGGGTCATATAAGCGTAAGGCACCGTGGAAGCGGGCATAAAAGGCTTTACCGCATAATAGATTTCAAAAGGGACAAGAAGGGCATACCGGCAAGGGTGATTGCTTTTGAGTATGACCCCGGCCGTTCTTCGCGCATCGCGCTGTTGCAATATGCGGACGGTGAAAAAAGGTATATTCTGCTGCCATCAGGGTTGTCCATAGGGTCTATGCTGATGAGCGGTGAAAAAGCGGAGATCAAGACCGGGAACGCCCTTTCCATTAGAAATATCCCGCTTGGGACTTTCGTTCACAATGTGGAACTGAAATCCGGTAAAGGCGGGCAGCTTGCCCGTTCAGCCGGCAGTTACGCGCAGATAATGGCAAAAGAGGGAGAATATGCCAACCTAAGGCTTCCTTCAGGGGAAATCAGGCTTGTCCATCAGGACTGTATGGCCACAGTCGGCCAGGTCGGCAACATCGATCATGAAAACGTGATGTCAGGGAAAGCCGGCCGCACCAGATGGCTTGGTATCAGGCCGACTGTCAGGGGAGTAGCTATGAATAAGGTTGATCACCCCCATGGCGGCGGAAGGGGTAAATCCAAAGGCGGCAGGCATCCTGTCAGCCCGTGGGGGCAACTGAGCAAAGGTTATAAAACAAGGCGAAGAAAATCAACCGAAAGATGGATCATACAGCATAGAAAGTAGTTATTGTCTGCGATACGGAGGCGCTAATAAATGGGAAGATCGCTGAAAAAAGGTCCTTATATTGATCCCAGACTGATGGAGAAAATCGAGCTTATGAATGAAGGCGGAGAGAAAAAGCCCATAAAAACCTGGTCCAGGCGTTCCACCATTTCTCCTGAAATGGTGGGCCATACGTTCATGGTCCATAATGGGAGAAATTTTATTCCCGTTTTTATCACTGAAAGCATGATAGGCCATAAACTCGGTGAATTTTCGCCCACAAGGACATTCAAGGGCCACAGCTCGCCAACTGAACGCAGCTCGTCCCTTACGTAACATCAGGAAAAGAGGAACCTACGGTGGACATAAAAGCTCAGATAAAATTTGCCAATACCAGCAATCGCAAGGTGAAAAGGGTGATAGACCTTGTCAGGGGCAAAGGCCTGGATGAATCTATAAATGCTGTAAGATTCACCCCGTTTTCGGCATCCAAGCTTGTTTTTAGCGTGCTTAATTCCGCGCTGGCTAACGCAAAACATTCAAACCTTAATCCCGCAAAACTATACATAAAAGAGATCTATGCAACCCAGGGGCCGACAACTAAAAGGTTCAGGGCCGGTTCCAGGGGCACGGCAAAACCCGTAAGGCACAAAACATCTCATTTGACAGTTACTGTAACCGAGAGGGGAGGAGCATAATGGGCCAGAAGGTCAATCCTTTGGGTTTTAGGCTTGGGATCATTAAAACCTGGAGTTCTAAGTGGTTTGCCCAGAAGGGCTACGCATCTTTGCTTCTCGAGGATAAAAGCATAAGGGACTATATAAAGAAAAAACTGTATCACGCGGGAATTTCCAAGATAGAGATCGAAAGAAAGGCTATACAGCAGCGCCTCAGCGTTTTGATTTATACCGCGCGCCCGGGAATAATCATAGGACGCAAGGGCACGGAGATAGAAAAGATCAAAGAGGAACTGCAGAAGCTCACGGGCAAACAGGTATACATAAATATAATGGAAGTCAAGAGCCCCGAGACAGACGCGCAGCTGGTAGCCGAGAACGTAGCTTTGCAGCTTGAGAGGAGAATCGCTTTCCGGCGCGCGATGAAACAGGCTGTTTCAGATGCCCTTCATTCGGGCGCGCTGGGCGTTAAGATAAACTGCGCAGGAAGACTCGGCGGATCTGAAATAGCCAGGACAGAATGGTACAGGGAAGGAAGGATTCCGCTCCACACCCTGAGAGCCGATATTGACTACGGTTTTGCCGAAAGCCATACAACCTACGGCAAGATAGGCATCAAGGCATGGATATTCAAGGGTGAAATAATACCTTCCCCGAAGAGCGGGAAGACTGAAGAAGGGGTGCAGAAAAATGCTGATGCCCAAAAGAGTGAAATTCCGTAAACACCATCGCGGCAGGATGACGGGTGTTGCCACGAGGGGACAGAATCTTAACTTAGGAGAATACGGCCTTAAGGCCCTTGAATGCTGCTGGATGACTGCCAGACAGATCGAGGCTGCAAGGGTCGCTATTTCAAGGGGAATAAAAACCGGAGCAAAGCTCTGGCTGAGGATTTTCCCGGATAAATGCGTTACAAAGAAGCCTGCCGAAACCAGAATGGGCAAAGGCAAGGGAGCGCCGGACCACTGGGTGGCAGTCATAAAGCCGGGCAGGGTTCTTTTCGAGCTGGGCGGAATTGATGAAGAGTTCGCGAGGGAGCTTATGGGCCTGGCCGCGGACAAGCTTCCCATAAAAACTAAATTTATAACGAGACAGAGATGAAAAGACTGGATTTTCTCAGAGAATTAAGGAACCTGAATTTTCAAGAATTGAAACTGCGGGCACAGGAGCTTAAGACGCAGCTCCTTGAGATCCGTATCAAGTTGAAAGAGGGGTTGGGGAAAAATCCACTCTTGCTGAGGGGACTTCGCCGTGAGATCGCTGTCATCAATACCGTTCTGAGAGAAAAGGAGCGCAAAATTTGAGCAGGAGCATAAGGAAAATACTCAGGGGCAAGGTCATAAGCGCGAAGATGAAAAAGACCAGGGTGGTGCTCTGGGAAGGCCTGAAAAGACACCCGTTTTATTCGAAAGTAATGCGGACCAGGAAAAAGCTATACGTGGATGATCCGCAGGAGAGTTCAAAAGTGGGCGACATGGTTGAAGTCATGGAGACACGCCCGATGAGCAAGCTTAAAAGATGGAGGCTTTTGAAAATCCTGCAGGAAATGAAATAAAAGAAAGAGAGTGATATGGTTCAACCCAGAACAATGCTTGATGTTGCCGACAATTCGGGAGCCAGGCTGATACAGTGTATAAGAGTGCTTGGCGGTTCCAATAAGAAATACGGAAGGATAGGGGATATCATTGTGGCATCCGTAAAGGAAGCTATACCTGAGTCCGCAGTCAAAAAAGGCGAGGTTGTGAAAGCGGTCATCGTCCGGACCAGGAAAGAATTAAGGCGCAGCGACGGTTCGTATGTAAAGTTCGACGATAACGCCGCTGTTCTGGTAGACGATGACGGCAATCCAAGGGGCACGAGAATATTCGGGCCCGTAACACAGGAACTCAGGGAAAAGAAATTCCTGAAAATACTTTCCCTGGCTCCGGAAGTAGTTTAGCAAACACAGGACGGATCATGAAAATACGAAAAGGCGATCTCGTAACCGTTATATCGGGCGATGAAAAGGGAAAGTCAGGCAGGGTCCTGCACGTTCTGCGTGACAAAAACAGACTGATAGTCGAAAGGGTTAATATGGTAAAACGCCACATGCGCCCGACACAAGATTTTCCCCAGGGAGGGATACGGGAGAAAGAAGCTTCTATGCACATGTCCAACGCCATGCTGGTCTGCCCTAAATGCGGGCAGGAAACGCGCGCCGGTGACAGGATCACGGAGCAGAAGACCAAACTAAGAATTTGCAGGAAGTGCAACGAGGTGATAGATGAAGCAAGAAGAGCATAGTCCGGAAAAAACAAGGGTGAAACCAAGGCTTCTTGAATACTACCAGAAAGAAGTTATTCCGGCGCTTATAAAAAAATTCAATTATTCAAATCCGCTGGAAGTTCCAAGGTTGACCAAGATCGTCATAAATATCGGGGTTGGCGAAGGCGGGGATGACCAGAAAGCCATAGATGCCGCGGTAAACGATCTTGCGATGATAACCGGGCAGAAGCCTGTTATAACAAGGGCAAAGAAATCCATATCGAATTTCAAGCTCCGGAAAGGTGCTACCATCGGCTGCAAGGTTACCCTGCGTAGAGATTATATGTATGAGTTTTTCGACCGTCTTGTTAACACGGTTCTGCCCAGGATCAGGGATTTCAGCGGGATACCGTCAAAAATCTCTGACGGACACGGTAACTTTACCATCGGGCTGAAAGAGCAGATAATATTTCCCGAGATAGACTACGATAAGATCTACAAAATGCGCGGAATGGACATAACTATAGTTACCACTACCGACAAAGATGAAGAAGGAAAGGAAATGCTGGTTTTGATGGGCATGCCTTTTTCAAAAAAAATATAATATGCGAGGTATCAGAGATATATGGCAAGAATAGCGCTGATGGAGAAAAACAAAAGGGAACCCAAGTTCAAGATAAGGAAAAGAAACAGGTGCCATCTCTGCGGCCGGCCTAGAGGCTACATGAGAAGGTTTGGCCTTTGCAGGCTCTGTTTCAGAATCCTGGTGCACAAGGGTGAAGTCCCCGGCGTTATAAAAGCTAGCTGGTAGAATATGCAGGCAGCGGTTTTAAACAGGAGGGATTGTGAGCAGTGATCCAATAGCCGACATGCTGGTAAAGATCTCAAACGCAAGCAAGGTCAGGAATGAAAGGGTAGATATTCCTGCCTCCAAGATAAAGGAAGGCATTGCCAAGATACTCCAGGCAGAGGGATTCGTAAAGAGCTATAAGACCATAGAAGACCGCAAGCAGGGAATACTGCGCATATATCTGAAATACGGGCCCAGAAACGAAGCGGTAATTAACGGTGTAAGGAGAATAAGCAGGCCGGGGTTGCGCAGGTATATCGGCAACAGCGAAATACCCAGGGTCAGCGGCGGGCTGGGGATCGCGATCCTGTCAACTTCAAAAGGTATTTTAAGCGATAAGGATGCCAAGGCGCAAAGCCTGGGCGGCGAAGTAATCTGTTATGTCTGGTAAGGAGAAAGTATGTCGAGGTTGGGCAAAAGACCTGTAGATATCCCGGGCGGTGTTAAAGTTGAAGTGCAGGGAAGCCTTGTCAAGATCGAAGGACCCAGGGGAAAGATTGAAAGAATTTTTTCACCGCGCATGAAAATATCAAAACAGGACAACCGCATTCTTGTAGAAAGGCAGTCAGATGAAAAAATCGACAAATCCCTTCACGGGCTTACGCGCAGGCTTATACTCAATATGGTTACGGGTGTGATCAAGGAATTCGAAAGAAAGTTAGAGATAAACGGGCTCGGGTATAAAGCCCAGGTCCAGTCCGACAAACTGATATTGCAGATCGGTTTCACTCATCCCGTGCCGATCCTGATACCCCAGGGCATCAAGATAACTGTTCAGGAGAACAAGATATCCGTTAAAGGCGTTGATAAAGAAACGGTAGGACAGGTCGCGGGTCTTATAAGAAGTATCAAGCCCGCGGAACCCTACAAAGGCAAGGGTATAAGATATAGTGACGAGATCGTGAGAAGGAAGGCAGGCAAAGCGGTAGTAAAAACAGCCGGACCATAATGCAAAAAGCGAGCAGATAAAATGAAAATAATAGACCGCAAAAACCTGCGGGAACGCAGGCATGTAAGAAGCAGGAAAAAACTAACAGGGACCGCAGATAAACCAAGGGCTGTTGCATTCAGAAGCCTTAGGCATATATATCTCCAGGCTGTTGATGACATCAAGGGCCTGACGTTGGTTTCGGTTTCAAGCATTGACAGCGGCATAGCAAAAAACCTGAAGGACACGAAGAAGGTCGATGCCGCAAAACAGGTGGGCAGGGAATTTGCCGCCAAACTTATTGCCAGGGGTATAAAAAAGATAGTATTCGACCGCGCCGGATACCTTTATCACGGCAGGATAAAAGCCCTGGCAGACGGTGCGAGAGAGGGTGGTTTGCAGTTTTGACCATAACCAAAGGGGGACGAGTTGTACGGCAGAAGAGAATCACATTCGGGATTCAAAGAAAAAGTAATATGCATCAACCGTGTTTCAAAGGTCGTGAAGGGCGGGAAACGCTTCAGTTTCAACGCCCTTATTGTACTAGGTGACGGCAACGGAAAGCTCGGAAGCGCCATAGGGAAGGCAAACGACGTCAGTGATGCGATACAGAAGGGCGTGGAAAGGGCAAAGAAAGAGATGATCTCCGTGCCGCTCATAGGCACAACAATACCTTACGCTGTCACAGGACGCTTCGGGGCCAGCAAGATCCTTATGAAGCCCGCGTACCCCGGGACAGGTATGATAGCGGGAGGTCCGATGAGGGCTGTGTTCGAATGCGCCGGTATAAAGGATATTATCTCAAAATCTCTTGGTTCCAACAATCCCTTTAACCTGGTATATGCCGCCTTCGAGGGTTTAAGACAGATAAAAACCGAAGAACAGGTTAAAAAATTAAGGGGTATAGAAGAGGGAACAAATGAGACTGCATGAATTAAAGCCGGTTCCCGGTTCGCGGCACAGGCAGAAAAGGGTTGGGCGCGGGCCAGGTTCAGGCCACGGAAAAACCTGCTGCAGGGGGCATAAAGGCCAGAGAGCAAGGAGTGGAGCCAATATAAAGCCTAATTTTGAAGGCGGGCAAACACCTCTTTATAAAAGGGTCCCCAAAAGGGGATTCAATCCCTTGCCAAAGCAGCATTACGTAGTCCTTAACCTTTCCGCCCTGAGTGGGTTCGAAGGAGAGGTAAACCCGCAGGAACTAAAAAAATCCGGCCTGCTGGATACCGGCAACGAAAGAATCAAAATTTTAGGTGAAGGGAACCTGGAAAAACCGCTTAGGATAAAAGCCAATTCTTTCAGCGTCCATGCAAGGGAGAAGATTGAAAAAGCCGGCGGCAAGGCGGAGGTAATTTAATGCTTTCGACTTTTCAGAATATTTTTAAAATACCGGAACTCAGAAAACGCATTCTGTTCACTATAGTAATGGTAATCGTATACAGGCTTGGTTCTTTTATCCCTACGCCTGGAGTGGATGCCAGGGCTTTAAGTCTCTTTTTCTCAACGCAGACAAAAGGCCTGCTGGGCCTGGTTGATATGTTTTCAGGAGGCGCGCTGAGCAAGTTCTCGGTATTTGCGCTCGGAATAATGCCTTATATAAGCACTTCCATCATTATTTCGCTTCTTACGGTCGTTATACCCCAGCTTGAACAGCTCCAGAGAGAAGGAGAGGCAGGAAGAAAGAAAATAAACCAGTATACGAGGTACGGAACTATTTTTCTGTGCGTGATGCAGGGTTTTTTTACAAGCTTCTGGCTGCAGAAACAGAACGTGGGAGGCCTACCCGTGGTTTTTAACCCGGGGATCGGTTTCCAGCTTACAGCCATAATTACGCTCACGGCCGGAACCGTCTTCTTAATGTGGATAGGCGAGCAGATTACCGAGTACGGGATCGGGAACGGCATATCGTTCATCATTTTTGCGGGCATCGTTGACCGCATACCGCGGGCGATTGTTGGGACCTTCAGGCTACTGCGCGTCGGGCAGTTGAATATATTCACGCTGGGTTTCGTGCTTGCGGTTGCCGCGGTGACCATTATCGGCGCGATATTCATCGAACAGGGCGTCCGTAAGATACCGGTGCAATATGCCCGTCACATTGTGGGCAGGAAGGTTTACGGAGGGCAGAGCACATACCTCCCTTTAAAGGTCGATATGTCGGGAGTCATCGCCGTTATTTTTGCCATATCTGTGCTCATGATACCCGCTTTTATAACACAGGTCCTTCCGTTTAAATTTCTGCAGAGTTTTGTGAAATGGTTCCAGAACGGAGGGATACTGTATACGCTTTTATACGCCGGGCTCATAATATTTTTCTGTTATTTCTATACCGCTATCGTTTTTAATCCTACTGATGTTGCGGAGAATATGAAAAAATACGGAGGCTTTATACCTGGCGTAAGGCCAGGCAAGCCGACCGCGGAACACATCGACAGGATAATAATGAGGATAACCCTTATAGGCGCCCTGGCAGTCGCGGCAATTGCGGTTGTTCCTGATATATTCCAGCGCAGGTTCAACGTCCCGTTCGATTTCGGAGGGACTGCGCTGCTTATAGTCATAGGCGTCGCGCTTGACACTATGAAACAGGTGGAATCGCACCTGCTTATGCGCCATTATGAAGGCTTCATGAAAAAAGGAAGGCTTGTAGGAAGATCAACCAGGTTCTAATATATTATCCGGTAAACATATGAAAATAATAGTTCTTGGTCCCCCTGGTTCGGGAAAAGGCACGCAGGCTGTAAGGCTGGGCAAATACTGCAGGGTCCCCCACATTTCAACCGGAGACATTCTGCGGCAGCTTGTTAAGGGAAAAACCTTCCTTGCGAAGCGAGTCAAATCATACATGAACAGCGGGAAACTCGTGCCTGACAGGATCATCGTAGATATTGTTTCAGGGCGCCTTGCTGAAAAGGATGCAAAAAAAGGTTTCGTTCTTGATGGTTTCCCGCGTAATCTGAACCAGGCTGAAATCCTTGAAAAACTCGCGATGGTCAAGGACAAACCCAAAGTTTTTAACCTAAAAGCAAGCGATAAAACGCTGGTAAAACGCATAAGCGGGCGCAGGGTCTGCGGTTCCTGCAGGGCAAATTACCACGTTGAATACAATCCCTCTAAAATAATGGAAAAGTGCGCCAATTGCGGAGGCAGTCTTTACCAGCGCGACGATGATAAGCCGCAGGCGATCCGCAACAGATTAAAAGTATACAAGAAGGAATCCCGGCCGCTTGTCAGGTATTACGCCAAAAAGAAGATGCTTGTATCAATAAACGGCGAGAAAACCGAAAAGGAAGTTTTTAGTTCCTTGATAAAACATCTGAAGAAATGATAAACATACGATCCAGGGAAGAAATAGCCGGCATAGAAAAGGCATGCAGGATAGCAGCGGAAATACTCGATATTTTGAAAAGGGAAGCCAGGGCAGGGAAAAGCACCCAGTTCCTTGATGACGCAGCGCAAAAAATCTGCGCAAACAAAAAAGCAAGGCTTGCATTCAAAGGCTACAGGGGTTTTCCCGGCAATATCTGCACCTCTGTGAACGACGAGGTTGTGCACGGAATACCATCGTCAAGGATTTTGGAAAAAGGCGATATAGTAGGGATTGATGTCGGAGTTTGCTGCAACGGATTTTACGGGGACACCGCTGCAACTGTGGGCGTTGAAAGTATTTCCAGCGAAGCTAAAAAACTGCTGGAGGCAACGGAAGCCGCTCTGTACAAAGGGATAGAGAAAGCAAGAGAAGGTAACAGGCTTTCCGATATATCGCACGCGGTTCAGTTTTATGTGGAATCAAGGGGTTATTCAGTCGTAAGGGAGCTGACAGGACACGGCATAGGCAGGAACCTTCATGAAGAACCCGGAATTCCTAATTTCGGCCCTCCCGGCAAAGGCCCTGTTCTGAAAAAAGGCATTGTGCTCGCGATAGAGCCGATGGTCTCGCAGGGAAGGAAAGAAATAACGATTCTTGATAACGGATGGACAGTTGTCACAAGGGACCGCAGCCTTGCAGCGCATTTTGAGCATACTATTTCCGTTGATTCGGCCGGCCCGCGCATACTTACGCGTATTTAACGGCATCACAGGAGGATTTTGTTTATGCCCAAGGAAGAAGTACTGAAGGTTAACGGAATCGTCGTTGAATCACTGCCCAATGCTTTTTTTCGGGTAGAGATTGAAGGCGGGCATAAGGTTCTCGCCCACGTCTGCGGAAAGATGAGGATGAACTTTATCAAAATACTGCCCGGGGACAAAGTAACCGTTGAGCTTTCGCCATACGACCTTACAAAGGGCAGGATTACATACAGGACAAAATAAGAGGGATAGAAAATGAAAGTCAGAGCCTCTGTAAAACCAATCTGTAAGAAATGCAAGGTAATCCGAAGGATGGGAGTTGTAAGGGTTATTTGCACAAATCCCAAGCACAAACAGCGCCAGGGATAACAGGAGAGTAAAATTTATGGCAAGAATTGCCGGAGTGGAAATACCGCCAGGTAAAAGGATAGAAATATCACTGACCTATATTTACGGCCTGGGCAGGAATTCGTCAAGGAAAATACTTGAAAGGGCGAATGTTGACCCGAACAAGCGCACAAAAACCCTTTCCGAAACGGAGATAGCCAGCCTGAGGAACATTATCGAAAAGGAATACAAGGTAGAGGGTGACCTGCGCCAGGAAATTGCCATGAATATCAAGAGACTGATAGACATCAAATCATATAGGGGCATGAGGCATCTCCGCAGCCTGCCTGTCAGGGGGCAGAGGACGCGCACCAACGCCCGCACCAGAAAAGGACCGAAAAAAACTATAGGAGTTGTCAGGATGACAAAAGAAAAGACCAGAAAGGAGGATTCTGATAAATGATACAACCCAAGAAAGCCGTAAGGGGAGAGGTCAGGAAGGGAATAGTCCACATACACTGTACTTTTAATAATACGATAGTTACGATCATTGACCCGCAAGGCGGGGCAATAGCATGGGCTAGTTCGGGCAGCGTGGGATTCAAAGGTACGCGCAAAGGCACTCCTTTTGCGGCCCAGCTCGCTTCGGAAGCCGCGGCAAAGAAAGCAATGGAAAGAGGAGTAAAGGAAGTCGATGTCGAACTAAAGGGTCCCGGATCGGGTAGGGAAACCGCGATCAGGGCATTGCAGATAGCAGGGCTTGTGATCATTTCGATCAAAGACGTTACCCCGATACCGCATAATGGCTGCAGGCCGCCCAAGAGAAGAAGGGTATAATACCATTAATTTCAAATTAAAAATTTATCCAAAAGGGATCCCTTCGGGACAATTTAAAATATGTTGAGCTGGTAGCGAAATCCCCCTGCTTGCCCATTCAGGCCAAGGGGGACAATTTGAAATCTGAGGGAGAAAAGGTGGGAAGATATACTGGTCCAAGATGCAAGTTATGCAGGCGGGAAGGCGTTAAGCTTTTTCTTAAAGGGAAGAAGTGCACGGCTAAATGCACGCTGGATAAAAGAGCGCAGGTCCCCGGGCAGCACTGGCAGAAACCAACAAAACTTTCTGATTACGGGCTGCATTTAAGGGAAAAGCAGAAATTATGCCGCATATACGGCCTGATGGAAAGACAGTTCAAGAAATGTTTCCGCCGCGCTCAGTCAGAGAAGGGCATCACGGGTGAAAATTTCCTGAGGTTGCTTGAGAGAAGGCTTGATAACGTTGTTTTCAGGCTGGGTCTTGCTTCCACACGCGGTTTCGCAAGGCAGATGGTCAGCCACGGTCATTTTACAGTCAACGATAAAAGGTTAGATATACCCTCATATCTTGTGGAAGTGGGGGATATTATTAAGATAGGAAGTCGTTCGGAAGGTCTTCTGCTGAAAATAAAGGAAAGTGTTGAAACTTCAAAGGAAAGAGGCGTGCCTTCGTGGCTTAGTTTTGAAGAAAACAATCTTGTCGGAACAGTCAGGGCATTTCCCACAAGGCAAGAGATGGCTATACCCATTCAAGAGCAGTTGATAGTCGAATTCTATTCCAAGTGAAAATTGTCTGAACAAAAGGACGGAGAAATGGAAAAAGATGTCTTGATAAGGGAGCTGGAGAAGCCAAAGAAGATCATCTGGGAGAAAAAGACACCAACATATGGAAAATTGATCGCTGAACCTTTAGAAAGGGGGTATGGAATAACCGTAGGCAACGCACTGCGCAGAATACTGCTTTCGTCGCTGCCCGGATCCGCTCCCACATCCGTGAAAATCGAGGGAGTTCTGCATGAGTTTTCGACAATTCCGGGCGTCCTGGAAGATGTGCTTAATATAATACTCAACCTGAAGGGATTGTTGATAAAATCAACCTCACCGGCTGGCATCGCGGTAAAGATAAAAGCCAAGGGAGTCAAAGAAGTGAAAGCAGGCGATATCATCATCGATAAAAGGATCAAGATATTGAACCCTGAAATGCACATCGCGACCCTGACTGACCCGTCCGCTTCCCTCCAGATGGAAGTAAATATAGCGAACGGAAGGGGTTATGTGCCAAGCGAAACAAACAAGAAAGATAACGTACCCATAGGCGTGATACCCATGGATTCGCTGTTCTCCCCGGTCAAAAGGGTCAGTTACAACGTTGAGGAAACAAGGGTGGGGCAGCTTACCAATTATGATAAATTAATAATGGAGATATGGACAGACGGCAGAATAACACCTTATGAAGCCCTGATTGCTTCTTCGAGAATACTCGTTGGTTACGTTTTGATATTTGCGGATCTGAAAGAGGGAGAAGTCGAAAAAACCATCCCTGATGAAAAAGAAAAACAGAAAGAAAAAATATTGATCCAGAGCGTTGAAGAGCTGGATCTTTCGGTCCGCGCATCCAAATGCGTAAGGACGCTGAACTTGAACACCATCAGCGAACTCACGCAGAAATCGGAAAAAGAGCTTTTAAAAATGAAGAATTTCGGCAAGAAGTCACTTAACGAAATAAAGGAAAAGCTTAAGAAATTTAGTTTATCTCTTGCCGAGGAAAAAAAATAGAAGGGAAGGATTAAGTGTATCACCACAAAGGCTATAGAAAATTAGGGCGGATGTCCTCGCACAGAAAGGCTTTGTTCAGGAATTTATCATGCTCGTTCATCATGAGCGGCAAGGTAAAGACCCTTCTTTCTATTTCAAAAGAATTGAGAAGGGTAGCAGAAAGGATGATAACCCTGTGTAAAAAGGGCAGGCTTTCAGTTCTTGCCAGCGTTCTGCAGAACGCTGAAGCTTTCAAGAAAATACAGCAGATCGCCGATAAATATAAGGACAGAAAAGGCGGTTATACACGCATAATCAAAACGGGTCTGAGGAAGGGGGATGGCGCCCCTACGGCGATCATAGAGTTTGTTGAATAATCAAATATCCGGTTATAATAGAATAAAACTTGACAAAGCATCAAAACTATGATATACTATAAATCTCTTATAAAGCTGCTTCATATAGTATATATTACTGCAATAATAATGTAAAGGTATCATTGTTCTTTGAATATGTAAGCTTGTGAAAAAGCTCAAAAGTAGTTGTTATTAGAGAGTTTGATCCTGGCTCAGGATTAATGCTGGCGGCGTGCCTAATACATGCAAGTCGAACGGGAGTTTACCGGCAATATGCGGCTAAGGGTAACTTTAGCTGTATGATGTTGGTTGATTTTAGTGGCGAACGGGTGAGTAATGCATGGACAACCTGCCTTAAAGAGGGAAATAATCCCGAGAAATCGGGACTAATGTCCCATAAGACCACAGATACGCATGTTTCAGTGGTTAAAAACTGCGATGTTGAATCGTGGCGCTTCAAGAAGGATCCATGTCCTATCAGCTAGTTGGTGTGGTAAAGGCGCACCAAGGCTATGACGGGTAGCCGGTCTTAGAGGGTGTACGGCCACAATGGGATTGAGATACGGCCCATACTCCTACGGGAGGCAGCAGTAAGGAATTTTCCACAATGCCCGAAAGGGTGATGGAGCGACGCCGCGTGGGTGATGAAGGTCTTCGGATTGTAAAACCCTTTTGTAAAGGATGAACTTACAGTACTTTACGAATAAGCTTCGGCCAACTCTGTGCCAGCAGCCGCGGTAAGACAGAGGAAGCAAGCATTATCCGGAATGACTGGGTGTAAAATGTGTGTAGGTGGTTAAATAAGTCAAATGTGAAATCCCGATGCTTAACATCGGAACTGCATTTGATACTGTTTATCTTGAGTTCGAGCGAGGAGGGCGGAATTCCCGGTGGAGCGGTGAAATGCGTTGAGATCGGGAGGAACACCAATGGCGAAGGCAGCTTTCTAGCTCGAAACTGACACTGAGGCACGAAAGCTAGGGGAGCAAACAGGATTAGATACCCTGGTAGTCCTAGCTGTAAACTATGGATACTGGGTGTGGGTTCTTAATGAATCCGCGCCGAAGTTAACGCGTTAAGTATCCTACCTGGGGAGTACAGTCGCAAGACCGAAACTCAAAGGAATTGACGGGGGCTCGCACAAGCGGTGGAACACGTGGTTTAATTCGATGCTAAGCGAAAAACCTTACCGGGGTTTGACATGCTGATAGTACGATCCTGAAAGGGAAAGGACCCGCCTTTGGCGGGAATCAGCACAGGTGCTGCATGGCTGTCGTCAGTTCGTGTCGTGAGATGTTGGGTTAAGTCCCGTAACGAGCGCAACCCCTATCTTTAGTTGTTCCGGTTAATTCCGGGAATCTCTAAAGAAACCGCCTCAGATAATGGGGAGGAAGGCGGGGATGACGTCAAGTCCGCATGGCCCTTATGTCCCGGGCTACACACGTGTTACAATGGGGCCGACAGAGAGTTGCAAGATCGCAAGATGGAGCTAATCTCTAAACGGTCCCTTAGTTCAGATTGTAGGCTGCAATTCGCCTACATGAAGTAGGAATCGCTAGTAATCGCGGATCAGCAGGCCGCGGTGAATACGTTCCCGAGCCTTGTACACACCGCCCGTCACACCATGAAAGCTGGGAGTACCTGAAGTTCTGAGTAATCGGAACAAGGGTAAAACCAGTAATTGGGGTGAAGTCGTAACAAGGTAGCCGTATCGGAAGGTGCGGCTGGATCACCTCCTTTCTAAAACCTTATAGAGGGATCCGGTTATCGGTGACCGGATTTAATGGTTTTAAGTGGGATAAGTATGCCCACTTGGTATATAAAATGTATTGGTTTTATAGCACCGAGCTATAATCCTTGTGCTTCACGGGCCTATAGCTCAGGTGGTTAGAGCGTACCCCTGATAAGGGTAAGGTCTCTGGTTCGAGCCCAGATAGGCCCATTTTTTCGCTGAAGGCGAAAAAATAGAGCAATTGAGCAATGGAGAATAGAGCAATAGAGAAAAAAAGCGAAATCGCGGTCTATTGCTCAATTTTCTATTTTCGGATTTTTAATATTGCTAATTTTAAATTTTGAAAGGGGATGTAGCTCAGCTGGTAGAGCGACTGCTTTGCAAGCAGTAGGTCGCCCGTTCGAATCGGGTCATCTCCACCATTGACTATAGCGAAAATTAATTGTAGATATATTTCAGTAAATAGGTTCTTTGACAATTGCAAGTGTGGTTAAGCTACAAAGAGCGCATAGTGGATGCCTTGGCACAAGATGGCGATGAAAGGCGTGGCAAGCTGCGATAAGCTGCGGTGAGATGCAAACAATCTTTGACCCGCAGATTCCTGAATGGGGCAACCCGTCCACCGATGAGGTGGTCATTCATGCGTAAATACATAGCGTATGAAAGCTATACCGGGTGAAGTGAAACATCTCAGTAACCCGAGGAAAAAAGACCGAATGGTATTCCCTCAGTAGTGGCGAGCGAAAGGGGAACAGCTCAAATTTCACCATATGCCTAAAGGCTATACCTGTTGTATGGTGGAAAGTTATAGGACCCGGCCTGGTCCGTGTATAGACAGACCAGGAAGTTACAAATTCTTTCCTTAGCAGAATAATACTGGAATGGTTAACCAAAGAAGGTGAAAGTCCTGTAAGCGAAAAGGAAAGGACTTCCGGCTGGGTTCCTGAGTACCACGGGGCACGTGAAACCCTGTGGGAAGTTTGCCCGACCATGGGCAAAAGCTAAATACAATCTTGTGACCGATAGTGAACTAGTACCGCGAGGGAAAGGTGAAAAGTACCCCGAAAGGGGAGTGAAAAGTACCTGAAACTGTGTGCTTACAAGCAGTAGGAGGACCATGTTCCTATTCCAGGCAGCACTCGTTGTTGTCTGGAAGACGGAACGGTCTGACTGCGTGCCTTTTGCAGAATGAGCCAGCGAGTTACTCGGTGCAGCAAGGTTAAGCCCCGATGGGGCGAAGCCGCAGCGAAAGCAAGTCTTAATAGGGCGTTTAGTTGCATCGAGTAGACCCGAAACTAAGTGATCTATCCATGGTCAAGATGAAATTCCGAGAAATCGGAATGGAGGTCTGAACACGTTAGTCTCGAGAAACTATGTGATGAACTGTGGATAGGGGCGAAAGACCAATCTAACTTAGAGATAGCTGGTTCTCCCCGAAATAGCTTTAGGGCTAGCCTTGCATAATTACCATCAGGGGTAGAGCACTGAATGGACTAGCATCCTTAACCGGATTGCAAATCCAATCAAACTCCGAATACTGATGGTTACAACGCAGGAGTCAGCCTGTGAGGGATAATCTTCATGGACAAAAGGGGAACAACCCAGACCGCCGGATAAGGTCCCAAAGAATGGACTAAGTGGAAAAGGATGTGGGATTGCATAGACAACTAGGATGTTGGCTTAGAGGCAGCCATCATTTAAAGAGTGCGTAACAGCTCACTATTCGATGCAGTCCTGCGCCGATAATCTACGGGGCTCAAGTTCATCACCGAAGCCGCGGATGCATTACCGCCCCCTAAAGGGGTTTAACGACGGGATGCGTGGTAGGGGAGCGTCCTGATTCGGTTGAAGGCATACCGAGAGGAGTGCTGGATGAATCAGGAGTGACGATGCTGGCATGAGTAGCGATAATTTCTATGAAAAATGGGAACGCCGAAAATCTAAGGTTTCCTTGAGCAAGGCTAATCCGCTCAGGGTAAGTCGGGACCTAAGCCGAGGCACTGAATGCGTAGGCGATGGACAAATCCGTTAATATTCGGATACCGCCTGAAAACGTTATCACCAATGGGGTGACCCAGGAAGGTAAGATCAGCTCTGCGACGGTTTGCAGGGTCGAATCTCTTAGGAAGGCTGTCCAGGAAAATCCGGGCGGCCGTTAATTCCAAGGAGTTACCGGGAGTTCCGTTAATAGCGGGATGAACTGGTCTATCCTACACTGGCGAGAAAAACCTCTAGGGAGTTTTTAGGTGCCCGTACTATAAACCGACACAGGTAGATGAGGAGAGAATCCTAAGGCGCTCGAGAGAACCATCGTTAAGGAACTAGGCAAGTTGACTCCGTAACTTCGGAAGAAGGAGTGCCCAGAATACAGTGGAAAGCGGATAGTGAAAAGTGAAAGAGTGTCGAAAGATACAATTTCATTCGTAGCTATTTGCCGGAAGCTGTCCCTTTTGGGTCGCAGAAACAAGCCCCCGGTGACTGTTTATCAAAAACACAGGTCTCTGCTAAGGCGATAAGCCGAAATATAGGGACTGACGCCTGCCCGGTGCTGGTAGGTTATGAGGAGGTGTTATTTCCGCCGTAAGGCGGAGAGAAGCGCTGAATTTAAGCCCCAGTAAACGGCGGTCGTAACTATAACGATCCTATGGTAGCGAAATTCCTTGTCGGGTAAGTTCCGACCCGCATGAATGGCGTAACAATCAGGGGACTGTCTCAACGATGGACTCGGCGAAATTGTACTACCGGTGAAGATGCCGGTTTCCCACGACAGGACGGAAAGACCCCGTGGAGCTTTACTGTGATTTGATCCTGAATTTTGGGTGTGAATGTAGAGAATAGGTGGGAGGCTTTGAAGTCCCGACGCTAGTTGGGACGGAGCCGCCAGTGTAATACCACCCTTTTTCACTTGAAGTTCTAACCTTTATCCCTATATCGGGATAAGGAACAAGGTCAGAAAGACAGTTTGACTGGGGCGGTCGCCTCCTAAAGAGTAACGGAGGTGTCCAAAGGTTCCCTCGATCTGGTTAGAAATCAGATTAATGAGCGCAAAGGCATAAGGGAGCCTGACTGCGAGACAAACAAGTCGAGCAGGTGCGAAAGCAGGGCTTAGTGATCCGGCGGTTCCGTATGGAAGGGCCGTCGCTCAACGGATAAAAGCTACCCCGGGGATAACAGGCTGATCTGGTCCAAGAGTCCACATCGACGACCAGGTTTGGCACCTCGATGTCGGCTCATCGCATCCTGGGGCTGAAGTAGGTCCCAAGGGTTGGGCTGTTCGCCCATTAAAGCGGTACGCGAGCTGGGTTCAATACGTCGTGAGACAGTATGGTCCTAATCCGTCGTGGGCGTAAGGATATTTGAGAGGAGCTGCTCCTAGTACGAGAGGGCCGGAGTGGACAAACCTCTGATGTACCAGTTGTGGCACCAGCCGCATTAGCTGGGTAGTCAAGTTTGGAAGGGATAAATACTGAAAGCATATAAGTATGAAGCCCCCCTCAAGATTAGATATCCAATCCTGAAGGTTTTCAGTGCCCTTTGGGGTATTGATTTCTGGAGGGAGTAAGACCTCTCCGAGAAGAGGAGGTTGATAGGCCAGGGGTGTAAGGCCCATAAGGGTTTTAGCTGACTGGTACTAATAGGTCGAGGGCTTAACCACGCTTGCAATTTGTAGTCAAAAAAATCAAAAAGGAAAATTTTTCATTTTTAATTTTATGTTACTAATTGAATACAATGTCCCAGTGATGATAGCGAAGGTGACACACCCGTTCCCATTCCGAATACGGAAGTTAAGCCCTTCAGCGCCGATGGTACCTCCCTGGAAGCGGGGTGGGAGAGTAGGACATTGCTGGGACTTTTTCTTATTTTATATATAATAAATAGTAAAGTAATTAAATAGATATATGAGTATTTGAGGTATATATGTCGGGACATTCCAAGTGGGCCAGTATAAAACACAAGAAAGCCGATCTTGATGCCCAGCGCGGCAAGGCATTCACAAAGATCATCAAGGAGATCGTCACGGCGGCAAGGCAGAGCGGGGGAAACCCCGATAGCAATCCAAGGCTCCGGCAGGCTATTGCGGATGCGAGAGAGAACAACATGCCCTCCGAAAACGTGAAAAAAGCTATTCAAAGGGGAACAGGCGAGCTTCCGGGGATCTCGTACGAAGAATCGGTTTTTGAGGGTTACGGCCCGAATGGAGTGGCCGTAATGGTCAAGGTGCTTACTGATAACAAGAACCGTGCAACTTCAGAGGTACGCAAGATATTCATGCGCAACGGCGGTAACCTTGGGGAAGCAGGTTGCGTGAACTGGATTTTTTCGCAGAAAGGCCTTATTTACATAAGTAAAAAGAGAGTTACCGAAGAAGACCTGATGACGATCGCGATCGAAAACGGCGCGGAAGACGTGCAGGCAGACGATAAGGAGATGTACCATATAATAACGGAAACAAAAGATCTGGAGAAGATAAAAAAATCATTTGAAAAAATAGGCACGGATAAAGCCGAGGTTACCATGATCCCTTCAAGCTACGTAAAGCTGGAAGGCGGAAAAGCCGAGCAGATGATCAGGATGATGAACGAGCTGGACGAACAGGATGACGTGCAGGAAGTATTTGCTAATTTTGATATCCCTGACGAAATATTCGAGAAGGCGATGCCCTGATGGTGGTACTTGGTTTTGATCCAGGCATAGCAAGAACCGGATACGGTATTATAGAAAGCAATGGAAGCCTGAAGGTCCTTGGTTACGGAACCATAGAAACCAAACCGGGGGATCCATTCCACCGGCGTATCCTGAATCTTTGCAGGCAGGCTGAAGAGCTTGTAAATAATCACAAGCCCGACATAGCAGTTATAGAGAAGGTCTTTTTCAACAAGAACATCAAGACAGCGATAATTACGGGAGAAGTTATAGGAGCGATCATCCTGACCTGCGCAAGACTTTCGATAGACGTAGTGGAATACACCCCCCTGCAGATAAAACAGGCTATCGTCGGCTACGGGCGTGCGGAAAAGGTCCAGGTGCAGAAAATGCTGCAATTGCTTCTGGGATTGGAAGAGATACCCAGGTCAGATGATGCGGCGGACGCTCTCGCAGCCGCGCTTACGCATATCAATTTGACAAAGTATGATAAATTAATAAAATAGCGGGAATTAAATGCTGGATTATATATCAGGGAAGCTTGTTTTTAAATCGCAGAAATACGCGGTTATTGACGTTCACGGATTAGGATTCCAGGTATTCGTGCCTCTTTCCACGTATAGTAGGCTGCCTGAAACAGGAAGCAATATCAAGCTTTCGGTTTACATGCAAGTAAAAGAAGACGGTTTTGCGCTGTATGGATTCCTGACAGAGACCGAGATCGAGGCGTTCAAAGCGCTTATAACGGTTTCAGGGGTCGGGCCAAGGGTTGCCACCAGCATCCTTTCCGAATTATCAGCAGGCGAGCTTAAATCAGCGGTGCTTGACGAGAACTTGAAACTGCTCACTTCCATACCGGGCATAGGGAAGAAGATAGCGCAGAGGATAATCCTTGAAGCAAGGGAAAAAATAGGCGGAATGCCCGTTGAGGGCAAAGCAAGCGCAAGGGAAGTGTTGAATGACGCGGTTTCCGCTCTTGAGTCCCTGGGTTACTCACTGAATACGGCAAAAGAAGCGGTTGAAAAAGCCGCGAAGGCATTCCGGGGAGAACTCGATCTTGAAAAATTGATAAGGAGATCCCTTGAAATCCTGAGGTGACAAGGATGAAAGAAAAGAACATCACAAGCCCCAGGGCTAAAAAGGAAGAAGCCGAGATAGAAAATAAGCTCAGGCCTTCCACTTTCGGTGAATTCACGGGACAGGAAAAGATCAAGAACAGCCTATCAATTTTTATAGAAGCCGCAAAAAACAGGAATGAGCCCGTGGACCATATTTTGCTGTCCGGTCCGCCGGGACTGGGTAAAACAACCCTGGCGCATATAATCGCGAATACCGTAGGCAGGCCGATACGAAGCACAACAGGCCCTGCCATTGAAAAAACCGGCGATCTTGCCGCAATACTTACAGGTCTGGGTAAGGGCGACATTCTTTTTATTGATGAAATTCACAGGCTTCCTGTGGCAGTTGAGGAAATGCTTTATCCCGCGATGGAAGATTACAGCCTGGATATCATAATAGGCAAGGGGCCAGGCGCCAGGTCGGTTAAGCTGAACCTGCCGCGTTTTACACTTATTGGCGCGACAACAAGATCAGGCCTTCTGACATCACCGCTGCGCGAAAGGTTCGGTATAGTGAACCGCCTGGGATTTTATCCCGAAAGCGACCTGCTGAAGATAACCATACGCTCGGCGGCAATACTGAATATTGAGATAGAAGAAAGCGCAGCAAAGGAAATAGCGGGGCGCTCCCGGGGAACGCCCAGGATAGCGAACAGGTTACTAAGGCGGATACGCGATTACGCGCAGGTTAAATCGGCCGGCCGCATCAGCAGCGAGGTATGCCTGGAAGCCCTTGATATGCTCGATGTGGACAAACTCGGCCTGGACGAGATGGACCGAAGCATCATGCTGACGATACTTGAGAAATTCAGCGGCGGTCCAGTGGGCCTGGAAAGCCTGGCAGTGGCGGTAAACGAGGAATCCGACACGATCGCCGATGTTTACGAGCCTTTTCTGATACAGATAGGTTTTATAAACCGGACCCCGCGCGGAAGGGAAGCAACCAGAACCGCTTTTGATTACTTCCGCGGGCGAGGGTCTTTGCCGGCAAATTGCGAAAAAGGATAGATAAAATAGCTCAATAGCAGCGGATCAGGACAGCAACAAAAGAAGGATCATGACGGGAGATGCAAGAATGGCAGAAGAAGAGATGGAGATAGACAACGAGGAACAGCCGCCGGTTGACAAAACAATATCTGTCAGCGAGTTCCGTACCATCAGGAAGGGGAAAAGATGGTGGTCAGCGGTTGCCCTGGTTAAAAGCTTCGGCCGCAACCAGGTAGCTTTTTACCTGTGGCAGAGAAAGAACGACAGGTGGGCAAGGAAGCAGAAATTCGTCATACACAACAGGGGTCAGTGGGAGACAATCCTCAACAGCGTTGAGGAATTTCTTCCCGAACTTAAATGAACCGTGTACTGCTTCATGTTTGCTGCGGAAACTGCGCCTGTTTTCCTTTAGAGGTGCTGAAGGAAAAGGGATATTCGGTTACTGCTTTCTGGTATAATCCCAACATCCATCCCCTAAGCGAATACCGCAAGAGGATGGATGCTTTCCTTGCTTTCACTGACAGCCAGGGGATTGAAGCGATCCGCGACGAGTCCTATTCTGTCAGGGAATTTATAGGGAATCTTGGCGGTGAGCTGGCTTTCCCGAAGAGATGCGCGGCATGCTGGGCTCTGCGGCTCAGGGAAACCGCAAAAACGGCAAAGGAACGGGGTTTCGGCAGTTTTACCACAACCCTTTTATACAGCATTTATCAGGATAACGGTTTGATCAGGAAAATAGGCGAGGAGACGGCGGGGGAATATGGTCTGGAATTTTATTATTCCGATTTCCGCAGCGGCTGGCAGAAAGGGATAGATATTTCAAAGAAACTCGGGTTATACCGCCAGAATTACTGCGGCTGCATTTTCAGCGAGGAAGAAAGAAACCTGAAACACAGATGAACTTTAATGCACTGGGACGCACATTTATCATACTTGGGGTCCTGCTGGCGATACTCGGGTTCGCTTTAGTTGTCATGCACCGTATGCCAGGAACAGGTAAACTGCCCGGTGACATATACATCCAGAAGAAAAATTTCAGCTTTTTCTTTCCTGTAACAACCTGCCTGATAATCAGCGCCGCCATTTCCCTTCTGATAAACCTTCTTGGGAAAAAGTAATAATGAAGTCACATCGTATTTCACTACTGTTCACATTTCTTGTTTCGTTTTCCTTGAGCTGCCCGGCGTACGAACTTGTAAGGGTAAGACTGCTGACGGGACAGCAAAGCGTGAATATATTATGCGCTGAAACGACTTCTCTCTACGACCCATCCACGGCCCAGGATATTGCGGTAACGCCTTCTTTCGCGGAATATTCGATCACTCCTTCGGACCAGGGCCTCAGGCTTATACAGACAAGCATCGATGGCGGAGGTTTTTCCTTTAACCTGCCGTATGAGGTGGTAATTGAGCCCAGGGGTAACGGGACAGTGTCCGTAAACGGACGAGAATACCGCGGAAGCATTTTTATAAAACTGAAAAACGGCGGCGTTCAGCTGCTTGATGTAATAAACATTATTTCTATCGATGATTATGTCAGGGGAACGGTAAAAGCGGAAATATCGCCGGACTGGCCCGAAGAGATGATCAAGGCACACGTTGTGGCAGCCAGGACTTATGTTTTTTACCAGATGCAGAACAGGGCCGAGCTTGATTTTGACGTGGAATCCGGTATAATGTCCCAGGTCTACTGGGGCGTTAACGGAGAAGACAGCGCTTCAAACCGGCTGGTATCCGAAACGGCCGGAGAATACCTGGTTTACAGGGATGCGGTCGCGCAGGTGTTTTACCATTCCTGCTGCGGCGGCTACACTGAAGACTCAATGGATGTATGGGGCATTTCAATCCCGTATATCACTAATGTCAGATGTCCGTTTTGCAGGAACAGCCCCAGGTACAGTTGGGAAAAGAAATTCAGCACCGGTCAGATCCAGGAAGCTTTGAAAAAAAATGGTATCGACATAGGCAAGATACTGGGGATCTACCTGCTTAAAAAGTCAAGAACCGAAAGGGTGCAGGAGCTTTCAATAAAGGGCGCCGGCGGGGAAAAAAAAATGAGCGGTGACAGCTTCCGCAGGATCATGGGATATTCTGTCATTCCCAGCACAATGTTCACGGTTGAGCAGAAGGTCAGGGACGAATTGATCTTCAGGGGCAGGGGATACGGTCATGGCGTCGGGCTGTGCCAGTGGGGCGCAAAGGAAATGGCGGTAAACGGATACGATTACAAGGAGATCCTGAAATTCTATTTTCCCGGAACAAAAGTCAAGAAACTTACGAATGATTAGTGGCCAGTTACCAACCAGCTACTAATGCCGGCACACTACATAATGGATAAAAAAGATTTTGATTACAACCTACCTAAGGAATCTATAGCGCAGGAACCGGCCTCAGAAAGGACCGGATCAAAGCTGATGGTCCTTCATATCTGCAACAAAAAAATAGAACACCGCAGTTTCAGGGATCTGTCCGAATACCTGAACGCGGGCGATGCCCTTGTTTTCAATAATACCAAGGTCATACCTGCAAGGATCAGGGGCACTAAAAAAGACGGACAGAAAATAGAGATACTCCTGGTCCGCGAGATCAGCAGGAACGCATGGGATGTCCTTGTCAGGCCCAGAAAAAAAGTATCTGAAGGCGATGTAATTTATTTTCAGGGAAAGTTAACAGGTAGAATAAGGGAGCTAAACCCCGTAAGAAGCATAGTCGAGTTTGATTCAAAAGACGATCTCATCAATATCCTTGATGAGATCGGAGAAATGCCGCTGCCGCCATACATAAAACGTCCTTATTCCGTTTCGGACAAGAGCAGGTACCAGACTGTCTACGCTGAAAAGGAAGGAGCGATCGCAGCTCCGACAGCCGGCCTGCATTTTTCAAATGAGTTCATGCGCTCTCTGAGCGCCAAAGGGGTAGAGACCCTTCCCCTGACGCTTCATATAGGCCTGGGTTCGTTCATCCCCGTGAGGGAAGAAGACGTTACCCGGCACAAAATGGGCGCGGAGCATTTCACTATACCAGAAGATATATATGCGAATATATTGAACCGCCGTAAAGAAGGCAGAAGGATAGTCGCTGTCGGCACGTCCACTGTCCGGGCTCTTGAAACAGCGTTTTCAATCCCGGGTTTTAAAGGCGGGAACGCAATTGCCGGCATTTTTATCTATCCGGGTTTCAATTTCAGGGTAGTTGACTCCATGGTAACAAATTTTCATATGCCTATGTCCACACCCCTTTTGCTGACATGCGCTTTTGGAGGAAGGGAACTTATACTGAAGGCATACAGGGAAGCCGTGGAAAAGGGATACCGTTTCCTGAGTTACGGGGATTCGATGGCTATCTTTTCTTGATCCCCCCTACTTTCTTGCGAAAGTAACAGGGGGGACCTACACCCGCCAATATTCGTGGCGGGCTACGGTCGGGATTAAGCTGCTGGGGTCTGCGTCTCTGGGTTCATAAGTGTGGTTTTTAAGTGTAGTTTTTCCCTTGACTTTTTCTTATGTTTTGATATAATATAGTTTAAAAAATATATTATATGGGAGGATAACATGCTAATTTTTATTCTGGTATTGTTCATCCTTTCCTGCATAGTGCTGATTTTTTCGGTTATGCTCCAGACAGGCCACGGAGGAATTGGGGACGTTTTCGGAGGCAGCGGGGAGCGGGCGCTTTTCGGCGGGACAGGTGCAAAGGGTTTGGTCGTCAAGATCACTATAATTTCGGCGGTTGTGTTTTTTGCAACATCCCTGATCCTATCAGTGCTGTATTCAAGGCAGGGCAGGGTTAGCACCGCACCTCAGGTTCCGGTCGAGCAGCCGGTTGCGCATGTTGGCGGTTCAACGACTGCAATACCGCAGGGTCAGTAGTGTCTAAATGAGACTCAAGAAAAGGGCCAAAACAAAAGGGACCTGTATTCTTTTTCTTTGCCTGTTTTTAGCAGGAGGATGCGCAAAAAAAACAGTCAGGGATTCATCCGAAGAAGCAGGGGCGTTTTCATACGGCGATGCGCTGGTTACGCCTTCCATAGCGGACGCGATCCAGTTAAACCCTGTTCTTTGCGCGGACAGTTCTTCCGGGGATATTGTGGGCCTTTTGTTCAACGGGCTTGTGAAATATGATAAAGACATAAAGCTTACCGGTGATCTCGCCCAGTCCTGGAAGGTTACCGAGGGCGGCCTGGTCATAACGTTCTATCTGAGAAAAGGGGTCAGGTGGCATGACGGCAGGGAATTCACCAGCGAAGACGTTAAATTCACTTACGAGCGCCTTATCGACCCAAAGGTAAAGACGCCTTTTTCAAGCGATTTTGAAAGAGTAAAAAGCCTGGAAACACCGGATAAATACACGGTGGTGGTCACATACAAGGAGCCGTTTGCCCCGGGGCTTGCAAGCTGGGGCATGGGGATCGTTCCGAAGCATCTTTTTGAAAAAGGCGATTTTAACACGAATCCATGCAACAGGCGCCCCGTAGGCACAGGGCCCTATATTTTTAAAAAATGGGTTACGGATGAAAAAATAGAGCTTGAGGCAAATCCTGATTATTTTGAGGGGAAGCCGTTTATCTCTAAATACATATACAGGATAATATCCGACCAGAGCGTTCAGCTTTCAGAGCTTGAGAAAGGCACTGTTGACTACATGGGGTTGAACTCCTTTCAATATTCGACCGAGAGCCGGACCCTGCCGGAAAAATACCAGATAAACGTTTTCCGCTATCCCTCGATCAATTCCTACACCTATCTTGGTTACAATATCGAGAGCCCTTTTTTCAAAGATGTGAAAGTAAGGCAGGCCCTTGCCTGCGCGATAAATAAGAAGGATATGATCAAGGGCGTTATACAGGGATTTGGAAAGCCGATCACGGGTCCTTACCCGCCCGCGTTCTGGGCTTACAACAACCAGGCAAGGGAATACGCGTATAATCCTGACAAAGCCCGCAGGGCGCTGGAATCCCTGGGATGGAAGGATAGTGACGGTGACGGCATCCTGGAGAAAAACGGGATCCCTTTCAGGTTCACGCTTATAACCAACCAGGGCAATAAAGAAAGAGAATTGTGCGCGACCATCATACAGGAAGATTTCAAAAAGATCGGCATAGATGTCAGCATCAGGATACTTGAGTGGAGCACCTTCCTGCAGGAATACGTCAATAAAAAGAAATTTGACGCCCTTATACTCGGGTGGAACCTGAGCCTGGACCCGGACCAGTATTCGATGTGGCATTCAAGCCAGATCGAGAAAGGGTATAACTTCGTATCTTATAAAAACAAGGAAGTCGACAGGCTTCTTGAAGAAGGCAGGAAAATATTCGATCAGGGAAAAAGAAAAAAGATCTATAACAGGATCCATGCTGTTCTGGCGGAAGAGCAGCCCTACAGCTTTCTGTATGTCAGGGATTCATTCCCGGTCATCCATAAAAGGTTCAGGGGCATTAAGGTCGAACCTGCGGGCATAGAATATAATTTCGTAAAGTGGTACGTGCCCAGATCTGAGCAGAGGTACGCTCAGTAGGAGAGTTTTATTTCAGAAAAGGCCGTTATTATCGGGTTGAAAGGACCGGGCAAAGACCTGGAAGAGATCAGGCGTCTTGTAAATTCTGCGGGAGCCTCAATAGCAAAGGAATTCACGCAGAGCAGGAGAAGAATAGATTCCGCGTATTACGTGGGCAAGGGCAAAGCCCATGAAGCCGCGGCCTTCGCCAGCGGCACAGGATGCAATCTTATTATCTTTGATGGCGAGCTTTCCCCGGCTCAGCAGAGAAATCTTGAAGGCGTCTTTGACATGAAGGTCATAGACCGCACACAGCTTATCCTGGATATTTTCGCTCAAAGGGCAAGGACCAGTGAAGGCAAGCTGCAGGTTGAGCTTGCGCAGCTTTCCCACCTTCTCCCGAGGCTTACAGGGCGCGGGGTTGAGCTTTCCCAGCTTGCGGGAGGCATCGGTACAAGGGGCCCGGGAGAAACCAAGCTTGAATACGACCGCAGGCGCATCAGGAAAAAGATCAACATTCTTCAAAAAGAAACAGAAAAGATAAGAGAAAGGCGCGCCGCACAGCGCGATAACAGGCAGTTTCCCGTAATATCGCTTGTCGGATACACGAATGCCGGGAAAAGCACGCTCCTGAATACGCTCACGAATTCCAGCGTGCTTGTGGATGACAGGCTCTTCGCAACACTTGATCCCACTACAAGAAAGATCCGGCTTCCCATACACCAGGACGTGCTCTTATCGGACACCGTGGGATTCATACGCAAGTTGCCTCACCAGCTGATTGTCGCGTTCCGGGCAACGCTGGAAGAAATAAAGGAGGCAGACCTTCTCCTGCACGTTGTTGACGTAAGTTCGCCCGAGATGGAAAACGAGATGCACGCTGTCAGCACCGTGCTTGAAGAGATCGGGGCGGTTTCACAACCGGTCATAACTGTTTTCAACAAGACAGACAAGTGCGGTTCGCGGGAAGCCGTAGAACGGTTGCTGCGCATCGTGCCTGACAGCGTAGCGGTATCCGCGCTTACCGGAAAAGGGCTCGATATTCTGCTTGACAGGATTATCCATTTCTTCAGCGGCAGGCGGACTCATGTAAAATTTTCCATCCCGTACGATACAGGTATAAAGTTCCTGCCGGTTTTTTTCGCCAGGGGGGAGATACTGAAAAAGGAATTCGTGAACGGGAGGATAATTATAGAAGGGATTATTGATAATGAAATAGCGAAGAAATTTGAACGATACAGAATCTAACGGAGGAGCCATGGCAAGAAGCAAGTCCAAGCAGCAAAGGAAGAGGCATATTTTCGCCCTCAAGAGAAAGATGAAAGCAGAAAGAAAGATGATAAGGGGAATAGAGGCGAGCAAAGCGTAAGCATCGGGAGACATGATGGGCAGCACCGAAGAAACTGACGTCTATCCTTTTAGGCTTGCAGAAGCCAGGTGGCAGAAATACTGGGATGAACAGGGCCTTTATAATACAAAGACCGATGCTTCAAGAAAAAAGTATTATGTCCTGGAAATGTTCCCGTATCCTTCGGCAAAACTGCATGTGGGGCATATGCGCCCTTATTCCATAACCGACGCGATAGCCAGGTTCAAGATAATGCAGGGTTATAACGTGCTGCACCCGATCGGCTATGATTCTTTCGGTATGCCCGCTGAAATAGCCGCCGTTGAAAGAAATATCCATCCTTTCGAGTGGACCAGGAAGTGCATAGAAACCATACGCGGGCAGTTCAGGCGGCTGGGTTATTCTTACGACTGGCGCAGGGAAGTCATCACATGCGATCCCGGATATTACAGGTGGAGCCAGTATTTCTTTTTAAAAATGTTTGAAAAGGGCCTTGCGTACAGGAAAAAATCTCCCGCAAACTGGTGCCCGAAATGCAGCACGGTCCTCGCGAACGAGCAGGTAATAGACGGCCGGTGCTGGAGATGCGGTTCTACCGTCATCCAGAACGAGCTTGAACAATGGTTTTTAAGAATAACATCTTATGCTGACAGGCTCCTTGATTTTTCAAACCTGAACGACTGGCCCGAAAGGGTCCTGCTGATGCAGAAAAACTGGATAGGGAGAAGCGAAGGAGTCGAGATCAAATTCAGTGTCCAGTGTCCAGTGTCCAGTGTCCAGCTGAAAAATAAAGATCTAATGGTATTCACTACAAGGCCGGACACAATTTTCGGAGCAACATATGTCGTGCTTTCGGCCGGCCATCCGCTTGTCAGCGATATCCTTAAGATCAGCGAGAACAGTTTATTAAAGGATTTTATTGCAAGAACAGGGTCAAAGGATATAACAGTAACCACCATGATAGATATGGAAAAAGAGGGTGTTTTTACGGGTTTTTATGCTATAAATCCCGTAAATAGGGAAAAAATACCTATCTGGATAGCAAATTACGTTCTTATGGGATATGGAACCGGAGCGATAATGGCGGTTCCCACCCATGACCAGAGAGATTTTGAGTTCGCTAAGAAATATAACCTGCCGATGAGAATTGTTATCCAGGATCCAGGATCCAGCATCCAGGATCCAGCAGAAATGAAGGAGGCTTATGAGGGCGAGGGAACGCTGGTGAATTCCGGACAGTTCAACGGTATACCGAACCTGCAGGCAATAGAAAAGATATCGGACTGGATGGAAAAGGAAAAAATGGGCAGCAGGCAGGTCAACTACCGCCTGCGCGACTGGTGCATTTCACGCCAAAGATACTGGGGCACCCCGATACCCGTAATATATTGTAAAAAATGCGGTATGGTCCCGGTGCCTGAAAAAGATCTTCCGGTCAGGCTGCCTGAAAAGATCAATATCACGGGTAAGGGCAGTTCTCCTCTTGCCAGAGCGGAGGATTTCGTTAAATGCAGCTGCCCGAAATGCGGCGGGAGCGCGGAAAGGGAGACAGATACCATGGATACGTTTATCTGCTCATCCTGGTATTTTTTACGCTACACCAGCGTTAATTCTGATGACGCCGCATTCCATAAAGAGGATTCGGATTACTGGATGCCGGTGGACCAGTATGTCGGCGGGGTAGAACATGCCATACTGCATCTTCTTTATTCAAGATTTTTTGTCAAATTCTTAAAAGATATCGGGGAAGTAAAGTGCGAAGAGCCTTTTGTGAACCTGCTCGCGCACGGAATGGTCGTAAAAGACGGCGCAAAAATATCAAAGTCAAAAGGCAACATTGTTGATCCGGATATTATTATCGACAGATACGGAGCCGATGTCATGCGCCTGTTCATGCTTTTTGCCGCTCCTCCTGAGCCGGACCTCGAATGGAACGATGAGGGAATAGAAGGCGCAAGCAGGTTTTTAAACAGGGTTTGGAGGCTTGTAAAGCAGTATCCAGTGTCCCGCCCAGCAAGATTGGCGGGCAAGCCCAGTATCCAGTGTCCAGCAGAAAACGACAAAAAGATACAGAGAAAACTGCAACAGACGATAAAAAAAGTAACGGAAGACCTGGAGAGGTTTCATTTCAATACGGCGATCGCAAGCCTGATGGAAATGACTAATCTGATAGGCCAGTCTCCGTCAAAAGAAGTTCTTGAAAAAATAATCCTGCTGCTCGCGCCGTTCGTCCCGCATTTTAGCGAGGAATGCTGGGCGGTCCTTGGCAACAAACCCAGCATTTTCGGTATACCCTGGCCGGGTTACGACAAAGACGCCATCAGGGAAGAGGAATCTTTGATAATAGTCCAGGTTGACGGTAAGCTAAGGGATAGGGTGCCTGTTCCCGCAGGCGCCGTGGAGGAAGACGTAAGGAAGATCGTCCTGGCGCGTGAAAAGGTCAGCAGGTGGCTTGAAAACAGAAAGATCGCGAATATTGTATTTATCAAAGACAAGCTTCTGAACATAGTAACGTCACAATGAACATTTGCGGGCTCTGCCTGGTCGCAGGCGGTTACATTCTTGGGTCAGTATCCCCTTCATATATTTTCTATAGGAAAAAAAGAGGAGGGGATATTAGGGAAGCAGGAGACGGGAATCCGGGGGCTGCCAATGTAGCGGCATCGTTCGGCAGCGCGCCCGGTTTTATTATTGCTTTCCTGGATTACTGTAAGGGCATAATTCCTGTATTTGCGGCAAGGATGCTGGGTGTCGGGGATTTTTACCTTATCCTGACAGGAATAGCAACCGTTGCAGGTCATGATTATTCGATATTTTTGAAATTTAAAGGGGGGAAAGGGACAATGACGTCTCTGGGCGTCCTTTCTTTCTTCCTTCCGTTTGAGACTGTTCTTGCTTTTTCTGCATGGCTTTTGCTGCATTTCGGTTTAAAGACCAGGTTTATAGGCGCGGTTATAACATTCCTGCTCGTTCCTTTTTTTACCTGGCTTATTTCCTGCAGGCTGGTCGGGGAGCCTTTGTATTATATCCTGCTCCCTCTTGGCATTCTTGCCCTGTTTTTAACGAGGATGACCGAGAATATAGGCAGTTTTTTTAAAAAAAGTTGAGGTCATCCGGTGGCATTTCTTCGCAGATACATGCACGTTATTATGCTGGCGATCCTTTCCCTGGCCGTATTTGTCGTGGTTTCCCGTTCGCTTGAGAATCACGCGAGAAGGGCGGATGAATATATCTACGAAAAAACAGTTCTGTCATTCACGGAATGGTTAAAGCAGCCTGAACCTTTCCGAAGGGACGTGCTGGACAGATGCTGGAACATCGGGGGGGAGCACCCATCCGTAGTGAAAATAACCTCGGGGATCACATGGATGGCTTGTCACGGCCGCATGGGAGATTTAAAATCCCTGCGGCTCGCGACCGCAATTAATTTTTCGCTGCTTATCATGCTTGTTTATATGTTCGCGCGCCAGTTCATGGGCAGGGCCGTATCTTTGGTTTCGGGAATAATGCTGTTATGCATCCCCGCAGTAACCGAATTCGCGCATTTCGCGGAAATAAATATTAACCTTAGTTTGTTCTGGGTGCTTGCGGTATTGTTTTTCCTGAAAGGATTACGCGGCAGGAAGGCATGGGTGTGCCTTTCCGGTGTCATGGCGGGTTTTTCCCTGGGCGCAAAGGTGACCTCTTTGATCATACCAATTTCAATTTTTATCTGGCTTCTTTTGTTCAGCCGTAAAAGGCTGGCGGAGCTTTTTATTCCGTTTTTGATCACCGGGTCTGTTGCGTTCCTGTTATCGTGGCCTTCTCTCTGGCCGGACCCGGTTACGGGCTTAATAGATCATGCCAGATATCATATGGATGCCGTAGCTGCCGCAAGAGGCAGGATCTGGCACCTGGCTTTCAGTTCCTTCTTTTCGAATGTGCCAATAGGGATGACGGTGTTATTTATTCTGGGCATTATCAAGACCTTTGCCGATAAGAACAGTTCCGGATTTTTATGCCTTATAATCATTTTCCTGCTTCTCGGAATATTTTCAGCCGCTGGTATTGATTCTGATGGTATAAGGTATTTTCTTCCGGCAATACCGTTCTTCTGCGCGATATGCGCAACAGGGCTTGAATTTATCGTCAAACCAGTAATAAAAACAAACGTGATATATGTCTAAAGGAAAAATCCTGCTCCTTGCTTCTTTCATAGGCTCGGGCCATAAGAAGGCCGCGGAAGCCGTTGAACTCGCGCTGAAGGAAAAATCCGGCAGCATTGATGTCAAGCTTGTGAATTTTTTTGAGTTCGCGAGCCCGGGAGTATCAAAGGCCATAAGCAACCTTTATTTTAAGCTACTTCACTCAAACCCAAGGACATGGGGTTATCTTTATGACCCGCGCGAAGGTAAGGCCAGGGTTGCGGAACTGATGGGCATAAGGGGCCTTTGGGAAGGCGCAAGGATGAAAAGGTCCTTTGAGATCGGTTTTGACAAGGAAGTGGAAAAGGACCTTTCGGAGGCTTTAAGCGATGTTTCCACGGGAGCCATGGGCATGAGAGAGCTGCTTGAGTTCCTGGGGGCTAAGCCGGAGATAGCTGAAAAGATATATGACGAGAAGAACGATAGGTTTTTATTCCCTTATTCCCTTATCGGCAGGAAGATCAGGCTTTTAAGGAAACTTGGTAGTTTCCTTTATACCAGGATGAAGCAGCTGCTGCTGGAGTATGACCCCGGGGCAGTGGTATGCACGCAGGTCCTGCCCTGCATGTTCGTTGACAGGATAAAAGCCAGGGAAGGGCTGAAAGTCCCCCTTATAGCGGTCCTGACGGATTTCGGCCTTCATTCATACTGGTGCAAACCCAACGTAGATGCTTTTGTTGTTCCGTGCCCTGAAGTGGCAGAAATGCTTTCAGCCAAAGGCGTGGTGAAGGAGCACACGCATGATTTCGGCATACCGATAGACAGGAAATTCATATCCCGTAAGAACAAGCTGGAAATGAGGGAGAAACTCGGTTTTAACCCGCAGCTCTTCACGGTGCTGATTATGGGCGGGGGCACAGGATTCCTGGTTGACCTGTCAGCAGCCGTGAGAATGTGGGAAAAGGAAGGTCTTCCTTTCCAGCTGGCTGTGATCGCGGGGGAAAACGAAGAGTTGAAAATCAGACTTGAAGACCTGCGCCTTAAGATGAAGATCCCGGTCTTCATTTACAGCTTTATAAACAACGTCGAAGAGCTTATGGCCGCGTCAGACATTATCATAACAAAACCCGGAGGGCTGAGCATTACGGAATCTATGATATCCTATCTTCCTATGGTCCTGGTCAAAGTTATACAGGGCCAGGAAGAGAACAATTTGCGATATCTCCTGAAGAAAAGAGCCGCGGTTGATGCGGGAACAGGAAGAAAAATAGGCAGGATCGTCAGAGACCTTTACAAAAGTCCCGAGGAGCTCAGCGGGCTGTGGCGCAGGGCAAGAGGCCTGGTCAACGCGGATTCGGCTTCAAAGATAGCAGATCTGATACTTTCGTATCTTGGTTGAAAGCAAAGATGTTCAGCAAAAGAGACCAGATAATCCTTCTGTTCCTGATAACGGCCGTGGTTGCCGGCGTTGCCGTAATGCTCATAAGGGATTACAGGCAAGGTATTTCTTATGACGGTTCTTCCAGAGTGGAAGTTCTTTTCACAGGCAGGATCATAAGGCCGGGCCTTTACACGGTCCAGGTCCAAGATACCTTCGGAGAGATCCTGAGATCATCAGGCGCCGCAAAGGGCCTGCGAGGAGAAATAAAGGTTGACGCTGTTGAGCCCGGCGACCAGGCATACGCGGCTGTAAACATTAACAAGGCAACGCTCCGGGAGCTTGAATCCCTGCCAGGGATCGGCCCAAAGCTCGCGCAGGACATTATTTTATATAGAGGCAAAAACGGATTTTTTTCTGACAAGGAACAATTGATGAGAGTAAAGGGGATCGGGCCTGCCAAATTCAACAGGATAAAGGAATTCATAACGCTGAACGACGAAACAGAAGGCCCGGTGCCAAAAACCATAAGACTGCTGGTAGGGGATTCAGGCAGTGTTTTGTGCGTCAGCCCTGACTCGGGAATGCTGGTTTTGCTTGAATGCGGGGATCTGTTTTCAAACGAGGACATGGCGTCAAGAACGCAGAAACAGGACGGAGTTCCTTTAAGGCTGAGGATGGACGTGAGATGAACATAACGGAGAAGATACTTTCGGCGCACTGCGGGAGAAGGAATGTAAGCCCGGGCGAATTCATAGAGGCGGATGTTGACCTTGCTCTGGGCAATGATATTACCGCGCCCCTTGCGATAATGGAGTTTAATAAACTTGGCCTGAAGCGGGTGTTTGACAGGAACAGGATCGTGCTTGTTTCCGACCATTTCATTCCCGCCAAAGATATCAAAAGCGCAGGCCAGGCAAGGATGCTGAAGGATTTTTCGGAGAAACACGGCATAAAACGTTATTTTGAGCTTGGAAGGATGGGGGTGGAGCACGCACTCCTTCCCGAGCAGGGGTTTGTCAGTCCGGGAAACCTTATAATCGGCGCGGATTCCCATACCTGCACATACGGGGCGCTCGGGGCTTTTTCCACTGGCGTTGGCAGCACTGATCTTGCCGCGGTATTCGCAACAGGAAAGATATGGCTGAAGATCCCGGAAAGCATCAGGTTCATATACCGGGGCAGGGCAGGGAAGTGGGTAGGCGGCAAGGACTTTATACTCTTTACGATCGCAAAAATAGGGGTTGACGGCGCGTCATACTGCGCGATGGAATTCACAGGTGAGGCAATATCGTCTCTGGGAATGTCAGACAGGCTTGCGATGTGCAATATGGCGATTGAAGCTGGAGGGAAGAACGGGATTGTTCCGCCTGACATGACTACTTTGAAATATCTTAACAAATTGAAAATTGTAAATTGTAAATTGAAAATTGTAAATTTAGGGAGCGATAAAGACGCAAAATATAAAAAGACAATAGAGATAGACGCGGCGAAGATAAGGCCGTTCGTGGCGTGCCCGCCGCTGCCTTCAAGAGGCAAACCCGCGGATGAGCTGGGAAAGGTAAAAATAGACCAGGCGTTCGTAGGTTCGTGCACGAACGGCAGGATAGAGGACCTGCGCCTGGCAGCATCGGTGCTTAGAGGGCGTAAGGTAAAGAGCGGAGTCCGTTTTATTGTAAGCCCTGCCACGCAGGCAATGTACCTGCAAGCCCTGAAAGAAGGCCTGCTCGAGCTTTTCACAAAAGCAGGAGGGACCGTTTGCACGCCAAGCTGCGGACCCTGCCTTGGAGGCCACTGCGGGGTGCTGGGGGCAGGAGAGGTCTGTATTGCGACAACGAACAGGAATTTCATAGGCAGGATGGGAGACCTGAAAAGCAGCGTATACCTGGCTAACGCGGCTGTTGTCGCGGCTTCCGCGATCAAGGGCCGAATAACAAGCCCGGCAGAAATAATTTAGCCACTGAATCCACTGAACACACTGAGTTTTGTAACTCAGGGCTTCAGCCCTGATATCAAACCTAAAGGTTTGAGTTACAGTAAAAAATTCTCAGTGAACTCAGTGTCCTCAGTGGCAAAAGGATTGTAATGAAGATCAGGGGAAGGGCGTGGAAATTTGGGGATAACGTTAATACTGACGAGATAATACCCGCGAAATATCTCAACATCTCAGACGCGGAAGAGCTGGCAAAGCACTGCATGGCAGGCATAGACCAGGGATTCTGCGCAAGGGTCAGAAAGGGAGATATTATTATCGCGGGCAGGAATTTCGGGTGCGGCTCCTCCAGGGAGCACGCCCCTCTTTCCATTAAGGCCTGCGGCGTATCCTGCGTGATAGCCAGGTCTTTTGCCCGCATATTCTTCAGGAACAGCATAAACATAGGGCTTCCCATACTTGAATGCAGGGAAGCGGATAAAATAAAGCAGGGCGACACGGTTTCCATAGACCTTGCAAAAGGCGTTATCGAGGATCTGACAAGAAAGAAGATCTACGAGACAGCGCCTTTTCCGGCTTTCATGCAGGGCATTGTGGATGCAGGCGGGCTTATGAATTATACGGCAAAAAAAATGCAAAAGTCAAATTGCAAATTGTCCCTAAGGGATTCCCGCATCTTGTCCAGATAGGTAATCGGGACTGCGGGAATAAAAGTCAAATTTTTACAAATTTAATATTTGCAATTTAAAATTTGAAATTTGAAATGAATATTTTGTATGGAGTGATCGTATTCGTGTTCGGGCTGACAATAGGGAGTTTCCTTAACGTCTGCATATACAGGATGCCCAGGGGAGAATCTATTGTTTCGCCCGGTTCACACTGCCCGGACTGCAATCATCCGCTGGGCGTGTGGGACCTTATACCCCTGATAAGCTTTATCGCTCTGGGCATGAAGTGCAGGTACTGTAAAAAAGAAATTTCGCCAAGATATTTTTTCGTAGAGCTGGGAACAGGGGTGATGTTTCTCGCGGTTTTCGCCAGGTTCTTCATATATGAGAATAACCCTCTGGCTTTTGTTTCGTACCTGGTGCTGTGCAGCGCCCTTATCGTTATAACTTTCATTGACCTGGAACATAAAATAATACCTGACAAGATAACGTATCCCGGGATGATAGCAGGAATATTCATAAGCATTTTTACGCGTTCGTTCCTGCCTTCGGTGCTCGGGCTGCTGATAGGCGGGGGCATACTGCTTTTTATCGTGGTTGTATCCAGGGGAGGGATGGGCGGAGGGGACGTGAAGCTTGCCGCAATGCTGGGAGCGTTCCTGGGCTGGAAGCTTATATTTCTCAATCTTTTTCTTGCGTTCCTTCTGGGCGGAATAGCCGCGGTGATACTTCTTATTATGAAAAAGAAGGGCAGGAAAGATTATATACCGTTCGGCCCGTACCTTGCGATCGCGGGGATGATCACGGTTTTCTGGGGAGACCGTTTACTTTCGATCTTTTTACCATTTCTGGCGCAAACGCATTAAATTTGGCTTTCTAACCTTTTTAACCATATTAGTTTTTCGTTGTATAATGGGAGAAAAAAATGATAAAATTCATAACAGCGGGAGAATCTCACGGTAAGGGGATCGTAGCGGTTATAGAAGGCATACCCGCGCACCTGCGTCTGGGCGAGGAAGACATAAATGTAGAGCTCAAAAGGCGGCAGATGGGATATGGCAGGGGAGCCAGGATGAAGATAGAACTGGACCGCGCTGAGATATTAAGTGGTGTCAGGAAAGGCGAGACCCTGGGTTCGCCTATCGCTGTTGCTGTCTGGAACAGGGACTGGCACAATAAACCGATGAGCCCGGTATTCGTTCCAAGGCCGGGTCATGCTGACCTTGCAGGCGCATTAAAATACAGCCAGCAGGATATCAGGAATGTATGGGAAAGGGCAAGCGCAAGGGAGACCGCGGGACGAGTCGCAGCCGGGGCTGTTGCCAGGAAACTGCTTGGGGAATTCGGCATAGAGATCCTGAGCCATATTGTCGGAATAGGATATATTTCTATTGATACAACAGGAATTAGATTAGAGCTATTGAAAAAACAGATTAAATCTGCCGATAAGGCACCTGTAAGATGCGTGAACAAAGAAGCTGCCAAGGAGATGATAAGGCAGATAGACGAGGCACGGGCAAAAGGGGATACTCTTGGAGGGATGTTCGAAATTATTGCGCTGGGGGTGCCTGCAGGGCTTGGAACCTATGTCCAGTGGGACGCGCGCCTTGATATGAAGCTTGCCGGAGCCCTGATGAGCATTCCGGGCATACGCGGGGTCGAGATAGGCCTGGGTTTTGAATCAGCTGGGATGAAAGGTTCTGAAGTCCATGATGAAATTGCCTACAAGGGAAGGTTCACGCGCAAGACCAATAATGCTGGCGGGATCGAAGGCGGCATTTCAAACGGCGAACCGATAATCCTGAGGGCTGCGATGAAACCTATACCCAGTCTTGCAAAGCCGCTTTGGTCAGTGAACCTGAAAACAAAGAGATCCGCGAAGGCGCCTGTGCTCCGAGCTGATGTTTGCGCTGTGCCTGCCGCAGGCGTGGTGGGCGAAGCCATGGCCGCGATTGAGCTTGCGTCCGCTATGACGGATAGGTTCAGTGGCGATACACTGCAGGAAATGAAAAGGCATTTTAAAGCATAGCCTGTCATTGCGACTTCGCCCCGATTACCATCGGGGTGAGGAAGCAATCTAATGTTAAGAAGGGATGTTACGTTTTGTAGGGGCGTGATTCATCACTCCCGAGATGTAGCGGTGCCTGCCCGCCAGTCAGTTTGGTGGGCGATTTATCGCACGTTTCCTCCAATAGAGCACTGGGTTATCACCAGATAGAGATTTGTTCACCCCTGGAGGTGATTGAGTCATGAAAGAACCAAAAGCAATGAGAGAAATCCATGAGATAATGGAGAAGATTTACGAAGAGGAAAAGCACTTGACTCCCGAAGAAAGAGTTAAAAAAATCAATAAAGAGTCAGAAGAGTTTATTAAAAAGCATAACCTTAACTTAAAACGGGTGGCAAGAAAGCCCGTTCGTATATAAAAATTGTCGCCTATAAATTCCTTTTCCATATGGACGCCTTTAGGGAATACTTTTGAAAATTAAAGTAACTCACAACTAAATACCTGACACCATAATTTTCTGAAAGCATTTTCTTTTGCAATATAACCATTCCAATCCTTAGAAGGATAATTAAGTATTGTGTCCCCGGAATTTTTGTCCCCGGAATTTTATTCATGGAAATATTGAAAATGAAAAAAATAAAGGAATCGATAAGTAGAATTTTATATACAAGAAGGTTATACAGACAAGCAAAAAAGGAGAAGAAATGGTTAATCACTTGATAGAGATATTTAAAGATGAAAAATTGGTAGATAAAATTAAGGTGCGTCTGCCGCATTTATTTCAGCTCGCGGAATTAGAAAGTTCAAGAGCGGGAAAAATTGGAATGGAGGTAGGATCAGTTAGAGAAAGGATAGTAGCAGCTCTACTTATTTATAAATTTGGTGAAAAAAATGTTGAAACTGAAATTCCCATAACAGAGGCAGAAGTTGATGTAAAGTTATTCGGGTCTCCGATTTCCATAAAAACAATCACAGGGCAGAGTTTTGGAGGTGTAAAGCTTGTTTGGACTGTAGACGCTCAGAAAGCAAGAGAGTTTTTACAAAACTACCAACCTACCAGTGATATGATATTTGTTCAAATTAATTGGAATAATGGCGGAGGTTTTTACCACATTCCTTTAGAAGTTCAAAGAGAAGTTTTCAAAAAGATGGGAAGGCAGAAATATATCAAATTGCCGAAAGAAGGTACAAATCCGAGAGGCGCAGAAATGTCAAAAGAAGCATTGGAAGAATTGATAAAACATAAAGATACCAAAAATATCGAGATTGATTGGAAAAAACAAAAAATAGATTTTGACCCATATAAAAAATGGGTTGATTACTGGAGAGAGGATTAAAATGTTAACTACACAAAAAAAATCAGGCACTAAAACAAGTGCTTTCGGTTCCCCGGGAAGAATTAATCATGATTCCTCTACTTTTTATAATAGTAGATTGTATGAAGGATTGCCAAAAGAAGAATTTACAAAATATTTTGAAAATCCAATTCCTTCAAAATTCTTGAATAAAATTTTATGCAAAACAAGTGAAAATATGGAAGAATTGCCGGACAATAGCGTTCACCTGATGGTTACCTCACCGCCCTATAATGTAGGAAAGGAATATGACGAGAATTTAACTTTAGATGAATATAGGAACTTTTTAAAACGAGTATGGAAAGAAGTTAAGCGTGTTCTTGTTCCAGGAGGAAGGGTTTGTATTAATGTGGCAAATCTTGGAAGAAAACCCTATATTCCGCTTGATGGTTTTATCATAGATGATATGCTTAATTTGGGATTTTTGATGCGAGGTGAAATTATATGGAATAAGGCTTCAAGCGGCAGTCCGTCAACTGCCTGGGGCAGTTGGCTTTCTGCCCAAAATCCAATTTTAAGGGATATTCATGAATACATTTTGGTATTTTCAAAAGGAATGTATTCAAGAGGAAATCCAGGGAGAAAAAGCACAATTTCAAAAGAGGAATTTCTTGAATTCACAAAAAGTATGTGGACCTTTTCTGCAGAGTCGGCGCGAAAAGTAGGTCATCCGGCTCCCTTTCCGGTAGAACTTCCATACAGACTTATTCAACTATATACTTATGAAAGAGAGGTTATTCTTGATCCATTTATAGGGAGCGGACAGGTTGCAATCGCAGCTGTTAAAACGAATCGAAATTATGTTGGATATGACATCACCGAAGAATATGTAAAGTTAGCGGAGAAGCGAATCAAGGATTTTATCTTGACTTTTAATGCACCCAAATTATTTGAATATAAAACAGACAGAGATGGCAAAAGTGAAAAAATTGTATACAATCCAAAACAATTGACGTTATCTGACAATCTTATAGGATATAAAAAAAGAATAGCAAAAAAGAAAAAGGTTGGAACGAAACCTAAAAAATCAAGTTTAATAAAAGACCAACTTGCGCATCAAGGGAAAAATGGTATGAATTATCAGAAATAAAAACTTCAATTTTTTCTAAACTCTTTATAGATGTATCTCTCGGTTATTACATAAATCCTGAATATTTTCCTATGGACCATACTTTTTTTGGTATAGAACCCTATAAGACACAAGATAAAAGGTAAAGAGTTTTGGGAAATATAAGAAATCAAAAGAAGGAATAAACATAGATGCCCTTAAGGATATAATAATTGATAAGATTAAAAAGGAGTAGAAGGTATGCAAATGCTCGGAGAATTCTATAGAGAAAAAATCCTTTCACACAAAGGAACCATTCTTAAATCGCTGGAAAATCATTCCGGAGAAATCAGGATACAGAAGGATTTATTTGGATGGAAGCTTTATTCAGGGAAGAATTTCATTGAATGTAAGTCTGAAGAAGAGGCACGTTATTTAAAAGTCTTTCTTGAGGCAGGTTTAACTGAGGTTCGTGTTCCAAAAGACGATGAATATCTGAATAATATTCTTCCTGAACTTGAGAAATTAAAAATAAAAATTGATAAAATCATAAATTCATACCTTGAGACCATTATGAGTCGCAAAGTAAGGAATGAACTATTAGCCAAAGTTTGGGCTGACATTTTAAAATAAGCATAAATTCTAATAGGAAGAAGTAAATAAAATATTAAAATCTGTGGTTATCTGTGAAAATCAGTGTCAATATCTCTTATGAAAAATATAATCCTTATCGGGTTCATGGGAAGCGGCAAGACCGCGGCAGGAAAGCTCATCGCGAAGAAATTAAGGATGGGTTTTATCGATATGGACCTGCTTATTGAAAAAATCACCCGGATGAAGATAAGCGATATTTTCCGCAGGCACGGCGAAAAACACTTCAGAAGGATAGAGGGCGGAATGCTTTCGGCTCTTTCTCATCTCAGCAACATAGTCTTATCAACCGGCGGCGGCATAGTGAAAAATCCCTGGAACCGCGGGATAATGAGAAGGATGGGGAACGTTATATACCTTGACGCTACCCCTGAGGCGATACTGAAAAGGATGAAGAAAACAGAAATAAAGAAACGACCTTTGCTTGCGGGCAGCAAAGATTTGGTTAAAACAATAGCTGACATTCTTAAACCCAGGTTGAAACTTTACCGTTCCTGTTCGCACCGGGTTATCGAAACTTCAGGAAAGACGCTAAAGCAAGTCGCAAAAGAGGCGATACGTTGCGCAAGAAAGTGAAAATAGGCGGTCTTGATTTCAAGGAGCCGCGCATCGCGGTCACATTGGCCGGCATTACCCCGAAGCTGCTCAAAACAGCAAGGATTGAGGGAGCGGATATCATAGAACTGCGCGCTGATAAAATGAAGAAGCCTGCGCCCGCGCGGATCATCAAGGCGCTTGACAGGATAAGAAAAGCCGGGTTCCCTTCGATACTGACCATCAGGAATAGGGAAGAGGGCGCGGAAAGGCATATACCGGATAAAAAGCGGCTCCTGCTTTTCAGGCAGGCCATAAAGGCGGCTGACGCGGTTGATATTGAGTATTTCAGCAGAGACATACGCGACGCGGTCATAAAGCTCGCGCGCAGGAACAGAAAGACCGTGATAGTGTCCTTCCACGCGCTGGACAGCACGCCTTCTGATTTTCTTTTCGGCAGGGTCCTGAAGCTGGCTTTCCAAAAAAAAGCTGACATCGTGAAGATAGCGGCAATGGCGAATACATTCGACGATATGGTGCGCCTGTCTTCTTTTACGTATGACAACAGGAATAAAAACATAATAACTCTGAGCCTGGGCCAGGTCGGAAGGACCTCAAGGGTTATATTCCCAAGCTTGGGTTCCATTATGACATACGGGTTCGTGGACAGGCCGCAGGCGCCGGGCCAGATGCGCGTTTCTTTCATCAAGCGCCTTCTGAGCGCGTAAAAGGACATAATGAGCCTGCAGAGGATAAAAAAATTAAGGGAGAAGATGAAGGAGCACGGCATTGACGCGCTCCTGGTATCGCATAAGGTTAACCGCGATTACCTGCTGAATATAAACTTTTTCATAGGGGGCGTTTGCCTGGTCACCTCCAGGAACGCATATTTCCTCGCGGACTTCTGTAACTATGGCGAGGTAAAGAGCAGGACCTGCGGCGATATCAATATGGTTTTGCTGAAAAAAAGTTTCATTGAGCACCTGCGGGACATAGTTAACGCGGACAAGGTTAAAAAGCTGGGCATAGAACACCAGTATATGTCGGTTGCCAAATACGATGAAATAAAGGCGCTCAAGAAAGCAAAGGCCGTGTACGCGGGCTGGCTCGTGGAAGAGCTGCGCATGAAAAAGGAAAAAGCGGAAATAGACAGCATAAGGAAGGCAAGCGAGCTTTCTGACCTTGTTCTCAATCAGATCCCCGGGTTCTTGAAGCCCGGAATAACAGAGAAAGACGCCGCGCGCAGGATAGACCGGATCATACGCGATAACCGCGGGGATATTGCTTTTGACACGATCGTCGCCTCGGGTGTGCGTTCCGGGTATCCCCACGGCACTGCTTCCGATAAAGTGATAAAACCGGGGGACGCCGTTGTAGTAGATCTCGGGGCGCAGCTCAACGGGTATTCTTCTGACTGCACAAGGACTTTTTTCGCGGGAAAGCCCGATTCAAAGCAAAAAAAGGTATACGGTATAGTAAGGCAGGCGCAGGAAAAAGCGCTAAAACAAGTTAAAGAAGGCGCCATATGTTCAAAGCTTGATTCTTCGGCGCGGGCCCTTATATCAAAAAAGGGTTTTGGCAAATATTTCGGCCACAGCCTGGGGCACGGCGTCGGAAGGGAAGTGCACGAGCTTCCGCACGTGAGCATGAATAACCTGACAGCGCTTGAGAGCGGGATGGTGATCACGATAGAGCCGGGCATATACCTGCCGGACGGTTTCGGGGTAAGGATAGAAGACCTTGTGGTGGTTACCAAAAGCGGATTTGAGAACTTGAGCAAAACAACAAAAGATATGATCTCAGTTTAAACAAAAATTATTAAAAATTCACCCTCACCTTATTCCTCTCCCGTCCAAGGGAGAGGAACAGGATGGAAATTAGAAGGGATAAAAAATGGTTACGCCAAATGATTTCAGGACCGGAATGATAGTTATTTTTGAAAACAAACTCTATAAAGTCGTGGAGTTCCAGCACGTTAAGCCTGGTAAAGGCGGCGCGTTCGTGCGCGCGAGGCTGAAAGACGTCAGGGAGGGTTTTGTTCTGGACAGGACTTTCAGGCACCACGAGACCATGGAAGAGGTGCATGTCGAAGAAAAACCGTCGCAGTTCCTCTACAAGGAAGGCAGTAATTTCCTGTTCATGGACAAGGAAACGTACGACCAGGTTTCCTTCTCAGAAAAGCAGGTCGGCGACCAGAAGAAATTCCTTAAAGAAGGCATGGAGGTGCTGGTTGTTTATTACACGGAAAAGACAGACAGGGCAGGCACGCTTGTTCCGCTTTCGATAGAAATGCCCAATTTTGTGGAGCTTAAGGTAGTTGAATCTCCCCCGGGAGTGAAGGGCGATACGGTAGCGCTTGCTTTAAAAGAGGTTACGCTTGAAAACGGCTACAGGATCTCGGTCCCTCTTTTCATAAAGGAAGGGGACGTCCTAAAAATAAACACTGCGAATGGGGAATACGTGGAACGCGTCTGATAAATACAGTGTCAACGTATCAGAGTTTTAAAATATAATCACCGTAATCATCTTATATAATCACCGTAATCATTTTTAACAGGGGGAAATATGAACCTTAAGGAAGTAAAGGAGATAATAAACCTGCTTCAAAATTCGGATATAGATGAGCTTGAGATCGAAAGGGAGGGCGTCAGGATACGCGTGAAAAAAACTCCGGGCGTCCAGCATGTCCCGATCACGTCCACGAATTTACCCTCGCAGATCTTCCAGCAGCCGGTGCCTGTCACAAGCGTGCCGGTCGCGCCGCAGAACGGCGGGCAGGCAGGCCAGGCCCAGGGGGCAGTCCCGGCTGAAAAAGGCGTTATACAGATAGTGTCTCCGATGGTGGGGACTTTCTACAGGGCGCCCAGCTCTGAAGCGGAACCCTATGTTGAAGTGGGCACGGAGGTTACCAAGGGCCAGCCTCTGTGCATAATAGAAGCTATGAAGATGATGAACGAGATAGAATCCGAGGTCAGCGGAAAGATCGTCAGGATACTGGTGGAGAACGGGCAGACAGTTGAATTCGGCCAGCCGCTCTTCCAGGTAGAAACGCAATAAAATAATTTAGACACTGATTTTCACTGATTAACACTGATGTTTGATTTTGCTGCAACATATTCATGCCTATCTGTGAAAATCCGTGCAAATCTGTGTCAAAAGGGTTTTATGTTCAAAAAGATACTGATAGCCAATCGCGGGGAGATCGCCTTAAGGGTGATGAGGGCGTGCAGGGAAATGGGCATAGCCACGGTCGCGGTCTATTCCGAAGCGGACCGTGATTCTTTGCACGTAAGGTTTGCCGACGAGCGTATCTGCATCGGTTCTGCCGCTCCGAGGTCAAGTTACCTTAACGTGCCCAGCATAATAACCGCGGCAGAGGTGAGCGGCGCAGAAGCGATCCACCCGGGTTATGGTTTTCTTTCGGAAAACCAGCATTTCGCCGAGGCGTGCGAGTCCTGCGGCCTGAAATTCATAGGCCCTTCATCAAAAACCCTTGGTATGGTTGGCGACAAATCCCAGACCAGGCGCATAATGATGAAAGAGGGAGTTCCCTGCATACCGGGATCCAGCGAATCGGTCAAGAACGAGGCAGAAGCGCTTAAGATCGTCCGCCATATCGGCTACCCTGTGATCATTAAAGCATCTCTTGGCGGCGGTGGGAAGGGGATGAGGGTTGTCCAGAATGAGGAAGAACTGAAGAAGAATTTTCAGATATCGTCTTCGGAGGCAGAATCGGCATTCGGCAGCAGCGCTGTGTACCTTGAAAAATACATAAGCGAGCCAAGGCACACGGAATTCCAGATACTCGCGGACGAGCACGGCAATATAGTCCACCTGGGCGAAAGAGACTGTTCCATCCAGAGAAGGCACCAGAAACTGATAGAGGAATCGCCGTCCACCGCGATTGACCAGAGGCTGAGAAAGCTGATGGGCAGGTTCGCTATACGCGCGGCCAAGGCTGTAAATTACATCGGGGCAGGGACAGTGGAGTTCCTGCTGGACAAGGAAGGTAAGTTCTATTTCATGGAAATGAACGCAAGGGTCCAGGTTGAGCATCCCGTAACCGAGTTCGTAACCGGAGTTGATATATTAAAAGAACAGATAAAAATAGCGGGAAGCGAAAGACTGGCGCTGGCGCAGGAAGAAATAGAATTTTCAGGCCACGCGATCGAGTGCAGGATAAACGCCGAAGACACTGAAAAAGATTTTATGCCTGTTCCGGGGAAGATCACTTTTCTGCACCTGCCCGGAGGCCCGGGCGTAAGGGTGGACACGCACATTTACCAGGGATACCAGGTCTCGCCGTATTATGATTCTTTGCTTGCCAAGCTCATTGTTTGGGGAGGCAGGCGCGAGGATGCGATAGAGCGCATGCGCGGAGCCCTCCACGAATTTGTGATCGAGGGTATCCCGACCACGATCCCCTTCCACAAAACCGTAATGAACAACGCATTTTTCAGAAGGGGTGAGATATCCACGAATTTTATCCAGAGGCGCATTAACGGTGAGGCTCCTTAAGGGGGAAAAATGATAGAGAAGAGCGAACTGGGTATCGTGAAAATATCGGGTAACGCGATCGCGGGCATCGCGGCACGCGCCGCGCAGGAGGTAAAGGGCGTGACCGGTGTCGGAGGGGGGTTTATACACACCATCCTTAAGTTATTAAAGATCGATTCGCACCACGGCATAAGGGTTGATATACTGGCAAACGGCGATGTGATCCTGGTTGTGCCGGTAAGCATCGAATACGGCAGAGAGATCTCCGCTATATCCGTGGAGGTACAGGAAAAGGTGAAAAAATCCATCGAGGAATTTTCCGGGCTCGAGGCTATAAAAATAGACGTAAATATAGACGGTGTTCAATAACTGGAGGAGAAAATGCGCGGTTTAATTAAGTCCTTCCTGATTTTCGGTGCGGCAGCGTTTTTCGGGCTGGCTATCTACACTTTCCTTATATCAGCCAGGATCCTGGATTACGGTGACGCACAGGAGTTCCTGGTGCTGGGATTAAAGAACCTTGGACGCCTGAACTACAGGTTGATATTCGGCATCATTGCATTCCTGGCACTGGTCATAAGTGTTGTTTCTTTTTACGCTTCTTTTAAGGAGAGAGTGATAAAAAGGGATATCTCGTTCGGTAATCCTCTGGGCGAGGTCAAAATATCGCTGAGCGCCATCAGCGATTTCGTCCAAAAGCTGGGCAGCCAGATCGAGGACGTAAAAGATATAAAGCCCAGGGTGGTGGCTGGCAGAAAAGGCCTTGAGATATATAACAAGATAACCCTGTATTCGGACAGCAACATACCGGCTGCGAGCGACAGGGTGCAGACGATCGTAAAAAGGTACGTGCAGGATGTGCTGGGCATACAGGAAGTAAGCGAGGTAAAAGTTTTTGTTGAAAAGATAATACCCCGCGAAACAGGCATTCAGGGTTAATAAGATTCCGTGGAGGGGCCATGGGTGAAGAGATCAAGTTCAATTTTAGAAGCGGGAGGGCAGCCGGCGCCCTTATAGGGTTTGCGATCGGTATACTGGTGCTCTTCTGGGTATTCCTCTGGAAGATCATATTACTGATCATTATCGTTCTTGCGGGTTACTGTATAGGCAGGATCGTTGATAACAAGAGGAACGGGACAGTCATAGACGTTGGCCCCGGCAGGAAAGAATAAAAGCCCATGGCGGACAGGGGGGTTGCGCGGATTATTGATGCCAATGTCAACAGGTGCCTTGAAGGCCTCAGGGTGATAGAAGATGCCGCAAGGTTCATCCTGGATGACAGCCGCATTACCGCGCGCCTTAAGAAGGTACGCCACGACACAAAGGACGCGGTAAAGAATTTGCAAGATGAGAGTGAGCTTCTGCTATCAAGAGATTCAGGGAAGGACGTCGGAGCGAAAAGCTTTACCGCAAGCGAGTCCCGCCGGAACAGCGTTGATGACATCCTCAGGGCGAATTTCAGGCGTGTTGAAGAATCATACAGGGTGCTTGAAGAATACACAAAGCTCATTGATCCGCCGCATTCCGTATGTTTCAAGAACCTGCGTTTCAGGACATACAGCCTTGAAAAAGCTATTTTCATAAAGCGCGGGATTTAGGGAAGGATTTACTCGGCAGGCTTGGTTTCAGGCTGGGTACTGGGTCTATAAGCGCCGTTCATGTATTCAGCCCAGATCGGCAGCGCTACTGCCGCGCCGCTCATTCTGGGTCCCAGGGTTGTTTTATCGTCACGGCCGACATAGACCGTGGTGACGATCGTCGGGGTGAACCCGACAAACCACGCGTCAGTGAATTCGTCGGTTGTTCCGGTCTTGCCGGCGCATTTGTAGCGGAACCCGTAGGCAGAAAGGTATCTCGCGGTCCCGAATTCAACAACGCCGCGCATCAGTTCAGTAACCTGCTCGCAGGTAGAGGCGTTAAGGGCGGTTTCAAACCTGGGCGATGTTTCTTCAAGGATCCTTCCCTCGCTGTCTTTCACAAGTCTTATAAAGAAGGGTTCGGTCCTGACACCGCGGTTCGCGATCGTTGAAAAAGCCTGCGTGAGCTCAAGCGGAGTTACTTCATAAGTACCGAGTGCCAGAGAAAGGTCCGCCCCAAGCGGGCTTTTAATGCCGGCCGCGGCAGCGTAGGGAATTACATTTTCGGGTCCTACGAGTTCAATTAATTTTATAGTGGCAAGGTTCAGGGACTGAGCGATGGCAACCCTTAAAGTAACAGTTCCGTGCATGATCCCGTCATAGTTCTTTGGTTCCCATTTTTTATTCTTTTCAGAAGCAGGATAGGAAACACCTGAGTCAAGAACAGTGTCGTCAGGTTTGAAGCCCATGTCCAGCGCCGCCAGATAGATAAACGGCTTGAATGCCGAGCCGGGCTGCCTGTGCGCCTGGACCGCCCTGTTGAACTGGCTCTTTTTAAAATCGCAACCGCCTATCATGGCTTTTACTTCACCGGTCGCGGGGTCTATTGACACAAGCGCTCCGTCAATGTTTTCTTTTTTCAGTTCTTTGCGCAGTCTCTGTATATTCGCGGGAAAAACTTTTTCAGCTGTTTTCTGCATAACGGGATCAGCGGTGGTGTATATCTCAAGGCCGCCCCTGTAGAGGAGCTCGCTCCCGTATTTTTCTTCAAGGTATATGCGCAGGTATTCAATAAAGTAGAGAGGTTTTATTTCTTTGTGCATTGGCGGGCGGATCACGATATTGGTTTTGCGCGCGTCATATTCTTCTTCGGGAGTTATGTAACCAAGTTCGCGCATTTTTTTTAAAACAAGTTTTTGCCTTGCAAAGGTATTTTCGGGATTCTGGTACGGAGAGTAGTAATTACTGGGCGATCGGGGAAGGCCGGCAAGCAGCGCGCACTCGGCTGTATTAAGGTTCTGGGTCTCCTTTCCGAAGAATGTCCAGGCGGCTGAGCCTACGCCGTAGGCCCCGGACCCGTAGTAGATCTGGTTAAGATACATTTCAAGGATCTGTTCTTTGGTATACCGGCGTTCTATCTCGAGCGAAAGCATTGCTTCCCTGAATTTTCTAATAAAGGTTTTTTTCCTTGTCAGGAACAGGGAGCGTGCGAGCTGCTGGGTTATGGTGCTGGCGCCTTCTTTCAGTTTCATATGGAGTATGTCCTGGACCGCGGCACCGAGTATCCTGTAGAAATCCACGCCTTTATGCTTGAGAAATCTTTCGTCTTCAATGGCAACCGTGGCGTTCCTTAGGTTTTCAGGCATCTGGTTAAGAGAGATCAGGGTTCTGTGTTCCTCGCCGAACTCTGACATGAGCGAACCATCCGCGTAATAGACTTTGCTTGAGAGTTTGGGCTGGTATTCCTCCAGCGCCTTCAAAGAAGGCAGCCCCGCCATTCCTATAATAAGGAATGTCACACCCCCAAGCAGTATGATAAGCAAGAGCCATAATACGAATCTCGTTTCTTTTTTCATAAGGAATCCCTGAACCGGCTAACCGGAGAACCAGTTAACCGGCAAACAAAGTAATCATATTATATACTTTCTTTTTAAAATGTCAATTATAAAGATGATTACGGTGATTTAAAAAAACGATTACAGTGATTAATGCTGTAAATAAACATATCCGAGGAGCAAATGACTATTGAAGATGAACTGAAAATAATAACCAGGAACGTTGTGGATGTGCTGCCGAATAAGGAAGAGCTGAAGAAGCTGCTCCAGGAACGCAGGCCTTTAAAGATCAAGTACGGCGTTGACCCTACCGCCCCGGACATACACCTGGGCCATACCGTAGTGCTATGGAAGCTGCGCGATTTCCAGAACCTTGGTCACATCGTTCAGTTCATACTGGGTGATTTCACAGCCATGATAGGGGATCCTTCGGGCAGGAACGAGGCAAGGAAGACGCTTCCAGAGGATGTGATCAGGGATAACGCCAAAACATACCTTGACCAGGTCTTCAAGATACTCAACAAGGAAAAAACGGAAGTAAATCCTAACAGCAAGTGGTTTAAGCAGATGGGGCTTGACGGTTTCCTGGGACTGGCTTCCCATTACACTGTGGCAAGGGTGCTTGAACGTTCCGAATTCAAGGACAGGTTCGTTAATAAGCAGGAGATAACGCTCCTTGAATTTATTTACCCGCTCCTGCAGGGTTATGACTCCGTAATGCTCAAGAACGACATAGAAATAGGCGGCACTGACCAGACTTTCAACCTTCTGGTCGGCAGGGATCTGCAGAAGGATTACGGCCAGAAGGAGCAGATCGTGCTGACCATGCCGCTGCTTGTCGGGACTGACGGCACCAGGAAAATGAGTAAGACATACGGGAATTATATCGGCATAACGGACGCTGCGGAGCAGATGTTCGGAAAAGCGATGTCTATAACCGACAACCTGATATTCACATATTTCAGACTGCTTACACCCGTGCCGGAAACCAGGATCGCGGGAATGGAGCTGAAGGTCCGTTCCGGCGAAATGAATCCAAGGGATGCCAAGGCAATGCTCGCGTCAGAGCTTGTTGTCCTTTATCACGGGAAAGAAAAGGCATTAGCCGCATCGGAGGAGTTCGACAGGATATTCAAAAACAAAGAGCTTCCCAGCGAGATGCCCTCAAGCGTTTACGCGAATTCGGACAAGGTATGGATAGTGGATGCACTTGTGGACAACAAGCTCGCGAAAAATAAAACAGAGGCGAACAGGCTCATCCAGCAGGGCGCGGTCGAACTGGACGGCAGCGTTATATCGGTGCCGGATTACGACATTTCCCTTGAAAAAGAGCATATCCTCAAGGTGGGCAAGCGCAGGTTCCTGAAGATCAGGGGAGGGAAGAACACGGTATAAAGATGCCAAGAAAGCTTATTATCCTGACAGTTTTCGGCGCGGCAATGGGCTGGTGGGAAGGGGTTGTCGTTGTTTATATCAGGAAGATCCTTCAGTTAAGCATTCCTGACCTTACCCGGATGGTTATGGGGCAGGTCCCGCGCGACCTTCTTTCGATAGAAATGACAAGAGAGGCAGCCACTATAATAATGCTTGTTGCGGTTGCCCTGATGCTTGAGAAAAATTGGTGGCGCAGGCTGGCTGTGTTCTTGTGGGTGTTCGCGGTATGGGACCTGGTTTATTATGCCGCCCTCAAAGTATTAATAGGCTGGCCGCCTTCTTTTGCCACAATAGACTGCCTTTTCCTGATCCCTGCTCCATGGATCGCGCCGGTTTGGGTGCCGGTCCTTACAATGGCGGGTTTCCTTGTGTTTTCAGGCTGGTTGTTCCTTAAAATAAAAGAATAATTATGAATTATGAGTTATGAGTTATGAATCAACTGCAAGGGTGTTTATTGTCCCAAAGGGACCCCTTCGGGGTAACTCAGGGCTTTAGCCCTGATTCATAATTTTGCCTTTCGGGCAACATTCTCGTGTGGTTTTGCAGAATGTTTTCGAATTCCATAATTTTATTTAAGGAGAAACAATGCTTCAGAGTATGACAGGTTACGGGTATTGCAGGACAGGCAAAGAGGGGGTTTCGTTTTTCATAGAAATAAAATCCCTGAATTCAAAATTTCTTGACATATTCCTGAAGCTGCCGGAAGGAATGACGTTCCTTGAGGACAGGATAAAAGAGGTTATCCAGCAGAAGTTTGACAGGGGGCGGATAAGCCTTTCGATCATCGAAGAGCAGTACAGCGGTAAGGTCCTGTCGGTAGACATAGCGCAGGCAAGGAAGTATCATAATGCCTTTAAAAAGCTTAAGGAGAAACTTGATATTTCAGGAGAGATCGATATCGGATTATTCCGTGACATTCCGCATATTTTCAGGACGGGAAAAGAAGGATATTCGCTGTCCGTAATATGGCCGGCGCTCAAAAAAGGCATTGAAAAAGCAGTACTCATGCTCGAAGTTTCAAGGAACAAAGAGGGCAGGAAAATACAGCGCGCGCTCGCAAAACACGCCGCGGGTATTTCGGCGGCAGTCCTGAAAATAGAGGAGCACGCGCCCGAGGCCGTAAAATTCCACAAGGAGAAGCTCGAGCATACCCTGAAAGAATTTCTGCCCGAGCTTAACCTGAACAGCCCCAGGCTTGTGGAAGAGCTGACCCTGTTCGCAAGCCGGGTGGACATAAGCGAGGAGATGATGCGCCTTAAGGCGCACCTGCAGTCCTTCCTTGGCACCCTGGAACTTTCCGGGTCTGTCGGCAGGCGGCTTGATTTTATCGCCCAGGAAATGTCAAGGGAGATAAACACGCTTTCTTCAAAAGCCAACAGCTACGCTGTTTCGTCGCAGTCGGTCCTGGTAAAAGAAGAACTGGAAAAGATAAGGGAACAGGTGCAGAATGTCGAATAATTTTAAATTTAAAATTTTAAATTTTCAATTTGCAATTTAAAATGAAAAAGACAGCAGACAGAAAAAAACAACTAGGAAAAATATTCGTGATATCGGCTCCTTCCGGAACCGGCAAGACCACGCTGGCAGACATACTGCTTAGATCGCGCCGGGGTTTTGTCCGGTCTGTTTCCTATACCACGCGAAGACCCAGGGGGAATGAAAGGAACGGCAGGGATTATCAATTTATAAGCAGAGCTGACTTTTTAAAAAAGATAAATAAAAGCTTTTTCGCGGAATGGGCTAAGGTGTATACCAACTATTATGGGACAAGCAAAGAATTCCTTGGTTGCGCTTTAAAGAGCGGTAAAAATGTTATGCTCGTTATAGATACCCAGGGCGGGTTCCAGATACACAGGATTTTTCCCAGGTCAGTCCTGATCTTCATAGCTCCCCCTTCTTTTAAAGAGCTTAAAAGGCGGCTCGCGGGAAGGGGAACAGAAAAAAGCGGCAGCATGGCAAAGAGGCTTGCCAAAGCAAGAAAAGAGATACGCGAAAGCAGGCAGTATGACCATGTTGTAATCAACGACAACTTGAAAGAAGCGTCATTTCAGCTTAAAAAAATAGTAACCAGTTATTTAAAATAATTTTCTACTTGGCACCGGATACTGGTCACTGAGATCCCCCTCGCCCCGCCCTCTCCCTCAAGGGGAGAGGATTAAGGAGAGGGTGAGATTTGATTGGTTTTGTTAATTGTATTTTGATATTTTTACTGGATACTTGACACTGGTCACTGGACACTGTATTTAAAAGGAGGGTAATTTGGAAAAAGAAAAAGTGCTTGTCGACAATATCTTGAACAGGACCGAGGACAGGTACACCCTGATAAACCTTGCCGCGAAAAGAGCAAAGGTAATTGTTGAATCCAATGACAATATGAAAATGACAGAAGCAATAAACAGGACGATCGAAGAGATCAGAGAAGGCAAATTAAGGGTAAAAACCGCTTAAAGGGGGAGGCAAAATGAAGGTGAATAGCGGTAATTTGAGATCACTCAATACCAGGTTCAAGGGTTACCTTGAAGGCAAAAAGATCGATGAGTTCATGGAAACATTCAAGATAAATTTTGCCGCCGGTCACTGGTGCGCCGGGGGATTCACTGACAGGTTCGCTTCCGGCGGGTATAATCCCGGGCTGGATGACTCTATAACGGCGCAGATCGAAAGGGTCGCAGAAGCCGGGGTCAAGGGCATAGAATTCCACGAACAGGTTTTTATAGATGAAAATTACCGTAAGGATCCTTCCAAGATATCAGAAGTGAAAGACGCGCTTAAAAAGTTCAAGCTGGTCCCTACGAATATGAACACCAACCTTTTCACCGACCCTAAATGGAAGCTGGGAGGGGTTACTAACGTGAACAAAGCGATCCGCGAAGATGCTATGGCAGTGGCGCTGCAGGGCGTTGAGATCGCCAGAGAGGTTGGGTGTTCCAGCGTGGCGCTGTGGCCGGGTTCTGACGGATGGGACTACAATTTTGAGGTAAACTACGGCGGAATCCTTGAAAGGTTCATAAAGGCCTGCGTTAAGATAAACAGGAAAGCCAAGAGCCTGGGGCTTAGGTTCGGTATTGAGGCAAAGCTCCATGAGCCGCGCGAAGGGAATATGGTCATTCCCACTACACACCTTGCCGCAATGGTAGCAAGGGAAGTAAACGAGGTATGCGGGGGCAGGAACATGGGTGTTGCCGTTGATTACGGTCACGAACAGATGTATGCGGTTGACCCGGGATTCACTCTTTACGCGGTCCAAAGGCTTGGGGTGCAGGTAGTGAACTTCCACCTGAACAACGCAAAGGTGCATTCAAACGACGAGGACCGCGTTGCGGGAACAGGGGATAACTGGAGGCTCGCGGATTTCTGTTACGCCGCGATCGATACGGGTTACAGCGGGTGGTTCGGTGAGGACCAGTTCACTTACCGCCTGGAGCCGATAAAGGCGATGTCACTTTCAAGGGAATTATTCGCCAATGTTATGAAAAAAGCGCTTATGATATACGCCCGGAAGGATGAGCTTGAAAAGGCGCGCGCGACAGGGGACGCGGGCAGAGTGATCGACGTTGTCAAGAAAATCCTAGTATAAACTGCGTGTCAACGTATCAGCGTATCAACGTGTCAGAGCAACAGCAAGGAGTTTTATTGTAACTCAGGGCTTTAGCCCTGATAGATAATCACCGTAATCTCATTTATAATCACTGTAATCCAAAAATGAAGACACAGGTAGATTTTAAATACGCATTCGCAGAACCGCACAGGTTATGCATCTGCCTTCCGGATGCAAGCAGGAAATGCCTTCTGGATGCCTCAAAAACAGGGCTGACAGTGGCCTGGACTGACGCGGACCTGACAGGTAATCCCCTGGGCGCGCTTGCGCCCCTTATGGCTTGCTGGTGGCTGGATCTCAGCGCTGACGCTGACGGTTCCGCGCTTCCGGGAAAGGCGTGGAAACGGGTGGAGAACCGCATTCCGGCCCTGGAATACACCTGGGAAAACGAAAGCGCTTTCGTTGGCATAAAAGCGGTCGCGGTAAAAGACGCGGATGTTTTTTCTATCAGCGCTAAAAATAAAACTTCTTCATCTTCCAGGATCAGGGTTCTGGGCATCATGCGTAACCATGTTTCGAACCAGATATGGATCGACCCCGGCTCCAATATAAACGCGTTGCTGCCGACAATAGGCGATACCTCAGACAGGATGCTTTTTCTGGTTGCGGGTGCTCCCAAGCCTTCAAAACTGCCGAAACGCGAAAGCATAGTTATCGAATGGGATATCCGGCCCGGCGGGAAAAGGAAAGCGTATCTTGTAAGGCCGCATTTTGCCATTCTGGATGACGCAAAAAAGTGGCTGTCCAGGAACTGGGAAAACGAAATTGAAAAAGGTCTGGATGCGTGGAAAGACCTGCTCAAAAAAGCACCGGAATTCTCTTTGCCGGACCCTGTTGTAGCGGACGCGTATTACGCCGGTCTTTCAGATGTGTTCGTTATGCGCGAGGAACAGTCCAACGGCAGGATCGCGCATAGCCCCGGGACAGAATGCTACCGTTCTCTGGGTTCCGGAGAAGGTTCCCTTGCCGCGGTCGTGCTTGACCAGGCCGGTTACGCGAAAGAATCCGAAGAGGGTATGCGCACGTCACTCGGTTTCCAGGAGAAGAACGGCAGGTGGGATGACCTGCGCAGGTGGGGCCATGACATGTGGGGGCTGGTTGGTTTCAAGTGCCTCGCGGTTTACCAGCATTACCTGTTTACGCGCGACAGAAAATATCTTGCCCGTTGTTTCAGAAGGATGCTTGCGCACGCACGCTGGTCGCATAAAGAGCGGCAGAAGACCAAGATCCCTTATAAAGGAGAAAAGCCGCTTACGTGGGGGCTTATGCCGCGCGGGATGGGCGACTGCGGGCTGATGGATGGGAATGATCTTTACGGGATCTTCCTTCCCCATAATATCTGGCATTGTTACGTTTTAAAAATAGCGCTTTGGTCAGCAAAAGAACTTGGTTTGAAAAAAGAAGCCGCGGAAGCTGAAAAATATTGCTCGGATGCTTTGCAATGTATCCTTGATTCATTGGAGCGTGGAAGCATAAAAGAAGCCAACGGGACAAGGTGGATCCCCGGTGTGCCGGGTAAAACGTGCGGAAGCAGGTGGGGAGCTGCAAATGCCATTTATCCCTGCGGGATACTGGAACCGCATCATCCTCTTGCTGACGGAACCCTGAAATACCTGGAAAAAGACCTTAGCCGAGGCGGGCTCCCGATAAACCTGGGATGGATGCCGGGCGGTTTGTGGGTATCAATAGCCACGGACAACCTTTCCTACGCGCACCTTGCAAGAGAGGAAGAGGACAAAGCGGAACAGTATCTTTACCCAACGCTCAACCACGGGACCCCGCTTTTCTCTTGGTGCGAAGAAAGAATGCCTGAGCCTGGCGCTTCGCAGGTTTCAGGGGACAGGCAGCACGCCTGGACGCCCCTGACTGTTTCAAGGTTTATACGTGATGCTCTTATAATGGAAGACAAGGATATCTTGCATATCTGCCGGGCAACACCGAGATGGTGGCTTGAGCCAGGGCAGGAGATCAGGGTCAATAACGCGCCTACCCACTTTGGCAGGATAAGTTTCAGCATTCAGCGCTCTGCGCAGGATGAATTGTCTGCTAAAATTCAACTCAAAGGAAAACGGAAGCCCGGGCAGATGATCCTGCACTGCCGCATCCCCGAAACAGGTAAAACATTTGTTATTATGGAATCAAAAGGCGCTGAAGCTTGCACTGCAGGAGATAAAATTACTCTTACGCCGCATTCAAATTCTATTTCTGTAAGCGTAAAATTATCAGATAACGTTTAAGGTAGCCGCAGGCTTCAGCCTGCGTATTTGTGTAGCGGTGCGATTTATCGCACGTTTTCGTAAGATTTCGTAGGGCAAGCCTTTTAGTAGACCTGCCAATTTTTAAGGAGGGAGGTTTGCGTGTTTTGGGAGTAGGTCCGATGACTCCGAAAGGACGGAGTATACGGACTCTTCGGAGGGCTTTTCGAAGACCCCCGCCAAACTGACTGGCGGGCAAGCTGCCAATTTTGTTAGGAGGGAGCCCCGTAATATCACGAGCCTGAAGGCTCTATTCCTCTAGTTCCTAAGGAATCCGTAGAGATTCGTGGCTGAGCTTTTTAAATCCCTGTAAAAAAAGCATCTGTCTTTTATCGCTGAAATCGTATTTTAAAATCACTGGAATTCGTCGTTTATCGACGTAGCCCACAAAGAATCTTGCGAAGCAAAGATCATCTTTTTAAAAAGGAGGCATTTATGAAGCTTGGAGTTATGATGGCTCTGCTGGGGCAGAGGAAGCTGGAAGAGGCTCTGGATTACTGCGCGAAGAGCGGGTTGCAGATGGTTGAGTTCTGCGCGGGTAATTACACGGGAGAACCGCATTTCAATGTAGAGGAGCTTCTTAAGGATGATAAAAAGGCGGAAGCGCTTAAAA
>Ga0210051_1000057_pt1 | contig 73923 bp, 58 predicted proteins | sample CryGey092014_all_FD_185464 | JGI IMG/M metagenome (GOLD analysis project Ga0210051, IMG submission 185464) | Groundwater microbial communities from aquifer - Crystal Geyser CG23_combo_of_CG06-09_8/20/14_all (SPAdes) (version 2) | ecosystem: Environmental > Aquatic > Deep subsurface > Groundwater...
TCGGTACCCGCTCTCCGCGCAACCAGTCCAGGTGTTGCTGTTCCTCTCGCTTAAGCCTCATGTCGCGTCTCCTTCGTGCCGACCGCGCCTTACCTGTTTGCCTCCCTTCTCACGCTACACCACATTGACCAGCTGGATAACTTTGGCGTACGTCTCTTGACCACCCTCCCGCTCGCAACCCGCGTTATGAAGCTTCCGCAACACGAACTAAGTACGGTTGTAGTACTAACTTCCGGCCAGTCCGGGAGCAGGGCGAGAGCGGGCCTGCCACCTGCCCCCACAACGCAAGCCACGAGACATGCAACCAACACCACCTCAAACCCACCAAGTCCGGCAAGTGACCATCGTCAGCGGCAAGGGCGGAACCGGCAAGACCACTGTTGTTGCTTCGTTCGCTGCGCTGGCAGAGAACAAGGTGCTTGCCGACTGTGACGTCGATGCCGCCAACCTGCACCTTCTGCTGCACCCGACGGAGCGTAGCGCCAAGCAGTTCTACGGTGCCAAGGTGGCAGTGCGCGACGAGGCGAAGTGCACCCGGTTTGGCGAATGCGAACGTCGCTGTCGCTTCGCCGCCCTCACGACTACCTCGATCCGTGAGAGTAAGTGCGAAGGCTGCGGCGTCTGTGTCGAGGTGTGCCCGAACGGGGCGCTCCGATTGGAGCCGGCACTGAGTGGCGAGTACTACCTTTCGGATACGTCCTACGGTCCCCTCTCCCATGCCAAGCTTGCCGCCGCTGCCGAGAGCTCGGGCGGGCTGGTGACGATGGTGCGGAACCAAGCGGAGGACCTGGCCCGCGAGCGCGGGCATGGACTCGTCTTGATCGATGGCCCCCCCGGGATCGGGTGCACGGTGGTGGCCTCGATCACTGGCGTGGACTTGGTGCTGATTGTCAGTGAGCCGACACTGAGCGCAATGCACGACATGGAGCGCGTGCACCAGTTGACCAACCACTTCGCCATCCCGACAGCGCTGCTGCTGAACAAGGCCGACCTCAACGACGACAACGCCGCGCGCCTCCGTTCCTACTGCGCCGACAACGGGGTGATGCTGGTCGGCGAGGTGCCCTTCGACGAACGGGTGCCGCAATCGCTGGTGGCCGGCAAGCCGCTGGTGGAGCATGTAGACGGAGACTTGGCCCTTTGCCTGCGCGAGTCCTGGGCGCGTCTGCAGGAGCTGCTCTGACCGGTGATAGGCTACACCGACACGCTCCTTGAGCACTTCCAGAACCCACGGAATGTCGGGAAGATCCCGGACGCCGACGGCATCGGGCTCATCGGCGACCCGAAGTGCGGCGACTTCCTGCGGGTCTACATCAAGGTTGATGAGCACGAGCGGCTTGCCGAGGTGAAGTTCGAGTGCTTCGGTTGCCCCGCCGCCATCGCCTGCGCCAGCGTCATGACCGAGTTGGCGCAGGGCAAGTCCCTGGACGAAGCCGAGGAGCTCACCGACGAGCGGATTGCGGAGGCACTGGGCGGTCTCCCGGAAGTCAAATTCCACTGCTCGAACCTGGGCGCCGAAGCATTGGACAACGCGATCTGGGACTACGCCGTGAAGGCAACACGGCGCGAAGTTGAGGACCGGCAAGTGGCTCGCAGCGCTGGCACCGAAGCCCCTCGCCCACCGTGAGGCAGCCCCCCCGAAGTTGACGCCGGCCGTGTTCGCCACTACAATTCGAAGGTCAGTTGACGGAATCCTGGTCATGCTGCTCCAACCGGCAAAACGAGTCAGCCGTCGATGCCGCTCCGTAGGCCGGCTGCTGGTTGCTTTGCTGGCCGTCCAGCTTCCGGTGGCGACGCTTCACCGGCACCATCTCGGTGAGCCGTATGAGCGATTCGCGCAGTCCAAGTGCTCCCGCCCCGGTTGCCCCAAGGGTGCTCACGAAGACGCTCACCACCCGGAACGTCCGCACCCCCCGTGCCTTGCCTGTGTCTGGGGTGGGGCGTCCAACTTCACGCTGGGGCAGTCCGTTGTGTCCGCGCCTCCGAAGGCGACGCGGACTTCCACGCTCCTAACTGGGTCCCTCGTCCTCACCACTCCTGGCCACGCTCTTCCCCCCACCCGCGCACCACCCGCACACGCCTGACCCCCTCGCGCTGTAGCCGCCGGCAAGCCCTGTCCGCGTGCCCGCGCCACCGTTCGCGCACCCCCACGTCTGGAGGCGCGAGTGTGTCCTGTGGCACGTCACGCCCGCAATACCGGTGCGCTACGCCCTGATGCCATCGCACTACACACGAAAAGGGAGGTTGGAGCTCGTGTCACGATCATCCAGAGTACTGGTCTACCTCGCTCTGACTGCTGCATTCGGTCTGTATTCGCCAGCGTCGGCAGAAGAGACCTCTGCCGCAAGTGTCCAGAGCGAGGTCCAACAGCTCCGCCAGCAGCAGGAGGCTCTGGCGCGGCAAATGAAGGCAATTCAGGAACGAATCGAGGCGCTGGCAACGCGGGCCGGCGCCCCGAAGCCCACCGCGGAGGAGACCGACGCGGAAGCCCTTCACCGCGCCGCCGAAGAAGCGGCCGGCCCGGCCCCCGCCCAATCGGAGAAGACGCCGGAAGAAGTCACCTTCACCAACATGAACCAACTGCAGAGCGCAGCGAACCCCGAGATCAGCTTCATCGGGGATATGGTGGGGAGTATCAACGACAACGAAGGTGAAGCCGGTTTCGAGCCGCATGGCCCGCCGTACCTGAAGGGGCGAGACAAGTTCACCCTCCCGGTCGCAGAACTCGCCTTCCAACTCCCCGTTGACCCGTTCTGCACGGCCAAGACGTTTCTGCACTTCCATGACGGCGGCGTCGAAGTCGAGGAAGCGTACTTAGACTACGCCAACGTCGCCGGCTGGAACCTACGGATCGGGCAGATGCGCCCGACCATTTCGCTGTTCAATCGGTGGCATGAGCACGCGCTGCCACAGGTCGACTCGCCCCGAGTGTACAACTGGCACTTCGAGGACGGGTGCTTCAAGGACTTGGGCGTCGAAGTCAGTCGCCTCCTGCCCCCGACGTTGGGCGCAGACTCCAACGAGCTGTTCGTGTCGCTGTTCAACGGCGGCAACGACTACTTCCTGGCCGGCGGCGAAGAAGACCGGCCGGCGTTGGGATTCCACCTCAACAACTACTACGACCTCTCCGATAGCGCCTACCTCCAATGGGGAGTGGGCGGACTTGCCGGGTACACAGAGGCTGCCGGCGGCAATCGGACCTACCTGGGCACGCTGGATCTGTCGTACGACTGGAGCCCGGTGCAGGAAGCCAAGTACCGCGGTCTGACCGCCCGCGCCGAGTTGTTCTGGCAGCGGCGCGAGCAGAGCGACTTCATTGGCCACTTCAAGCAGTGGCGGCCGGCCGGTCTGGCCGCCGAACCCAGCGTCACCAGCCTCGGGGGCTGGACGTACCTGGAGCAGACGTTCGCCCGGAACTGGAAGCGCGGCGTTCGTTTCGACTATACCCAACTCCCTGACCGCGACAGCGAACACGAGTGGGGCGTCTCTCCCTATATCACTTGGTGGCAGAGCGAGCCGATTCGTTGGCGGCTGCAGTTCAGCCATTACGCGCGCAACTTCCTCCCGGACGAGAATGTGCTGTTCTTGCAGCTCGACTGGGGCGTCGGCCCGCACCGGCACGACGAGTATTGAGCGCGCACCGCACTGTTGTTGGGGATACAGAGCCCCAACAACGGAGTTCGCAAAGGAGCAAGACATGATCTCGAAAACACTCGCACTCATGGCGGCCGCGTTCGCCCTTGGCGCCGTGTGCCCCGCCCACGCAAAGGTCAACGTCGTTTGCAGCCTCTCCACCTGCGCTTCGCTCGCCGAAGAGGTGGGGGGTGGCAAAGTGAGCGTCAGCTACATCTGCAAAGGCAACGAGGACGCGCACTTCGTCAAACCCAAGCCGAGTTACTCGGTGGCAATAAAGAATGCCGACCTCCTTGTCAGCACCGGACTCGACCTGGAGCTGTGGCTGCCATCGTTGATCGATCGCTCCGGCAACCGCAACCTCCGCTCCGGGCAGAAAGGCTATGTGAAGGCTGCCGAAGGCATCACGATGTTGGAGAAGCCCGAGGGCCGGCCCGACCGCTCTCAGGGCGATATCCATATCTTCGGCAACCCGCACATCCAGACCAGCCCGCTCAACGCGAAGATCATCGCCGGCAACATCTGCATTGGTCTGAAGAAGGTCGATTCCGGCAATGCAGCCTACTATGAAGCCCGGCTGAAGTCGTTCCAGAACCGGATCGACGAGGCGCTCTTCGGCGCGACGCTAACCAAGCTGCTCGGCGGTGACGTCCTCACTCGGCTGCTCGCGCAGCACAAGCTGCACTCCTTCCTGGAGTCGAAGAAGCTGACCGGCAAGTTGGGCGGCTGGCTCAAGGAAGCGAAACCGCTGCGCGGGAAGCCCCTCGTCGGCTACCACATGAACTGGGTGTACTTCGCCGACGTGTTCGGCCTCAACATGGTCGGCTACATCGAGCCGAAGCCGGGCATTCCGCCCACCCCGGCCCATGTCAACGAAGTCATCCAGACGGTGAAGAAGTACAACGTCAAGGCCATCCTGACGGCCAACTACTTCGAGAAGTCGAAGCCGGAGATGGTCGCCTCCAAGACCGGCGCCAAAGCCGTCATCGTCCCGATGGGCGTCGGCGGCGCGCCCGGCGTGAACGACTACTTCGACTTGGTGAACTGCTGGCTCAAGGGCCTGCGAGCAGTCATGTAGTCAGATGATCGCGAACTCCCAGAAGTTCGCGATTGTGCTTCGCGTAGTGCCCGTCAATCTGTCGCGCAGAGCACCATCCCGGACTTCAAGAAAAGAAGTCCGGGATGGTCGGCGCGCGATTCTGTCTGCAGGGAGTCGGACCGAAATGAACGAAATGCTCAGTTTGATGTGGCTGCCGTTCCTGGCCTGCGTTGTGCTGATCGGCATTCACGCGTACTTCGGCATCCATGTCCTGAAGCGCGAGATCATCTTCGTCGACCTGGCGCTGGCGCAGATCGCGGCATTGGGCGCCACGGTGGCGTTCTTGTTCGGGATTGATCCCGAGTCGTCGCGCGCCTACGTGTTCTCGTTGGTGTTCGTCGCGGCGGCGGCGATGGTCTTTGCGCTGACCAGGACGCGACAACAGAAGGTGCCGCAGGAAGCGATCATCGGCATCGTCTATGCGGTGGCCACGGCTGCTGCCATCTTGGTCGCCGACCGTTCGCCCCATGGAGCGGAGCACATCAAGGAGATGCTCACCGGGTCGCTGTTGTGGGTGTCCCCCAAGGATGTCGCGTTGGATGCGGGCGTGTATGCCGCGGTGGGGCTGTTCCACCTATTCTGTCGGCGGCAGTTCGCCGCGATCTCGGAAGGCCTGGCAGAAGCCCAGGCGGCCGGCGTCGTCGTGTGGCTGTGGGACTTCCTGTTCTACACCAGCTTCGGTCTGGTCGTCAGCCTGTCGGTGCGGGTCGCCGGCGTGCTGTTGGTGTTCTGCTTCCTCATCGTCCCCGCCGTCATCTCCGTGCTATTCACCGAGCACACCGGGAAGCGCCTGCTCCTCGGTTGGTCGCTGGGCACGTTTGTCAGCCTGCTGGGGCTGCTGTTCTCCTGGGCGTTCGACTACCCCAGCGGCCCCGCCGTGGCGTGCTTCTTTGGGCTGGCCCTGCTTACCTCCGCAGCGGTGCGATACGGAGGCGGACTCCTCGACCGCAAGCGCGAGACCTGGGGAGAGGCCGCGGTGAATACCACGAAGGTCACGGGCGCCACGAGCGTGCTGGTCGCGGCGTTCCTCTTGGTCTTTCTGCCGACCCTCAAGCGCGCACCGGCCGGCGCAACCGCCGCCACCGGCGATAGTCACGTCGCAGCGCACACGCACGGTAGCCAGTCGACCGTGGATGCTGCCGCGCTCATCGCCTCGTTGACCGCGGCGGACGCCGAAGGCCGACAGCATGCCGCCGCGCAGATTGCCGACCGCAAGATCCGGCGCGCCCTGCCGATCCTGACCCAGCGACTCTTCGAGGAGGACGACGATCAGGTGCGCTCAGCCCTTGCCGACGCCCTCGTCAAGCTCGGTGACCGCGCCGTGGCGGTGAAGCTCAGGACGAAGCTGCACGAGCAAGACTCGCCGGCCGCGGTCGTTGCCGTATCCACAGTGTGCTTGGGGCTGGGAGATAACTCCGCGATCCCACTGCTGATCGGGCTCCTGAAGGACGACGCCATGGAGACGATCAAGTACCGGCAAGCAGCGCTGGAGTTGCTGAAGTCGCGGGCGAACAACGACTTCGGCTACGACGCCTTAGGCGACGCCGCAAGCAACGCGCAGCCGATGGAGAAGTGGGAGGCGTGGTGGGAGGCGAGGAAGGAGGGGGCGGGCAGGTAGGCGCAGGATCCGGCTTGGCGAACGCACTCGCGTCGAGTAGATTCCTCTCGCATCCTGATGATGTCGCGACTGAAGGTGTTCTCGCGCGGGTCCACACTGTTGGCGATCATCTCAATCCTCAGCTCCCGCGGGTGGCGCTGGGGCGGAGGCGGCGTGCCGCAGCGGGCGAGAATCCTCTCCAATACTGTGGCCGCGTGCGCTCGGCTGGACTGAGGTGGGGGCGAGAGTTGCGCATGTTCGGGTGTCATCATCGCGCTGACCTTGGCGTCGATCGACGCAAGCAGATCCTCCAACGCGCACAGCCGTTGGTCAAGGCGCTCAACCGTCGCAGTTCCCATGCCAGTTCTCCCCCGCTGTGAGGAAGGCCGATTGCAGTAGAACGCACCCGGTGGCGCCGCTGTGCCCGAGCAGGGCCGGCAGCTCCAGTCCGTGCTGCGCCAGCAGCTTCTCGTCACGCAGCACGTCGCGGGTGGGGCCGGCGGCGACGACCTGCCCTTCGTCCAGGATCACCACGCGCTGACACAGCTCCCACGCCAGCGCCATGTCGTGGGTGGCGAGGATCTTCGTCTGGGGCAGGGACTGTAGGAGGTCGATGATCTCGCGGCGGCCGCGGGGGTCGAGCCCGGCGGTTGGCTCGTCGAGCACGAGCACCGAGCAGTCCATCACCAGCACTGTGGCCAACGCGACGCGCTTCTTCTGCCCCACGCTCAAGTGGTGAGGTGGGCGGCTCTCCGTGCCGGCCATGCCGACGGTGGCGAGTGCACTGCGCACGCGGGCCTCCACGGTCGCGCTGTCGTGACCGAGATTCCGGGGACCGAAGGCGACATCGTCGAACACGGTCGGCATGAACAACTGGTCATCGGGGTCCTGGAAGACGAGCCCGACGCGTTGCCGGATTGCGGGGAGGTTGGCCGGTGAGAGCGGCGCTCCGTCCACCGAGACGCTGCCGTTGCTGCCCAGAATCCCGTTGAGGTGTAGCAGCAGCGTTGACTTCCCGGCGCCGTTGGGCCCCAGCAGACCGACTGCCTCTCCGGGGTCTGCCGTCAAGCTGGCGCCGCGCAAGGCAGCGACTCCATCGGGGTAGGAGTAGTGGAGGTCGGCGACGGCTACAGCGGATCCGGACACGGGTTACCTCCACACGACCATCGCCGCGCACGCCGCAGTGAAGCCGCCGACTGCCAGCCACTGAGCGGCACTGCCGGCTGACTGCTCTGTCAGCCGCATCGTCCCGTCAAACCCCCGGGCGACCATGGCGTGCGCCACGCGCTCCGCGCGTTCGTAGCTGCGCAGGAACAGGGACCCCGCCATGTGCCCCACCGTGCGCAGGCGCTCCAGCGGACGCTGTCTGGGCGCGCGGGCATTGCGGGCGCGGGTCATCCGCACGGTCTCGTCCCACAGCACAAAGAGGTACCGGTACATGAAGCACAGCAGTGACACGAATAGGGCCGGCACGCGGAGAAGCTGCAGGGCACCCAAGAGCCGGTGGAAGCCCGTGGTCGCCAGCAACAGCGCGACCGCGAGGACGCAGAGCGTCGACTTCAGCAGGATCGAGGCGAACAGCTCGACAGCCGACAAAGGAACGGCCCAGGTGGTTCCCGGCACTTGCCAGAGCGCCTCGCCCGGCCGACCGGCGACGAAGGGCAGCGATGCTCCCGCCAACAGCACAAACGGCAGGACAACGGCCACTCGGGCCAGCATCCACCGACCGGGCACACCGGCTGCCAACGCGGCGAGCAACGGAATGCTGGCGCAGGCAACCGATCGCGGCCAGGACGAGGCGGGGCAGAGCACCACGCAAAGGATGAACGCCCCCGCGCCGCAGACCTTGACGACCGGCGCCGCGCGGTGGAGGAAGCTGTCACCCGGAACGTACTGCTCGAAGGCGTCAGCGGTCATCTGCTTCTCCCCGGCTTGCCAGCAGCCTGCCCAGACCGTAGACTAACCCGAACATGGTCAGGACACCCAGGATCCCCGCAAGCGAGGTGGCAACGCGCTCATTGTGGATGAACGGGAGCGCGTAGTCGGGGAGAGGGGACTTGAGCAGCGGCGGACCTTCGCCCCTGTGCGCGAAGTGCAGCGCTTCGGCCACGTGTTCGAGCCCGTCGGGGAACGGCGAGGCAAACGGTGAGAGCGCGCCCGCGATCAGCAGCGCTGCGAAGAGAATCCAGTGCCAGAGCTTCAGCTTCATGGGGTGTCCGCTCCCCCGGGCGCCGGTCGAGCGAGGTGCGAGAGCAGGTCAGGCCGGCTCCCGGCGATCACCCGGACCGCCGCGACGGTGACGACTCCCTCGGCGATCCCGATGAGCGCGTGGATCGTCAACATGGCGCCAAACAGCACCGCGGGCGACATCGGTACCGTGCCCGACAGCCACAACTCGGTCGCCGTCAGCGTCGCCCCCAGGAACACCGAGAACCAGGCGGCAACGAACACTGCGGCCGACTGGACGAAGGGTGAGGCGCTGAGTCGGCGGAGGCAGGCGTAGACGGCGTACGCCCCCAACGTGGCCGCCAGCCCCATGTTCAGGATGTTCGCCCCCATCACGACGATGCCGCCGTCCTGGAAGAGGAGCGCCTGCACCACGAAGACGGCCGCCATGACGAGGGTCGCCTCCAAGGGACCCAGCAACACCGCCGTTAGCAGTCCACCCAGGGGATGCCCGGACACTTTGGGCAGTCCGGGGATGGGGATGTTGATCATCTGCGCAGCGAACACGAAGGCTGCCATGACCGCCATCAGCGGGACCTTCACCGGGTCGAGTCGCTTGTTGACTCGCTTGAGTGAGTACCCGAGGGCGGCAACAGAAACGCCGTCAGTAGCGATCCACACGGGCGTACTCAGGAGTCCATCGGGGATATGCATGAGTCACCAGTTGAGCCGGAGCGAAGCGCGCAATGCGGCCGCCCGTTGGGTGTCAACATCAACGAGATCGTGTTACCTCAGGTCCAAAAAAGGGGGCGGCCTGGCGCCGTCTCAGGGGATCCCTTCACCGGTTGTCGTGCAGACGATCTTGCCGTGCTTCACGCCGCGGGCACTGATGAGCCGGTCGCCGATCTCCCGGACTTGCTTGCTCGTGCCTCTCACCACGATCACCTCCAGGCAGTTGTGGTGGTCGAGGTGCACATGCGTGGCGCATTGAATGGCATCGTGATACTCGTGCTGCATCTCCGTGAGCACGGAGTCCAGTTCGCGGGTGTGATGGTCGTAGACCAAGGTCACGGTCCCGACGACAGTCTGCTTCTCCTCCTGCCACTGCGCCTCCACAAGGTAGTTGCGGACGATGTCGCGGATGGCCTCCGAGCGATTGGCGTAGCCTTTCTGGCGGATGCGCGCGTCGAAAGCCTTGAGCAGCTCGGGCGACATCGAGACACCAAAGCGCTCGACGAGTGACATGGCGGCGGTTCCCTGCGTGGGAGGATCGTGTGATGATATCCCATCGCGACAAGTGCCGCAACCGAAGTCCGGCGCCTGGGAGGCTGGAAGGCTGGCAGGCTGGAAGACGTGAACGCACGCTCCGCCCTCGATCTTCCGCTCTTCCAGACTTCCAGTCCTCCAGTCAGCTTGTACTCCACCACTCCGGTGCCTCTGGCACTGCGACTGGACTTGCGCAATAATCGAGGTAGCGGCCAGCGCCTATGCCGGCTTCCTCTTGACGGAACGCGCCTCGCCGCAGAACACTCGGAGGGAATCGCGATGCTACGGCTACTTCGGAACCGGAACAGGCAGCGGGGCTCGACGTTGGTGGAGGTGTTGATTGTCGCCTCTGCCCTTTCTTCCATGGGATCGGGGTCGTTCGAGGGGGCGAAGGACAAGGCGCGACAGACGAAGTGCCTCCAGAATCTCCAGCAGATCGGGACGGCGCTGCAGATGTTCCTGATCGACAACGACGGCCGACTGCCGACGGCGGCGTTCTTCCCGACGCCCGAGTCCAAGAAGCGCGGGCTGAAGGGTATCAACGAGGTCTTGGCGAGCTACGCCGGCAGCAAGGACCTGTTCCTGTGCCCGGCCGCGCCGGACGCCGTCAACAAGCTCGGCATCTCGTACATCTGGAACGACCGGGGGAACAACTTCCTCGTCGATCAAGTGCCCAGCCCCTCGACCACGTGGATCATGACCGACATTTCGGCGGCCACCACGATCATCGACCAGAAGGTGGCGGACGCGAAGAAGATCGACCTGACTGTCATCCCCCCGGCGCACGTCGGCGGCTACAACGTTCTTTACCTTGACGGACACGTCAAATGGTCGAAGGAGCCGCCCAAGATCGAGGTGGACCAGGCGCGCAGGCGGTAGCGGCCACGAGGAGCATGCCGGAGGGCCTGCCCGTATGCGAACTCCCGGTGGTGGCCGGAACCTTGCATTTCCCCGAGTGTCCTGTTACTGCCGCACCGATCCGGGCGGCAGCCCTCGCCGAGAGCGAACCGCGCGCGGCAACGCGCGCAAACGGGAACAAGGGCAAACACAGACACGGAGGGATTTCTGATGATACGACTTGCGGCACGGAGTAGCAGAGGCACGGCATTGGCGGAGGTGATCGCTGTCGCGGCGGCGCTGTCCGCTCTGGGTGGGAACGCGTTCACCGGCGCGAAGAGCGCTGCACACAAGGGAACCTGTGAGGCGAACCTGAAGCAGCTCGGGGCAGCCCTCAAGATGTACGCGCTGGAGAACAACGGCAAGCTCCCCACCGCGGTGTTCTACCCCGGCGCCAAAGCGAAGACCGATCCGAAGAGCATCCGCAAGCAGCTCTCCAGCTACGTCAAGTCCGAGGACGCTTTCACCTGCCCGGGCGCGCCCAGCGGCCTCAACAAAAACGGGCTCTCCTACCTGTGGAATGACAGCCTGAACGGAGCGTCGCTGCGGCGAGTTCCGAACGCGTCGTCCACGTGGATGTTGGTTGATGCAACGGCGGCTGCGACGGCGATAGACAGCAAGACGGCCGCGGCCAAGAAGATCAACCTAAAGGCCATCCCGCCAGCGCACGTGGGCGGCTACAACATCCTCTATGCCGATGGTCACGTGGGCTTCTCCAAGAAGGCGCCCAAGATCACCGTGAAGTAAGGGCCGCACACCCAGCCCTGCGGGGCTTCTCGCCGCAGAAGGTGGCGGACCGGCACCATTGTTGACGCAACTGCTGCCGATTGAGTGACGCACAAACCCGGAGGACGCCCGACGGGCAGCGCAAGCTGCCGGCGAGCGTCCTCCGGTTCTGTTTCGCTGGCGGAACGCAGGACGGGCAGTGGGCGCCCGTGAGCCCTCCTCCACTCGCCCGGGCGACCTCCGGGAACGCGCGTGCACCCTCATGCCAGAAGTGAACAGCGGCCCTTCGGGGCCTCACGAGCACCCTCACCCGCACCAGGGCGCGGCGCACGGCGCAACCGCCCACGGGCCCGACGAGCACGCTTCCCACGGCTCCGGCCCCACCGGGGAGCACTCCCACAGCGGCGCGCCTCCGCACCCCCACCCTCATCCTCACGCTCACGACCACCCTCCCTCCGGGTCCCAGGGCCGCCACCACGGGCACGCTCACGCCCATGAGCATCTGACTTGGCGGCACCTCGTATTCACGGTCGTCATGGGCGCGCTCTTGATCATGCGCTGGCGCGGGGTGGTGACGACCGTTGCCTCCGTTGACCTCGCTCTCATCTTGACGCTGGTCGGCGGCTTCCCGATCTTCTACGAGACCATCCAGGGGCTGTTCGAGAAGCGGATCATTGCCGAGTTGGCAGTGGCCCTCGCGGCGGTCGCCGCGCTGTCGATTGGGGAGAATCTGGCGGCGGCGGTCGTCGTGTTCATCATGCTGGTTGGTCACAGCCTGGAGGACTACGCCGCGGGCCGGGCGCGGCGCTCGATCCGCGCACTGATCGAGCAGTCGCCCCCCACGGCGACGATCCGCCGAGAGGGCGCGGAGGTTGTGGTTCCGGTCGAGGAAGTGCGGGTAGGGGAGACCGCCCTCGTCCGGCCGGGTGAGCGAATCCCGGTCGATGGAGTCGTCCTGCGCGGCGTGTCGGGGGTCGATCAGGCGTTCATCACCGGTGAGTCGCTGCCGGTGGACAAGCAGCCCGCGGACGAGGTCTTCGCTGGCACACTCAATGGCGAAGGGGCGCTCGAAGTCGAGGTCCGCCGGGTCGGCGAAGACACCACGTTGGCGACGGTGGTTCGGCTGGTGGAGCAGGCGCACCTGAAGAAGGCGCCGGTGCAGCGCCTGGCCGACCGGTACGCCACGTTCTTCGTCCCCGCCGTCCTCGTGATTGCGGCGCTGACCTACCTGCTGACTCGCGGCTCGCCCGACGGAGTGCTCCGCGCCGTCACGGTGCTGGTGGTGACTTGTCCGTGTGCGCTGGTGTTGGCCACGCCGACGGCGGTCATCTGCGCGCTGGCGCGATTGGCCCGCGACGGGGTCCTCGTCAAGGGCGGTGCGGCGCTCGAGCTGCTCAGCGGCGTGGACTGCGTGGTGTTCGACAAGACCGGCACGCTGACTCGGGGAACGCCGGCAGTCGTCGGCGTCGAGTGTTTCGACGACGCGACGGAGCGGGAGGTGCTGGCGGCCGCAGCCGCAGTTGAAGCGCCTTCGGAGCACCTGCTGGCGCGCTTGGTCGTGGCACGCGCTGCGACGACCGGCGTCGCGCCGCAGCCGGTGGACCACTGGGTTTCCCACCCCGGCCGTGGGGTTGCGGGCGAGTTAGCAGGGACACAAGTGCTCGCCGGCAACCTGGCGCTCCTGGAGGAGAACGGCGTCTCCATGCCCGGCTCCGTGACAGAAGCCCTCGAACGCTCGTCGCAGCGAGGCGAGACCATCGTGCTGGTCGCCGCCGGCGGAACGGTGCTGGGTGCGGTCCGGTTCGCCGACGAGCTGCGTCCCGAGGCGCGCGGGGCGGTCCATCAGTTGGCGCACCTTGGCATCGGGCGTGTCCTGATGTTGACCGGCGACAACCGGGCCGCCGCGTCGGTCATGGCGCAAGCAGCCGGCATTCGCGAGTGGGATGCCGAGCTGCTGCCGGAGCAGAAGGCACAACGGATCACCTCGCTGCAGGGCGTGGGGCACCGGGTGGCCATGGTAGGTGACGGAGTCAACGACGCCCCGTCACTTGCCGCCGCCGACGTCGGCCTCGCCATGGGCGGCACGGGCATCGACCTGACCCTCGACGCTGCGGACGTCGTGTTCATGACGGACGACCTATCGAAGCTCCCGCGGGCCGTCGAGTTCAGCCGCGCCACTGTTTCGCTCATTAAGCAGAACATGGTCGTGTTCGCACTGGGTGTCAACGCCGCCGCCATCCTCGCGGCCGCGCTGGGGAAGATCACCCCGATCACCGGCGCCGTCATCCACGAAGTGTCGTCGCTGTTGGTCGTCCTGAACTCCATGCGGCTGCTGCTCACCGGGCGCACCCTCGAGGGTCGGATCGGGCGCCTCGTCAGCGCTGTCAGCCGCGGCGTTGCGACCGTCGTCGGGCCCTGCACCGGCCTGAGTTGGGCCGGGCTTTCCGCAGGTTGGTCCCGTGTACGCGGACCGGTGAACCGCTGGGGCCGCGTGGCTGTGCCGCTGGGCTATCTGCTGGCGACTTCGGTGTTCGCGATTTGCCCCCGCGAGGTTGGCGTGGTGCGCCGGTTTGGCCACGTGGTTGCCGACGGTCTCCGGCCAGGGCTGCACCTCAAGTGGCCCTATCCAGTTGAGCGGCTCACTCGGCTCCAGCCGGAGTATGTGCGCGTCGCTGAGATCGGCTACCGAACCGTCGCCGGCAAAGCCAACGCACCCAGCCTCGAGCCGGCCGCCTATGAGTGGAGCACGCAGCACCGGGCCGGCCGGTTCCAGAAGATCCCTGACGAGTCGCTGATGTTCAGCGGCGACGAGATTCTCGTCGAGGTGAACGCTGTCTGCCAGTACTCCGTCCGGGACAACGCCGCTTACCTGTTTAACGCCGCCAATGCGGACGAACTCGTGCGCAGCGCCGCCGAGAGCGCCCTGCGAGAGACGGTGCGGCACACCCCGTCTGAGGCCATTTTCACCGCGGGCCGGCACGCTGTCGAACAACACGCCGCGGAGGAACTCCAGCAGATGCTGGACCGCTACCGCTGCGGCGTTCGGGTGCACCGGTTCCACCTGCAGGACGTGCATCCGCCCATCGAGGTGGTGGACGCGTACCGCGACGTGGCCAGCGCCTATGAAGAGAAGACCACGCTGGTCAACCAAGCGGAAGCCTACCGCAACGAGCAACTCCCGCTGGCGCGGGGCAAAGCCAACCAGGAACGGATCGGCGCGCAAGGCTACGCCGTGGACCGGACCAACCGCGCCGCCGGCGACGCCGCCCGGTTCCGTCAGTTCTCCGAAGCGTACGAGACCAACCCGCAGGTCGGCCGCATCCGGCTCCACTTGGAGGCGGTTGACGAGACGCTGGCCGACAAGCGCAAGGTGATCCTCGACAAGCACGGCGGCGGCCGCCGACAGCTCTACCTGCTGGACAATGACGGGCTCCAGTTCCGGGTTCCCGGCCTGGAGCAGCTCGGCCCCAGTCAGCCCTACCCGCCGTAACAGCCGCCCCGAGCCCACGTAGCGTAGCCCCGCTGCTGTGGTTCGGCAGTCAGGTCAGGAAGAACTATGACAACTCGCTGGACGAAAGTACTGATCGCGCTCGCAGCAGTGGGCGTCTTGGAGGCGACGCTGTTCTCCGTCGACGAGACGGAGTCGGTGATCGTGACCCAGTTCGGGCGGCCGGTCCGGACCATCACGCGCGCCGGGCTGCACGCCAAGTGCCCGTGGCAGAACCGGCGGAGGTTCGACCGCCGCCTGCAGACGTACGACCCGCGCCCGTCCGAGTTCCTGACCCGGGACCGGAAGAACCTGCTGGTCGACAACTACGTATGCTGGAAGATCAAGAACCCCAACCGGTTCCTCCAGACCGTCATCGACACGACTGGCGCGGAGAGGCGCCTGCACGATGTCGTGTGGGCGGAAGTCTCCGCGACCATCGGCCAGTTCGACATGTCCGACCTCATCTCCATCGAGCAGCAGAAGGTCCACGTCAACGACGTCATGGGCGAGGTCACGCAGAACTGCCGAAAGGCGGCCGAGGGGAACTACGGCCTCGAGGTCGTGGACGTGCGGATCAAGCGGCTCAACCTGCCCGAGCAGAACAAGCAGAGCGTCTTCAAGCGGATGCGCGCCGAGCGGGAGCGAATGGCGAAGCAGTACCGGGCCGAGGGCGAAGAAGAGGCCACCAAGATCCGCGCCGAGGCCGACAAGGAACGCGACCGGATCCTCTCGGAGGCGTATCGCGAGGCGGAGAAGACTCGGGGGGCGGGAGATGCGGAGGCGGCGCGGACCTACGCCGCGGCCTACGGCAAAGACCCGGGGTTCTTCAAGATGCTGCGGACACTGGAGTCGTACAAGAAGGTGCTGACCAAAGACACCACGGTGATCCTCTCTTCGGACTCCGAGCTGCTGCGGCTGCTCACGCAGGGCCGTGAAGGGAAGGCTGAGTAGCGTGTCCGTCACCCTCGCCAGCCTTCAGACCCGACTGCGCATGCACTGGCCGGTTGCCTTGGGTGTCGCGTACCTGCTGTCGGGCGTCTACGTGGTGCGGCCGGCGGAGCAGGCTGTCGTCCGGCTCTTCGGCAAGGTGGTCGACGCGCACGTAGAGCCCGGGCTGCGCTACCGCCTGCCTTACCCGGTGACTCGGCTCGACAAGGTGCGGGTTCGCGAGCGCAAGCGGCTGACCATCGGCTTCCAGCTTGCCGACCAGCCGTTGGGTCGGCAGCCGAGCGCGGCGGAGACGCAGTTCCTGACCGGCGACTACAACCTGGTCAACATCCAGGCGGTGGTGCAGTACAGCATCCGTGAGGCGGAGCACTACCTGTTTGCCGCGCGGGAGATCGAGGCCTTGGTCGGCGGCGCGGTAGACTCGGCGTTGACGGAGGTCATGACCGGCACGCCGGTGGATGACATCCTGACCGTCGGCAAAGTCGGCGTCCAGAACGACACGCGCAAGCGCGCGCAAGAGATTCTCGACGGCTACGGCGCGGGCGTGCTCATCGTGCAGGTGACCATCCAGAAGCCCTACCCGCCAGAGGAAGTGCTGGCTGCGTTCAACGACGTGGCCAGCGCCCGCGAGGACCGCGACCGCATCCGGAACGAAGCACTGGGCTACGCCAACGACCTCGTGCCCCGCGCTCGCGGCGAAGGGCAGCGGCTACTCCAACAGGCGGACGCGTACCGGACGACCAAGATCAACCGCGCGGCCGGCGAGGCGCAGCGATTCCGCGACCTCCTGGTCGAGTACGACAAGGCGCAGGACGTCACCTCGGCGCGTCTCTACGTGGAGGCCATGGAGCAGATTCTGCCGAAGATGAAGAAGGTGTTCGTCGACGCGCCCAACGGCCGCAGCCCGGTGGACCTGACGCTGATCAAGCCAGCAGAGCCAACACCCAAGGCGGAGACCGGCGCCGCCGGGGAGAGGCCACTGAAGTGAAGAGCAAGACGCCGCTGGTCGTGACGATCGCCCTGCTGGCCGTGGGCTTTGTCCTGGTGGCCCGCAAAGAGAACAAGCCGGCGGTGCAGCAGGGCAAGCCGGAAGAGATTGTCTACGCGATGTTCGACGCCGCGAAGACCGGGCAGATCCGCAAGTACCTCAACTGCTTCGCCCCGGAACTCCGCAAGGAGCTGGACCAGCGACGGCGCGATCAAGGCAACAGCGCGTTCAGGCGCTACCTCGTCGAGCGCAGCCAACCGGTCAAAGGCATCGCCCTTTCCGAGAAGCAGCTCGGGCCGGACTCGGGCACGGTGCAGGTCGAGTGGGTCTACCAGGACCGCAACGAAGCCCAGACGGTGTCGCTGACCAAACTCGGCCGCGAGTGGAAGATCGCCGCGCTGACCGAAGGGCAGCGAGAGGAGCAACCGGTCCCCTACGGCACCCCCGCCTACCCGCTGGCGACGGACAAGGACAAGGGGAAGAAGCCCCAGGACCAGCCGTACACCTACACGGATGAGGCCCGCAAGCCGAGCGCTGGCGGCGCCGAGTAGAGGCAATCGGCGTCCCGCCCATTGCCCGATCCCTCGCCCTGGGTTAGCCTGTACTGACTTCCCGGGCTTGTGCGCAGTGAGGAGACGCTGGTGAGGAGATGGTGGGTCGCGCTTGCAGTGTTGTGTATGGCCGGCTGTGGCCAGTCCGAGCGCTATGCATTCGTCGCGGCCCCGAACCGGGCCGACACGCTGGCGAGGGACGGGGCACTGGCGCTGGGTGAGGGGCGGCCGGCGGTGGCGGCAGACCGCTGCAGTCGCGCCGCGGCGGCGGAGCCGGCTGCATTGCCGGCTCGGCTGACGCTGGCGGAGTCGTATCTCGCCGACAAGCGGCCGGCCGCTGCGGAGCGGGAGCTGCTTCGCTGCGTGGCCGACTTTGGGGACGACCCAGCGCCGCACAGAGCATTGGCTGGCCTCTACGCCGTCACCAAGCGCCCCCGCAAAGCGATCGCCGAGTACCAGCGCGTGCTGGACCGCGCTCCGCAGGACGCCGAAGTCGTCCTCGCCCTCGCGCAGCGCCACGTGCAGTTGGGTGAGCGCGCCGCTGCCGAGAGGGTGCTTCGCGACCTGCTGCGGCGCGCCCCCGCCGCGCTGCAAGCGTCCACCATGCTGGCCGCCGTCCTCCGGGCTGACAGCAGGAACGCCGCCGCCATCGCGGTCATGGAGCAAGCGGCGGCGGCGACGCCCAAGTCGCCGCAAGCGCACAGCGAGCTTGGCGCCCGCTACCAGACCGCTGGGCGAGTCGACGAGGCGGAGCGCGAGTACCGGCGGGCTCTCAAGCTGAACGACCGCTACGTGCCTGCCTACAACAACCTCGCGTATCTCTACGAGCACGAGCGGCGCGAGCCCGAAATGGCTGAGCAGATGGCGCGCCCCGCGGCCTCGGCCGATCCCACCAACGGGCACTGCCTCGACACCCTGGGCTGGCTCCTCCTTCGTCGGGGTCTGACCGCAGAGGCCATCGACCCGCTGGAGCGCGCCCATCGCCGACTGCCGAGTAACCCCAGCATCGCCTACCACCTGGCCGCGGCCTACGCAAAGAGCGGGGCGGCCGAGCCGGCGAAGGCGCTGCTCACAGCGGCGCTGGCGTCGAAGGAGGCGTTCCCGGAGCGGGAGGCCTGCGGCAAGTTGCTGAGAGACCTGAAGGCCGCGAGCCACTCCGAGCCGCGACGGTGAGGGAGCGCGTGACCCGTCGGCGTCGCGGACCAAGTCAGCGTGTCATGCGCTCCCTCACCGTCGCGGCTCGGAGTGACGGCACATTCTTCAAGGAGTTCCTCAATGAGTAGACGGCTCAGCGACAGAGCAGAGAAGGTCGTCTCCTTCCTCGAAGACTACGTGCTGTGGCCCATTGAGAGCGTGTGTCTCTGGGTCTTCGACTGGATCCTGCGTCCCGCCTTCACTGGGCTGGCGGCCGGGGCCAGGGCCCTCGGGAAGTCCTCGCTGCTGCTGCTGGTGCCTGTCGTTGCCGCCGCCGTTTGGGTCTGGGAGGAAGTCCTCCAGCGCGTGTTCAGCCGGCTCGGGAGAGGCGTCCTCTGGATCTTGGAGAAGCTCTTGGGCAAGGCGCCCGACGTTCGGTTCAGCGAGGCGGCGCCCGCCTTGCTGACGGCGCTGGTGTGCCTGACCGTCTTCACCGGGTACTACATGCGTTGCGTTCAGGACCTGACGGCGCCCGAGGCCATTGAGCTTGCGCAGACCGCCCGCAACGTGTCCGAGGCGCACGGCTTCACCACCGACGCCATCCGGCCGCTGAGCCTGCTCTTCCACAACAAGGTCGCCGGCCACCCGGACTTCTACGTCTCCCCGCTCCAGACGGCCGTGACTGCGGTTGCCTTCGTGCTGCAGCACCCGAGCGACAGAGTGGCAGCGGACCGCGCGGCGGATATTGCCACCGCCGAGATGCAGACCTCCGCCGAGAGCGGCCGCGACAAGCTCATCCGCTACCGGATGGGCGTCAAAGCCGACCTCGGCCCCAACTCCGAAGGCGCAGCCACCTTGCCGCGCCTCACCGCCCGGCACTCAAGCAGCTCGTCCAGCAGCATCGTCGGCCCGAATATGTCGTGATTGGCTGGGGGACGTGGGGGCGGGGAGACAGCGACACGGCGGGTGTTTGCGTGATTCCCCCTCTCCGCGTTGTGATCTCCCTGTCTGGTGGCGTCCCAAAGGGACCGCGTGAGAATAGCCCAGCGTTGCAACGCGGGGAGGTGAGAGTTGTGCTCCCGGTCTGGTGTCGTCCCGAAGGGACCGCGTGAGAATAGCCCAGCGTTGCAACGCGGGGAGGTGAGCCCGGCTACCGCGAGTTGCGCGCCAGTCCTGTAAGGACGGCTGAACGGTCGGACCTCAGCCGTCCTTGCAGGACTTGGATTGTGGGGCTGTTCACTTGTCCGATCCCCAGCGTTGAAACGCTGGGCTATTGTCATTCCGTCCCTCTGGGACGGAGCGTTGGCGTGGCGCTTAGCTTCGGCGTTGAAACGCTGGGCTATTGTCATTCCGTCCCTCTGGGACGGAGCGTTGGCGTGGCGCTTAGCTTCGGCGTTGAAACGCTGGGCTATTGTCATTCCGTCCCTCTGGGACGGAGCGTTGGCGTGGCGCTTAGCTTCGGCGTTGAAACGCTGGGCTATTGTCATTCCGTCCCTCTGGGACGGAGCGTTGGCGTGGCGCTTAGCTTCGGCGTTGAAACGCTGGGCTATTGTCGTTCCGTCCCTTCGGGACGGAATGTCGTCCCCTTATCCCCCCATCCCCTTTTCCCTCCGAACGAAAGGAGCAACCCATGGCCTCGAAGACGATCACCTACGCGGATAGCTTGTTCTTCAATGCGTTGCTGGCGAAGATCGAAGGGGCGACGAGTATGGTGGAGATCGCCACCTTTCTGTTTCGCACCGACTATGTGAGCGAGACGCGGGCGCAGCAGATTGCGGACGCGCTCAAGGCGGCGGCGGCTCGGGGGGTGCAGGTGACGGTGGTGCTCAGCTACTCGCGGTTTGAGACGGACGTGTGCGAGAGCAACTACGCCACGGCGGAGGAGCTGATGGCCGGCGGCTGCTACGTGAAGCTGGCCCCGCGCAACCGGACGATGCACACCAAGCTGGCTATCATCGACCTGGTCGACGTGTTCATCGGCAGCCACAACCTGACCCGCGGCGCGCTGTCGTTCAACAACGAGCTGACGGTCTACTCCTCGATCCGCAACATGCGCGAGCGGGCGGCGCGGTACTTCAACGCCCTGTGGGACGCCTCGACGCCCTTCGCTGAGTCGGAGCCGCCCACGGCAATGGAGGCCGTGCACATTGAGGTCGTCACGACTATCCCGACGGAGACGGGCGTTGACTTGGCGTTCACCGTCAACCATACCGACGGCGTTGCCGCCGTCGCCGCCGTCGCCGCGCCCTCCGCCACCCTTGCCGGCGCGCCGTTGCCCGTTCCGCCGCCGAGGCAGTTCCGCGTGGTGGCTGTTGACACGATGGGCGGAGAGGCGGCGAGTGAGGTAGTGGAGGTGGCGTAGCAACGTCGCGCCGACGGCCTTGATGATTGCGCCCCTTGCGCCGGGTGTGTTATGATAGGGCCGCCCGGTACAGCATGCACTTCATCATCGCAGCACAGTCGGAGGCCGTTCAATGCAGCACTATTCGCGCAGGCAGTCTGGGGTCTATTTGGCCGGGGGGCTTTTCGTCTGGTGTTGCGCAACACCGACCTTGGCGTGGGATTCCTACGGGGGCAACCCCAAGAGCCCCATGCACACCCGCTTTACCGAGTGGGCGCTCGAAGAGCTTCGGCACGAGTTCCCCGATCTGTACGCCCACCGCAAGTCGCTGATCGAGGGCAGTAACGCCGAGATGCACTTGGGCACGATCTACGTCGGCCAGGAGTTCGGCAGCGAACGCCCGCAGGACTGGTGGCTGGCTGCGCAGGATGCCTGGCGGGTCGGCAATGACGAGGGGTACTACCTCTACCTCGGCGCGCTGCTCCACCTGATCCAGGACATGGGCGTGCCAGCCTACGCGCACAAACTGGCGCACTGCGCGCCCTTCAGCGATCCCGGGAACCCCGAGGCGAAGTACGACCCCTTCGAGCTGTTGGCATACGGGCGTTGGGACCCCGACCTGCGCAGCCTCAACCGCACGGATCCGGGCTACGAGGAGTCGTGGCAATACTACGACCTCAGCCGCCAGTGGACGCTGGCCGACACGCCCGACTACAACGCCGACGCCTGCCCCAAGGCGTGGAGCGTCGCCGCTGAGGAGTACCGCTGGCTCGTGCGCGCGCGGCAGGCGCGCACCTGCGCGGCGACCAAATGGGCGCTCCGCTGCTCGGCGCTCAAGCGGATCCCCCGGTTTGACCCCGCCCACCAGGACGCCGACACCGCGGTCCTGAGCGTCACCGTCACCACCGCCGCCGACAAGGACGCGGGCACCGACGACCTGGTGTTCTTCAGCGTCGGCGAGCGGGAATGGTGGCTGAACATCCCCCACCGCAACGACTTCGAGCCCGGGCAGCAAGACACCTTCGTCCTGGCGCCGGCCAACCGTGACGAGGTTCGGCACATTGAGCTCCGGAAGGGGCGAGACGTGACCGGCCCCTGGAAGGTAGACTCGATCGTCGTCCGCCTGGGCGACGAAGTGCTCTATCAGAGGAACTCCCTCGGCGTCGTGCTCAAGAACGGCGCCAACGAGTGGCGTGCCGAGGACTTCAAGCCCTGACGGCTGCATGAGACTGACGCGAGGGAAGCGCGTTCGAGGAGGACGGCCTCGACCACCGACGAAGCGAGGGAACAACGGCTACTCCATCGACCGGCTGGTCCAGGTCCGGAACACCACGGGCAGACGCGGACACGGCGGGTACTGACGCTGCTGTCCGCGTCCCGACAGAGGGAGGTGGTGTGCACCGGTCGTAGCTCTGAAAGCAACACCGACCAGACCTAAGGGGCGCTTTCCGACCTGACTGCGTCTCGGCGCAAGAAACTCGAAGGAGAATCCCAGTGATCAGAAGCAAGTTGCTCTTAGCTGCGTTAGCGTGCCTGCTGGCCTCAGCCTTGGCAAGCGTCGGCGTAGCGCAGCAGATTCAGGCGCCCATGTTCGGCGGAGTGGGCGCGCGCGCCATCGGTATGGGTGGCGCCTTTGTCGCGGTGGCGGACGGTACCACCGGCCCGCAGTGGAACCCAGCCGGCGAAGCCAACGGGCGCTTCGCCGTGCCTCTCGGCGCAGTCGGCGTTGCGCAGAACTTCGAGGCGAACAACATCCAGGACCTGTTGAACGACCTCGACGACGCCCGCGACGGCAGCGTGGCGGCCGCCCAGTCGCTGCTGCTCGATGCGCTGGACTGGCAGAACATCCAGGTAGCGGCAGCGCCCTATCTGTCGCTCGGCCCGGTCCGCGGCTTCACCCTGTACGGCAACGTGCAGGCAAGCGGTATGGCGAACCTGGCGGCAGTGGATGCCGGCGGGAATCGTGTTCTTGACGTCGGCGACTCTGTCACTGCGCTGGCAGGCGTAGCGGCCCTCGGCAATGTCGGACTGGCCTGCTCCAGACCGGCCGGCGAAGGCTGGCGGGTCGGGCTCGCGGTGAAGCAGATCACCATGAAAGCCCGGCAGTTCAACTACCAAGCCGCGTTGGCAGCCGGGCCGGTGCTCAACGTTACCCCCCTCGCCGGCGACACGCCTGAGGTGGACGACAGCGCGTTTACAGCGGACCTCGGCTTCCTCTACCGACCCGAGGACTCGTCCAAGCTCAGCTTCGGACTCGTGGTGCGAGACATCACCCGTCCCGACCTCACCGACCAGGGCATCACGATGGTCGTTCCCCGCCAGATCGACGTGGGGATTGCCACCGAAGGCGCTGACGGGATCAAGTTCGCCGCCGACGTGCACGACCTCACCGGCGCGCGGAATGGCAGCGCCACGCTGCACTTCGGCGCCGAGAAGCAGCTCCGCCCTTGGCTGACCGGCCGGGTCGGCATGTTCCAACTCCCGCGGGCGCAGTTCAACGACTCCCTGCGGCTCGTCGGCGGCCTCGGCGTCCAGTTGGGCGGTTTCCGCCTGGACGTGGCTGCCGGGACTTCCGTGAAGAAGCTCCTCAGCGGCGAGATTAGCTGGACCTTCTGAGCAGCCCGCCGTTCGGCGCGACAGGAAGCAATGGAAAAGGGCACGCCCGCTTGGGCGTGCCCTTTCTTCGTCTGCTATTGAGCCTTATGCGGCTGGCTACCGGCCGCCGCCCCGGGCCATGTTTGCCTGCTCCTGGAGCCGGTCGCGGAGGGCCGGCGGGAACTCCTTGAGGCAGAGGTCCAGCATGGTCTTCTTCATCGTCGCGAAGGGCGGCAGATGCCGGCTGGGCTTGTCCGCCCACTTGGCCATGTACCGGTCGTAGACCCACTTGGCAAACTGGTCGGAGCCGGCGGCCTGATCCGCTTCACCGACGGCCAGGTACAGGTAGAGCCGGTGCAGCGTGCCCATGATGAAGTTGTAGGTGTCCTTCTGTCCGGAGCCTTCCGCGATGTCTTTGGAGAACTCGCGCAGCGTGAACTCCTGGATGTCCGGGATGGCGCCGAAGTCTCGGGGGCGACGCTTCTTGAGGAGGTCGAAGTACTTCTGGGCTTCGGAAGTGCGGTTGAACAGGGTCAGCATGCGGACCGCGGCACGCAGGTAGTTGAGGTGCCCGACCTCCAAGCTGTCCTTGTCCTCGGGGTAGCGCTCCTCCAGCTTGTCCCAGTATTCATGCAGCTTGGGCACGACGTTGGGGTTGTTGTCGGTAAGCGGAACGCCTTCTTCCGTCATGAACAGGACGTGCCCGCGCTCGAAGTTGCTCTCCAGGGCGTGGAGCAGGACGCGGTCGTTGTTGAGGGAGTGGATTGACGTGTCTTTGGGATCCAGCGCCGCTCCCTTGATGGTCCAGTACACGCCGTGCGCCTCGGGCAGCCGCCACTCCAGCTCGCCGTAGTCTTTGTCCAGTTGCTGCATCTCGGCGGGGTCGGTCTGGTACTTCCCGCGCAGCGTTGCGGCGCGGGCGTACAGGGAGACCCTGTCGCACGCCGCCTTGTTGGCTGGGTCGGCGATCTTCTTCTTCGCTGCGGCAGGCACGTCGAGCTGCTCGTCTTTGATGCGGAGGTAGTCTTCCGCGAAGTCCACTCCGTCTGCCGCCAGCGAATCCAGGAGGGCGGCCACCTGGGCGTCCTTGCGGAGCGCCTCCACCGTCTTGGGGGCGGCGATGAGCGAGGCGTAGTCGGGCTTCGGCCCGTCGAAGAGCTCGGTCATCTGCTTCGCCCACTGCTGCTTGTAGTACATGTTGGCGTCGTCGTTCTGCCCGCCCATCTTGTCGAAGAAGATCCACGCCAGCTCGCGGTACAGCTCGGGGTCGTTGGGGTTGTACTTCATCCCATCTTCGCGAAGCAGCTCGGAGCCGCGCTGCACCCAGTGCCAGCGGTCCTCCCAGCCCCGGTTGGCGTCGAAGGGGAACTCCACCGAGATGTTGTAGGCCATGTTCCACGCCTGGAACAGCCAAACGAGGGTGAAGCGAGGTTGCAGCTTGGTGATCCAGTCCGCCAACTGGACGGCCTCGAAGTACTTGCCGCCTTCCTGCAGGCCCATCGCCCGCATCCACAAGAAGTCGGCCAACAGCCCGTTGAATGCCCCCAGCGCGACCGTGGTGAAGGCGACCTCGGGCGGGGCGTTGTCGAGGTACACCGTCTGCGTAAGGTGGTACTTGCTGCGCAGCCGGTTGGCCGAGTGGTTGGACTGGGCCGCCGCCCACAGAAGCAGCAGCCCGCAAGCGAGCATGAGAAATCGTTTTCGACGTTCGCGCACGATTTGGTGGGCTCCAGTCGTGGAATGAGGGGGAACCGAGACAAGACGCGCCCAGCGCTAACGTTGCAAGGCCGCCAATTCCCTCCGCGTGAGCAGCCCCATGCCAAGCAAAGCGAACAGGCCCCCTTGCAGGCAGAGCACGCTCAAGCACACCTTGGCGACCTCCGCCCACCCGACGACCCGGCCGACGACCAGGTCTCCGACAGGGTTGTGGCTGCGCACGCTGGAAGTTAGGTACAGTCCGCCGCGGATGAGGTAGCGGACGACGGAATCCATGGTATCGGCCAGCTTGGTGTACTTCTGCTGGGTCTCGCCATGGGAGTGCTTCTGAATGATCCGTGACTGCTGGACGACGCCCTCCAGCGGCCCGCTGAGGAGTACCAAGTAGAGGTAGCTCATGCAGACGAATACCGCCACCGGGAACGTGAGAAAGCTGCCCCCACAGAGCGCAATGGCCGCCAGCAGGCCCAGGGGGATGAAAAGCAGCAGCAAGGAACGGAGGTAGTTCCCGCCGAAGCTGCCCACGCGGTAGAGCACCTCCATACCGTCTTCCAAGGGAAACATGACCGTGGTGAGGAACTGGTCGATGTTGCTGTATTCCACCGTGAGCGTGCCGTCGGCCGAAAGGGCGGACGCGGGGGCCGAGATCTCGTGGAAGCTGTCCGGGCGAAAGGCCACCTGCTCAACGTGGAGGTTCGGCGACCCCGGCTCGCCGATTCGCCACTGCCCCCAGATCTGCTCTTTGGGCGGCCGGACCGAGGTGAAGTGCTTGAACCGAAGGTAGAGCGGCGCGCTGCTCTTCCGGTCGAGCGTGATGCCCTTGAACACCCAGCGCACCGTGCCCATGTTCGGGGCGGCGTAGCGCTTGGTGAGCAGGTCGTGCCGCAGCCGCTCGCGGAACTCGGCGGCGGAGACGTCCGCAGGGACGTCTCCCTTGCTCTTCCGCTCCTGGTACTGCTTCTCCACCTCGGCCGAGACGTCCGGCATATTCGGCGTGACCTGGGTCCTCGCGACAAGCACCTCGTTGACGAGTTCCTGTCGCTCCAGTTTGGTGAGCTGGCCTGGGCGGGTGGTCCACAGGAGCAGTCCGTACACAACCAGCCCGACTATACCCAACAGCAGGGCATTGAGGGCCATGATCCCCAGCCACTTCCCCAGCCAGATCTGCCACCGTGGAATCGGCTTGGTGGCGACAAGCTGAATGTGGTAGTCGTCGACATCACGGCAGAGCGTATCGCAAGAGAGCCACATTGTGGCCAGCGACAGAATCGCGCAACTGATGCCCAGCGAGTAGGACAGCAGCACCTGCACGTGTCCGCGGACGGTGCCGTCTCCCTTGACGGTGAGCGGGAGGACAACCACAGTCACGAGCAGAAATCCCAACAGCATGATGAACGCCTTCACGCGGAAGGCGCCTTTCATGGTCAGTCGGGCAATGGCAAGCGTTCGACGCATGGTCAGCGCTCCTCGTCCTGTCCCTTCGCCGAGGCGTCGTTCTTGCCGGCGAGGAGACCTTGGAGCAGTTGTGTGTCGGCCTGCTCCTCGGCCTTTGTGGCGGACTCCGCAGCGGATTCGGCGGGTTGCTGCTCCGGCTCGCCGGGCTTCTCTGCGCTGGTGACCAATGCCGCCAGCCGTTGGCTATCGAGCTGAGGCTCTACCGGTGCCGCGGCTTCGCCGGGCGCCGGTTCGGTCGTCGGTTCCGTTGGCTCCGCCGCGGGAGCCTGCGCCAGGCGGTCGAGGATGCTCTCGGCGGGCTGTGCGTCGCCTGAGGCGGCCAGGTAGTTGGCAACCGGCCCACCGGCGGCGGCGCCGGAGGAATCCGGCTGGGCGGCGCGGGCGCGTTCGACGACCTCCAGGAAGAAGCTCTCCAGGCTCCGGGTGGGCGTATCGACGCGCACAGCGTCTCGCCCGACTTCCTGCCGCATCTCTTCGAGCAGCCGTTCCATTCGGTCGCGCTCCATGACGGGTGCCGTCACTCGGAACACGTCAGGGCGGGCAAGCAACTCCTTGATGGGCCCCTGCGCCTGGATGTGCCCGTTGTAGAGGATTGCCACCCGGTCGCAGACATCTTCGACATCGGACAACAGGTGGCTGCTCAGCAGCACGGTCTTGCCTCGCCGAGAGAGGTTCTGGATAAGCTCCTTGACCTCTCGACAGCCCAACGGGTCGAGCCCGGAGGTCGGCTCGTCCAGGATGATGAGATCAGGGTCGTTGATCAGCGCTTGGGCGATCCCGATGCGCCGGGACATGCCTTTGGAGAACTCCCCGACGCGTCGCCTGCGCGCCTGGGTCAGTCCCACCATGTCGAGGAGCTGCTCGATGCGCTCCGTCCGCGTGGGGCCCTCGAGGTCGAAGAGCCTGCCGAAGAAGTCCAGCGTTTCGTTGGAGTCCAGGTAGCGGTACAGGTACGACTCCTCGGGCAGGTAGCCGATTCGCGCCTTGATCTTCACCACCCGAGGCGACTCGCCGAAGACGCTCAACCGCCCCCGGGTCGGGTAGAGGAGACCAAGCAGCATCTTCACTGTGGTGGACTTGCCCGATCCGTTCGGGCCCAGGAGCCCGAACACCTCGCCGCGGTGGACTTCGAGATCCATCTCGTCCACGGCGCGCACCTTCGGGCGTCCCCAGAAGTCTTTGAAGACCTTGGTGACTCCTTTGGCGGAAATGACGGCTCCGTTGTCGCTCATGACAGATTGCCTCGCGTGGGCAGCGGCCTGTGGCCGCTGACTGGTGATCACTGCTGGAGGAGAAGCTACCGGAGGCGACTCCTCGAGGTTGTGCTCAGTTGTAGTGTGGCGTGTCTCGGGCGTCAGGCTACCGCGCGCCGAGGGCGGACTGCGCTTGCGCAGTCATCGCGGGCGCCTGGGGTAGTGTTAGCGGCGCAGTGTGCGGCTGCATTCCCTCGCCCTCGCGCACCAGGCGGGCGCTGTTGAACGCCACGGCGAGGGAACCGACGTTGTGCAGCACAACCGCTACCACCGGGCTGAGCCAGCCGAGGCTGGAGAGGACGAGTCCGCCGACGATGAACAGGATGCCGATGGCAAAATTCTGGTTGATGATGGCGCGGGTCCGCCGGGACAGCCGGATCAGGAACGGGACGAGTTTGAGGTTGTTGTTCATCAGCGCAATGGTGGCGCTGTGGATCGCCACGTCGCTGCCGGCGGCGCCCATGGCGATCCCGATGTCTCCCGCCGCAAGGGCCGGGGCGTCGTTCACTCCGTCGCCCACAACCGCCACCGAGTAGCCCTTTTGCTTGAACTGCTCGACGAACTCAACCTTCGTCTGCGGCAGGCAGTCGGCGCGCACGTCGTCGCAGCCGACCTCTTTGGAGACGCGGCGGGCCACTGACTCCCGGTCGCCGGTAACCATGGCGATGCGGAGCATGCCGTCGTGTTTGAGGTCGCGGAGGGCTTCGCGGGCGTCCTCCCGCACCTGGTCCTGGAGCGCGACCCAGCCGAGGCAGCGTTGGTCACGCGCCACGAAAATCAGGCTGAATCCCTCCGCCTCCGTGAGGTCCACCCCGGCGGAGACCAAGTCGACCTCGTTGTCGTGCATCCACTCGAGGTTGCCAGCCAACACGTGGTGCCCATCTACGCGGGCGCCGACGCCGCGGCCGGCGGTCTCCTTGAACTCGGCCGGCTCGGCCAGCGTGACCCGAGCCTCCTGAGAGAGCGCCACCATTGCCCTGGCCGCGGGATGGTTGCTGTACTGCTCAGCGGAAGCTACCAACCGAAGCAGCTCCGCGGGCTCCACGCCCGCGGTGGGAGACAGGCGACTGACGCCAAGTTGCCCGGTGGTGAGCGTGCCGGTCTTATCGAACACGGCTGCATTGAGGCTGGCAGCAGCCTCGATGTCCGCTACGTTCTTGAACAGAATGCCCAAGCGGGCGCCAGCGGAGAGTGCGGCCACAACCGCTGTGGGTGCCGCGAGAATCAGGGCGCCAGGGCAGGCGACGACGAAGATCGCGATTACCCGGGGCACTTCCTGACTGAAAAACCACACCAAGGCGGCAATCATGAGGATCGTGGGCGTGTAGAAGCCCACGTAGCGGTCGATCATGCGCATAAGGGGCAGTTTGGTCTGCTCCGCCGCGAGAATCAGCTCGCGCACGCGCCCCAAGGTTGTCTCGCCGCCGACCCGGGTGACCTCGACCTCAAGCACACCCGTCAGGCTCTGTGTGCCGGCAAACACCTCGTCGCCCGGTTGCTTGTCGGCAGGCAGCGACTCTCCGGTGATGGTCGCCTGGTTGACCGCCGCCTGGCCGGAGAGAACGGTGCCGTCTGCCGGGATGTTATCGCCGGGGCGAATCCGGACGCGGTCTCCCAGCGCCAGGTCGCTGACGGTCACCTCTTCCTCAGAGCCGTCCTTGCGAAGCCGGCGCGCGCTAGTGGGGGTGAGCCGAACCAGCGAGGCGATGGAGGCGCGGGCGCCCAATGCCGTTCGGCTCTCGACAATGTTGCCCAACAGCATGAAGAACGAGACGATTCCGGCGACGCGGTAGTCGCGGATGGCGAAGGAGGCCAGCACAGCCAGGGAGGCCAGCTCGTTCATGCTCATGACGCCTGAGCGCAGGTCGCGCCAGCCGCGCATGATCAGCGGCACGCCCAGGAGCAGCGCGCCCACCGCAGCGCTGACCTCGCCGGGCATGTCGCTGTCGCGATACACCCAGTTGGCAAGGTAGGAGTTCAGGATGAAGACGCCACCGATGAGCGTGCGCGTCAACTCGCGCTGGACGTTGCCGATGCGGTCGTCCACTTCGGCCGCCGTCTCGGGGTCGGAGACAGCCTCGGCGACTGCGGCGCCAAGGGTCTCCTCCTGAGTCTGACGGGTCGATTGTGCGCTTTCTTCAGGCATGAGTTCTCTCAATGACCGTGGCCGTCGTCCGCTCCCGGGGGCGGCCCTGCAGGCTGCTGCTGCGGAGCGCCCTCAGGCTTGGCTTCCGCCTCGCCCTCGACGGCTTTGCGGCTCTGCTCGGCGATCACCTTGGGGTCGCGGCTCAACTGCAGCCGCAGCTCTTCCTCGTCATGCACCAACATCTTCTCGTCGGCGTTGGCGAGGACGCGGTTGAGCGTACCGAGCCAGGTGGTCTTGCGAATGACAGCGGAGTTCTGCTTGTACTGGGGAAGCAGCTTCAGGAACGCCTCGGCGTCGGCCCGGGCGCGCTGCACGGTGCCGCCGGCGAGACCCTGGGCTTCGCCCTTGATCTGGGACGCCTTCCCCTGCGACTCCAAAACGACGCGCTTGGCGTAGCCTTCCGCCTCTTTGCGCAGGCGGTCGCCCTCCTGCTCCGCGGCGAACACGATCTCAAACGCCATCTTTACCTGTCGAGGTGGCTCGATCACCGGATCGAGTCGCTCTACGGAACACCCCAGGTTCTGGGCGGTGATGATCCGGGAGACTTCGGCAACGACGTCGTCCGTGAACTGGTTCCTCTCGGTGCGGTACGCAGCGTCGGCGGCGTACCGGGCGGAGACGATCACCACGGCGTTGTCCAGGGCAGCCCGGAGCAACTCCTCAACGGCCTTCTGCTTCCCATTCTGCGCGAAGTCCAGCGCGTAGCGCACCGGATCGACGATCTGGTAAGTGAGCTGCCACTGAGAGTGGAGGATATTCGTGTCGCCGGTGACGGTGTAGCCGTCCATCAACGGGCGCAGTGTCGGCGGGCCCGGCCCGGGGTCTTCCTTGCGCGCCACCGCTTCCTTCTCGGCATCGTTCAGTTGGTACCAGTGCGTCTCGGACTTGACTGTCTGGAAATTCTTGACCGGCACTCGGATGACTTCATCGAGGGGGTACGGAAAGCCGAAGTGCAGTCCCGGCTGGCGCACTCGGTCAGCTTTGGTGCCCACCACTTTCCCCAAGCGAAGGACGAGGGCGACTTCGTGCTGCTTGACCACATAGACGCCCGTGAAGACGATGTACACCAGGATCGCAACCATCGCCAACTGCAGCAGTCGAAAGCTCGACTGCAGGGCGCCGGCGAGTGCCTGTGAGCCTAATTCGTGATCTCGGTCCTGGGCCATCGGTTCTCCTTTCTCAGACAGTACCTCGGGTAAGCAGCGCTCGACGCTATCCGCCGCCCGGGCTCTGCATCAGGTCGTAGGGCGGAGTGCGCGGATCCAGCACGATTGTGGTGCGGTCTTTGGTGGTGTTCTCAAGTGCCTCCAGCTTGCGCAGGAAGATGGCGAACTCGGGGTCCTTCTGGAAGGCGGCGTAGTACTTCGCCGCCTTCGCGTCTGCCTCGCCCCGAATGCGCTTGGCCTCGGCTTGCGCGGCGGCGAGAATCTCGGCGCGCTTGACGTCGGCGTCCGCCTTCACTTGCGCGGCTTCCGCCTCGCCCTTTGCGCGAAGTTCCACGGCTTTGCCTTCGCGCTCTTTGATCATGCGCTCGAAGACCTTCTGGGTAACCGTCTCCGGCAAGCCCAACATCTTGATCCCGAGGAACTCTACGGCGATGCCGTAGCGGTCCCGGGCTTCCTTCTGGATGGAGGTCAGCATCTCGCCCTCGATCTGCTCGAAGTGCAGTTCCGACTTGTCCAGGGACACAAGGTGCGAGAATGGGTGCTTTCCCAGTACGCCGTTCTTGTAGGTGCGGACCAGTCCCTCAAGCATCTGGCGAGCCCCTTCAACCGTGCCGACCGCCTCGAGGTACTTGATGGGCTCGGCGATCCTCCAGCCGCTGTAGACCATGACCAGGACGTTCTTCCCATCCTCGGTGGTCGTCTCCTCGAACTTCCCTTCGAAGTTCTCGATACGCGCGTCGAACTTGAAGACTCGCTGGATGGGCCAGGGGGCCTTCAAGTACAGCCCCGCCTGCTTAATGGGCCGGCCGGGCCTGCCAAAGGTCGTCACGCAGGCCACTTCGGTGGACCGAACGGTGAACGTGACGAGCGACAGCACGAAGAACGCGGCCAGGACGCCGCCGGCGATCATTGCTGCGCGATTGCTGGTCATCGTGTTGACTCCTTCTGCGGGAGACGGACACTCCGCGGGCCACCCCTACGGGCCTGCGGAGGGTCTTCCGGAACGGCTGCTACTCCTTGGCGGGCGTCGCCGCGCTGAGGTCGAGCAGATCCGGCCGCAGTTTGTCCTCCAGGTTAAGAATGGTGACGTGCCGGGAGTCTTTGGTCGTGACTAAGTACTTCCGGTTCGACTCCAGGGAACGCTCCAGGTGATCCAAGTACGCACGGTAGCGGTACACCTTGCCACCCGCGTGGTAGGCGGCAAGCTGATTGACAAATGCCTGCGCCTCGCCCTGGGCGACGAGTTCCTTGTCTGCCTGGTAGCCTTTGGCGTCGGCGATGCGCCTGGCGCGCTCGGAATCGGCCTTCGGTACCGATTCGTTCTGGTAGGCTCGGGCAGTCTGCAGGGAGGTCTCTTTTTGCTCCAGGGCGCCGATCACGTCCTGGAACGAGGCGGCAACCTGCATCGGCGGATGCACATTCTCCAGCCCGACGAAATCGACGCCGACGCCCAGGCCGCGGCCGCGGTCGATGGCGTCTGCAGATTTCTGCAACGCCGCCCGGATGTCGTCGGCGATGGTGAGGCGTTTGTCACCCATCAAGTCGAAGAGGTCTGTGGCGACAAGCCGCTTCAGGGTGAGGCGGTGCGCGAGGTTCGAGAGCAGTTCCTGTGCGTCCGCAAAGCCGTAGGCATACCGGTACACATCGGTAATGTGGTACTGGACGACGGCGTGGATGGCGACCAGGTTGACGGGCACAGCCGCCGGTGCCGCCGAACCGGCAGAAGAGGTGGGCGCTGGCGGCGACGAAGCGGCTTGCACCGGCTTGGCTGTAGTCGGTGTGCCCGGCTGCGCCGGTGATTCCCCATCGGGTTCAACGGTGGTCTCCCGGCTCGCCATGAGCCAGAAGTCGTTTTCGTGCCCGTGGCTCTGCGTCCACAGCAGCACCCGTTCGTCTGCGGAGTGCTCTTCTTCGCCGGTGTCTTCGTGGGCCCCATGTCCGATCTCGACCCGCAACGCCTGCTTGCCAGGGAGCTTCCGAACCTTGTCGATGGGCCAGGGGAACTTAAGGTGAGCGCCCGAAGACAGCGTCTGCGGGGAGGGGCGGCCGAAGCGCTCGCGGATGCCAACCTCATCTGGACCAACGAACGCAAAGCACGAAAGCAGATACAGGCCGAGCAACTGGGCCCCGACCAACGGCAGTACTGCTCGCTCGACGAGCTGGTAGAACCACGTCTCCGACACCTGGAACCCAAACTGGTAGTCAACAGCCTGAGCGATGCTCTGGAACAGGCTGCGCGGGCGGGCCAGCAGTTCGCACAGGCGGCTCTCGTAGAGGGCGCGCGCTTCGGCGCCGATCCGCGGGCGGTAGATCTCGAGCACCGCCGTCACCAGGTACTCCACGCCCAGAAGCAGTAGCACCACGATGCCGATCCAGGCGGCCAGTGTGTCCAGTTGGACGGTGCGGTCGTGCTTGAAGTGGGTGACGATTGCCGCCAGGGCGTTCAGCAGCGCAATGGCGGCGCACAGGAGTTGGTATCCCGCAGGCGCGATCAGCAGCCGGTAGTCTCTCTCTCCGGCGATGGCAGCCTGGATCTTGCCGCTTACGAACAGCACGAACGCGACACTTGCCAGGAGTGCCAGCAGCGCGGGGCTCTTCTCGCCGGAGATCCCGGAGGCATCCTTCAGCCCGGGCATCAGCACGAACCCGAGAAAGAGGTGGAGCGCGGCGAACAGAATCGTGAAGCCGGGCACGAGGTAACGCTCGAACTGGCTGAGCGCGTGCTCCGCGGTGAATGCCTCCAAGTTCTCCTCGGGGGGAGCCACGAACAGGGAGGAGTCTTCCTTCTCGCGAAGCTCTGCGTCCTCCAGCCCTTCCTCGACCTTTCTCCGGACGAGCCGCAGGTGGAAGTAGGCGAAAGCGGCCAGGAAGACCGCCAAAGAAAGGAACGCAGCGCAGACCAACGGCCCAACCCCGCCCGACCAGCGCGCGAACCCGTACATCACGCCGGCCAGGAGAAAGGTGACGATTGTGCTGAGTAGGCCGAGTCTCTCTGCCTTAACTGCCATGGTCTCTGTCCGTTAGCATACGCGGCCGAGGCCGGCCGCCGCTCGCGCGTACCTGACCGGTGCGTGCCAGGTTGATTGCCGCGCTCAGAACCGCGGCGCGGGCTGATTGGCGACGTTGTCGAGGGGCGGCTGGGTCACCTATCCCAGTTCGCGCTCCTCGAATAGGAACAGCCCGAAGGCGAGGAACGCCGCCAGGTACAGGAATGCGTACCGCGCCGCGCCCAAGACGTATGCCCACGGAATGGGGGTCTTCGCCGAGAGAGCATCTGCCATCCAGAAGTGCTGCCAATTGGGGATGATGCCGTACACAGTTGCCCAGAGCAGGTTCTCGTCGGCGTGCCGCCCAAACAGGTAGTCGGACATCAAGCCGATGAGGAAGATGCCGACTCCCAACGTCAAGGTGGGGATCGCGTCCAGGCGCGTCGAGAGCGCGATGGTGAGGCTGGCCGTCATCATCAGTGCCAGGAAAATGAGTGCGCAAGCGGGCACCAGTTGCCAGTTCACCAGATCGCCGTATTTGTGTGGCTTGCCGGCGGCGTCGAAGAAATTGACGACCGCAAAGCCCACTACGAAAAGCAATACCGTCAGCCAAACCGCATCTTGCTGGAATTGTCGTTTCAGGAAGTAGTTGCCGAACGCCGCCAGCAGGTAGCCGGCAACAATGGTGAGGTAGTAGGGCCAGGCGACAACCGGGTCGATGTGGAAGTCTTTCGCGGCCATTCGGCTGGAGGCCAGCGCCGCCACCGTTCCGGAAAAAGTAAGCACTGCCAGCGCCAGACAAAGGCCAACGAACTTGGCGAGGATAAAGAGCGAGCGGTCCACCGGCTTGGAGAGCACGGCCAGGGCGGTCCCGCCCTGAATCTCTCGGGTCACGGCGTTGGATGCGCCGAAGGCCGCGGCCATGAGGCCGATAACCCAAAGCGCCGCCAGCGAGCTGTCGTGCACGAACTTCTGTTGCCCGCCGAGAGCGTAGGCCGAGACCACCGGCAGGAATCCAATCAGCCCGAAGGTCACCGTCAGCAAGATGACGTAGATCGGGTCGCGGATGATCTCGAGGGCGCTGTTGCGGGCGATGGTCCAGAACTGTTGGAGCTTGACAAACATCCCTGCTACTGAACTCCTCGTCCGTCGTGCCGGTGCGGCGGTTCGCCGGAGCGCATCGGCCACAACCGGGGGGCGGAGACCCTCGCACGCGGGGTGCTTCCCGGTCTTCGGCAGTGGTTCGTTTCCGGTTAGTATTATGACCCAATCTCGCGGCCGTTTACAAATGCCGCGCCCGGCAGCGGCGCACCGCGGCTCCAGCGCGACGCCCTGCGAGGGGTTTATGTGCGCTGCGCGTTGTGCTACACTCAACTCGTTCGGGTGGACCTCGTGTCCACCCGTTGTTCTTATCTGAGGGCTACACAGCTACTGAAGGAGCCGGCTGCATGTTTCTGCTGGGTACACAACGAGTCAACGAAGAGGCCCACCTCGAGATCGGCGGGTGCGACTGCGTCGAGTTGGCGCAGACGCACGGCACGCCCCTCTATGTAGTAGATGAAGCCGAGCTGCGCAAGCGCTGCCGGGAGTACCGCTCGTCATTTGAGCAGCGCTACCCCGACGTCCACGTCGCCTTTGCCGGCAAGGCGCTTCTCACCATGGCCCTTTGCCGGCTCGTCGAGCAGGAGGGGCTGGGGCTGGATGTGGCCTCGGGCGGAGAGCTGCACACGGCGCTCCAAGCCGGCTTCCCGCCGGCGCGGACGCACCTGCACGGCAACTACAAGGCCGACGACGAAATTCGCCTCGCGCTCACGAGCGGCGTCAGCAGAATCATCGTGGACAGCGACCCCGAGCTGGATCAGATCAACCGGCTGGCAGCCGAAATGGGCAAAGTGGCGGATATCGCCATTCGGGTGAGCCCCGGGATCAAGCCCAAGACGCACACGAACATCCAGACCGGCCAGGTCGACTCGAAGTTCGGGCTGGGCATCGAGACCGGGCAGGCGATGCCCGCGATCAAGCGCGCCTCGACCCTCGCCAGCCTCAATCTGGTGGGCGTCCACTGCCACATCGGCTCCCAGCTTTTCGGGCTGGATTCGTACGCGCGTGCCATTGAGATGATGGTCAGCTTCCTGAAGGCAGTGCGCGACGAGACCGGGCTGGAGTTGGCGGAGCTGAATCTGGGGGGCGGGCTGGGCATCAAGTATGTGGAGGCCGACGAGCCGCCCTTGGTGGCGGAGTTCGCCCAGGTCGTGACTGACGCCCTGAAAGAGGAGTGCGCGAAGGTTGGTCTCGGTCTCCCGCGGCTCGTCTTGGAGCCCGGGCGGTCCATTGTGGGAGAAGCCGGCACGACGCTCTACACCGCCGGCGTCATCAAAGAAGTGCCTCAGGTGCGGACCTACGTGTCGGTGGACGGCGGCCTGTCAGACAACCCGCGACCGGCGCTCTACGAGGCAGAGTACGGGGTGATCTGCGCCAACCGAGCCGGCGAGCCGGCCACGGAAGTCGTGACCGTCGTTGGCAAGCACTGCGAGACAGACACGCTCTTCCGCAACGTGCTGCTGCCGCCGCTCCAGCCGGGTGACATTCTCGCAGTCCAGTCCACCGGCGCCTACAACTATGCCATGGCCAGCAACTACAACCGGTTCCCGCGGCCGGCTATGGTGCTGGTGAACGAAGGGTGTGCCGAGGTCATCGTCCGTCGCGAGACCTACGAGGATCTGCTCCGCTGTGACCTGATCCCGGCTCGGTTGCGGTAGCGCGCCGCGACGGGGCTTCGACTCCTTCCGTCGCCCGTCGCCCGGACACTTCGTGCTCAACTTCTGTGCGTCTCCAGTCGCCCAGCTTGGCGCTCTCCGCAACACCGGTCTGGTTGTAGCGTCGGCCGCGAGGGGCGCCCTCCCGGCACGCCATTCGTCCAACACTCGACACGCCGCCGCTTCGCCTCCCCCATGAACATCGTCACCAGCCACGTCGGCACCGACTTTGACGCGCTTGCGTCGATGATCTTGGTGACCAAGTTGTACCGGGACACGACGGCGGTCTTCTCGGGCTCCGTGGATCGCCGCGTTCAGGAGTTCTGCAATCTGTTCGCAGACTCGTTCAGCGTGGCGCGCAGCCGGGAGATTGACCGAGACGAGGTCGACACCCTAATTGTCGTAGATTGCGCCGACGCCCGCCGGCTGGGGGCTTTCCAGGAGTTGGCGGCGTCGGGCCGGGTGCGCGTCCATGTGTTTGACCATCACGCCCCGGACGAGGTGGATGAGGAACTCCGCGGGATGTCTCCCGAGGTCTACGCCTTTGAGCCGGTCGGTGCCACGGCCACCATGCTCCTCGACCGACTGCCGTCGGCAGACAGCGTCGAGTGCAACGAGGCAACGCTCTGCGCGGTGGCGCTCTATGAGGAGACAGGCTGCCTCCTCCACTCCAATACCACGGTGCGGGACGTCGAGTGGGTCGCAGAGCTCCTCAGACGAGGGGCGAACCTCGACTTGGTGTCCACGTACGTGAACCGCTCGCTCCTGCCTGAGCAGCGAGCCCTGTTGGACGACTTGGTGCTGGGTGGCGAGCACCACCAGATTCGCGGCGTACCCATCTCGGTGGCCGCGGCCAAGGTGGATCAGTACGTGGCCGGGGTCGCCGTCCTTGCCGCGAAGCTGTTGGACATTCAGAACGTGGCCGTCACCATCGTCCTGGTCGAGCAGCAGGGCGCCGTGCTCGTGGTGGGGCGGAGCCGGGTGGACGCGGTTGATCTGGCCGCCGTCATGGCCTCCCTGGGCGGGGGCGGGCACCATCGGGCCGCGTCCGCCGTGCTTAAGGGGGCCACGTTGGCCGACGCGCGCCCCCGGGTGTTGGCGGCGTTGGAGCGACACATGGTGGAGGTCGCCACCGCGTCGACGATCATGACCCATCCCGTCCGGACGGTCCTCCCGGAGACCTCGGTGGCCGATGCGGCCCGGGTGATGCTCCGCTACGGGCACAGCGGCCTGCTGGTGGTGGACGCTGCCGGCGCCATCGAGGGCATCGTCACCCGAAAAGACGTTGATGGCGCCCAACACCATGGGCTCGCGCACGCGCCGGTCAAACACTGCATGACGCGGCCGGTGGAGACGGCCGCCCCCGATACGTCGATTCTGGAGTTGGAGTCGCGCATGGCCGCCTCCTCGGTCGGTCGGATCCCCATTGTTGGCGAGGGCAGGCTGGTCGGCATCGTCACGCGGACGGATATCCTCAAGGCGCTCTACAACTGCGTCAACCCGTGGCACCGACAGACATTCCGCCGGGCGGCGCCGACTGCACCGGTGCGCGTCGCCGACAAACTGGCCGACAACCTGGGCGAGGAGGTCGTCGCCCTCTTGCGGCAAGTCGGGCGCCTGGGCGTCGAGAACGCCACCCCTTGTTTCCTCGTCGGCGGGTCGGTGCGTGACGTGCTTTTGGGTGCCCGCAATGTGGACCTCGACCTTCTGGTCGAGCACAATGCCATCGCCTTGGCGGAGGCGGCCGCAGAAGCGCTGGGTGGCCTCGGTCGCGCCCATGGGCGGTTCGGCACGGCACAGGTGATCCTGCCGAACGGCCGCAAGCTGGACTTCGCCACCGCTCGGACGGAGTTCTACGAACACGCGGCCGCCCTGCCCGAGGTCGAGTTCTCGTCGATTCGGGAGGATCTGTATCGCCGTGACTTCACCCTCAACACCATGGCTGTAGAGCTGTCGCCCGACTCCTTTGGCGAGCTGATCGACTATTTCGGCGGCGAGCGAGACCTGCGCGATGGCGTCCTGCGCGTGCTGCACAACCTCAGCTTCGTAGAGGACCCAACCCGGATGTTCCGCGCTGTGCGATTCGAGCAGCGGTTCGGGTTCGCCATGGATCCGCAGACTGAAGCGCTGATTGTCGCCGCTCGCGAACCGGGAGCGTTCGAGGCGCTCAGCCCTGAACGGCTCCGTAACGAGCTGGTGCTGCTGCTGAAGGAAGCCGATCCTGTCCCGGCGATTCACCGCCTGGCTCACCTGGACCTGCTTCGGGAGATCGACTCCTCGCTGGAACTGGACGACAGCATGCTGACCCATCTCCGTCGCGTGCAAAGAGTTCTGGCCTGGGCCAAGCAGACCCTCCCCGAGGAGGCGATTCTGGAGTGGCCGCTCATGTTCTGGCCGTTGCTCCAGCCGCTATCAGTCATCACGGTTCGGTCGCTCTGCCAACAACTGCGGTTTGACCGGCAGACAACCAGCTTGCTGATGACGGCTCAGGAGAGCGGCCCGCCGTTGGCCAAGACGCTGTCCTCAGAGCGGGACCTGCCCGATAGCGCGTTGCTCAACCTCCTGGCCGGTATCTCCCTGGAGGTGCAGCTCGCGGCGTTGAGCCTGGAAGATGCCGAGTTAGGGCGCGCGCGTGTCGAGCACTTTCAGCGGCAGTTGAGGCGCGCGGTGCCAGACGTCACCGGCGAGGACCTCAAATCGCTGGGGCACCGGCCGGGTCCGTCCTTCCGGCTCGCCCTGGAGGCGGCGCTCCGCGCCAAACTTGACCAGGGAGCCAGCCGCGACGAGCAGTTCGAAGCGGCCAGAGCGGTGCTCGAGAGTGCGTCGCCAAAGGAACGAGAGAATGCCTGACCTCGCCGAGCGAGTCCTACACCTCCTCCTGCTCGTGCCCGTGTTCATCCCGGCGATTGTCCTGCACGAATACGCTCACGCCTGGACGGCGCACCGCCGCGGCGACATGACGGCGAAGATGATGGGGCGGCTGACCCTCGACCCGAAGGCGCACTTCGATCCCATCGGGGCACTGATGTTCGTGATCTCGAGCCTGTCCGGCATAGGCTTCGGCTGGGCGAAGCCCGTTCCGGTGAACTTCGCCAATCTGCGCAACCCCCTGCGGGACATGGTGTGGGTTTCGGCTGCCGGCCCGCTGTCCAACCTGTGCCAGGCCACAGTGTGGTACGCGCTGTACTGGGGGGTCTGTTTCGCCCTCGGGCGACCCTCCGGTGACTTCCTCAGCACGCCTCAGTCGCCCGTCGGCGTGCTCTACTACCTGCCAGCTCAGGGGCTGATCCTGAACCTGGTCCTCATGGCGTTCAATCTTCTGCCCATCCCGCCGCTGGATGGCTCGCGAATACTGGTGGGCACGCTCCCGCCTCGCCAAGCGGCGTTCATTGCCGGGCTTGAGCCCATTGGCTTCGTGCTGCTCCTGGCGTTTCTCTACTTCGGCCTGTTCGGGTTTGTGACGCACCCGCTGCTCATGGTGGCGCTGCGTCTTCTGTTGCTGCCGTTCCAGGTGGGGTGAGCGGGAGAAAGACGAAAAGGACACCAGCGACGACAGGGACGGGGGAAGCCCGTCGCTGGTTGTGCTGCGCGCTGGTCGCCGTTGTCCCCGCTGTCCCTGAAGTCCTCTGCGTCCTTGGTCCTTTGCTGTTAGCCCCTACCTTCGTTCTTCACGTGTGCGCAAACAGGGGTGGCGAAGGCTCCGCCGAGAGTGTATACTACTGGTTCCCGAATCCGGGCCCAGCCCGGACCCGGGACGGCCCTGGCATCGTTCCACTCAGTCGCGCAACAGCCTGTCTAGTCCCTCTTGCGGGGACCGGACAGATAACGGCACAACGCAGCAGCCCTGCCGCATAGACGCACGCCGACAGCTTGGTCTGTCCGGCGAGCGTTCTCTGTTGCACCCCTCGCAGCACTCGCGACTGCAATCATCACACCCAAGGTGCCGAAGCAATGGTCGCAGAGGAAATCACTGCCGTGCTGGAGCCGCTGGACGACTGGCAGCGGCCGGACCGGTTCTCGGGTCACCCCATTCGCGTCGAGGTCTACGAGGGTCCGCTGGACCTGCTCCTCCACCTGATTCGCGAGAACCAGGTGGACATCTACGACATTCCGCTGGCCAAGATCACCGATCAGTACCTCCGGTACTTGGCTCTGATGGAATCGCTCAACATCGAGGTTGCGGCCGAGTTCATGGTCATGGCTGCAACGCTGATGGAGATTAAGTCGCGCCTGCTGCTCCCCGTCGAGACGGTGGAAGGGCAGGAAGAAGAGGAAGAGGACCCGCGAGCGCAGCTCATCCAGCGGCTCATCGAGTACCAGCGCTACAAGGAAGCGGCTGAGTCGCTGCAGCGGTTCCGCGAGCGGCGCCTCCAGATGTTCACCCGCCCCCCTTGGGCCGATGGCGGCTACGACGCCCGCGAGGCGGAGGGCACGGAGTTGGCTTTGCTCAAGCAGGTATCCGTCCTCGATCTGCTGGACGCCTTCCGTGCCTGTCTGGACCGCGTCTCCGACCAGCCGGCCACAATCCAGCGGGAGCGGGTCACGGTCGGCGACAAGATCCGGGAACTCAAGGTTCGGTTGCGCAGAGCGACGGAGCCGTTCACCTTCTTCACTGCCTGCGAGACCTGTCGAACGCGGGGCGACGTGGTGGCGACGTTCCTGGCGCTGCTGGAGCTCATTCGCGGAGGCGAGGTCCGCGTCCGGCAGAGCCGAATGCTGGCCGAGCTGTGGCTGCGACCTGCCGCCTTGAAGCGGCCAGACAGCCAGCCGGCACCGGTGGAAGCTGTAGCCCTGAGTGAGGCGGCATGACCGACGACCAACGGGCGACAAGGGTGTCGACCCACGGAATCCTCGAGGCGTTGCTGTTCGCTGCCGAGGCGCCGCTGTCACTAGCTGAGTTGGCGGAGTTGATTGAGTCGGCGCCCGCAGCGACTCGCGAGGAACTGGAGGACCTCAAGCTTGCCTACGAGCAGGGAGAGGGCGGGCTACACCTTGTCGAGATCGCCAAAGGCTACCGGCTGATTACCAAGCCTCAGTACGCACCCTACATCCGCAACCTGAAGAAACCTCGCGTGGCTCGAGTCACCCGCGCCGCCCTGGAAACACTGGCCATCGTCGGCTACCGCCAGCCAATCACCGGACCTGAGATCGAGCACCTTCGCGGAGTCAGCTCCGCCGGTGTGCTGGACACCCTTCTGGAGCGCGGCCTCATTGAGGTCGCTGGCCGGAAGGAAGCACCTGGTCGCCCGCGGCTGTATAGGACGACGCAAGCGTTCCTCGATCAGTTCGGCCTGGCGGATCTGAGCGAACTGCCGGAGCTGCCGGAAGCCGAGATTGCGGAACTGACGGAGGCGCTCTTCAAGGGCGGGGGGCTGGCCGACGTCTCGCAGGAGGAGATCGAACGGCAACTGGCGCAGTCTCGCTCGGGGGCCGGCCGAAGCAGCGAGCAACCCTCGGCCGAGCCCGAAGAGCCGCCCGCGCCGACTGAGGACTCGCCGGGCGCCGCTCCCTCCCCCGTGGCCGAGGCCGCCCCGGCAGACGAACCAGCCGCAGACGGCGAGCTCGAGCCCGCGGGTGGGCACCAGCCGCCCGTCGACAACGTCCTCGACTGATGACTGGAGAGAGGTTGACAGCCCGGAATCCGGGGCCGAACGCCCTTGCCCCCTGCCGGTGTGCCCGGCGCGGGCGAGGCGTCGGGACAGTGGTTGCCTCTGCGTGGGGCGTTTGTCTGCTGCTCCTCCACCCGCTCTCCGCGAACCCACCTCGGTGGGAGACCCAAGTACCGGGGGTCCGCGCGACGGCGGGGATCCTGGTCGAGGTGGAAACGGGCACGGTGCTCTGGGAGCGACAAGCCGACAAGCGAATGTACCCCGCCAGTCTCACCAAGGTGATGACCGCGCTGCTCACGCTGGAGCACGGCGACATCGATCGGGCGGTCACGATCAGTGAGCGGACGGCGAACACCGGGGAGACGGGTATTTTGGTCGAGGCCGGCAACCGGTTCAGCGTCCGGAGTCTGCTGTACGCGTGCCTGGTGTACTCCGCAAACGACGCCTCCGTCGCCCTGGCCGAAGCCACCGCAGGTTCTGTCCCGCGCTTTGTGGAGTTGATGAACAAGCGCGCGGAAACGCTCGGCGCCACGCATACCCACTTCGCGAACCCGCACGGGCTGCACAACGATAGGCACTACGCAACGGCGGCCGATCTATCCCTGATCGCTCGTCAAGCCCTCGCCGAGCCCGCCTTCGCCCAGATCGTTCGCACCAAGCGAGTCGTCATCCCGTGGCCCGGCAAGAAGTGGAACCACGTTCTCTACAACAAGAACCGGCTGTTGAGCCGGTGGGACCAGTGCGACGGGGTGAAGACCGGGTACACGAAGCAAGCGGGGAACTGCCTGCTTGCCAGTGCCACTTGCAAGGGGTGGCAACTCCTGGCCGTTGTATTGCAGAGCAAGGATACCTGGACCGACGCGCGGACGCTCCTCGAAGCCGGCTTTGCGAAGTATGAGAGGCTTGTGCCCGTGGAGCGCGGGCAGCGTCCCGGAACCGAGGCTGCCGTGAGGCACGGCCGGGCGCCCTGCCCATTGAAGATTGGGCGCGCCGTCACGTGTATCGTCCCCAAGGGCCGGCAACTCCGCTCCAGTAGCACCGTCGGCGAATTGAACGCGCCGGTGCGCTCAGAGCAAGCGGCCGGCACATTGACCTTCCGTTGCGGCAGACAGGTAGTCGGCCAGGCGCCGTTGGTTGCCGGCGCGGATGTTCCCTTGGCGTTCTGGTGGCGCGTGCGGCCCTATCTGCTACGATTGCTCATCCTCACGGTTGTCTTGGCGGGAGTTCGACTCCTCTATGGAACGTTTGCAGAAACTGATCGCTTCCGCTGGAGTCGCAAGCCGCCGTGGAGCGGAAGAACTCGTCGTCGCCGGCCGGGTTACGGTCAACGGGGAAGTGGTGACGAAGCTCGGGACGCAGGCGGACCCCGACACCGACTCGATTGAGGTGGACGGCGAGCCTCTTCTCAGGTCGGTTCCGCTGCAGTACGTTGCCCTCAACAAGCCGGTCGGCTACGTGACGACCCGCCAGGACGAGTCTGCCCGCCCCACCGTGATGGACCTGCTCCCCCAGGACCTGCGGCAACTTCACCCGGTTGGAAGGCTCGACATGGACACCTCGGGGCTGCTCTTCCTGACGAACGACGGCACCCTCACCCATCGGCTGACTCACCCGAGCTTCGGCGTCCGAAAGACGTATATCGCTGTTGTGCGCGGGAAGCTTGGGGAGGAGGCAACTCGGCGGCTGACCGAAGGCGTCGTGCTGCGGGATGGTCCCACCAGCCCGGCCGCAGTGGAGACCTTGTCGCTGGGAGAGACGACCTCGCGAGTCCGGATCACCATCGTGGAAGGCCGAAAGCGGATCGTCCGCCGCATGTTCGCCTGTGTGGGGCATCCGGTCGTGTTCTTGCAGCGAACAGAAATCGGCCCGGTCACACTAACAGGAATCGGGCTGGGCCTACATCGAGAGCTTACGGGCGACGAGGTGTCCGCGTTGCTCGCCGTTAGTCGCGACAAGTCTGCCTGACGTCGCCAGCCGCCGACCCACTTGGCTGCTGGCACTGAACGTGCAAACGCCCGCGCCCGCCGAACTGCTTCGGCGGGCGCGGGCGTTTGTGGTGTTGCCGGTCGTTAGGAGGACACGGTCTTGCCGGAGCGGATGCACCGGGTGCAGACACGCAGTCGCCGAGGACCTTTGTCCGTCTGGACCTTGGTCCGCTGCAGGTTGGGCATGCGTCGGGTCTTCGTCCGCCGATGCGAGTGACTGACCAACATCCCCGTCTGGGGACCTTTTCCGCAAATGGAGCACCGTTGTGCCATTTCATTTCCTCCAAGACAAGCAGAAAGCCGAGGCCGTACAGGCACCGGCCGCGAGAGGCCAAGTCCAGCCCGGCGCCAGGAGTGCCAGGCGAACAGTAAAGTATAGCACCCCCGGTCGCCGCTCACAAGGTCCACGAGCCAGATCCGGTGCGCTCCAGCCGAGGTTCACTTCCGGCAGAGCTCGTTCACGGCCAGGGCGGGATCGAGTGACCGGAGCGTCTCGATCGTCGCCGGGTGGCAGGTGAAGAACAGCACCTGCCGGTCGCGGGCAAACTCCAGCAGTTGCGCGGCGGCCGCGCGTGCCCGCCGGGGGTCGAAGTTCACCAGGATATCGTCCATGATCACCGGCAGCGACTCGCCGTGCTGGTCGAACTCCTCGATGAGCCCCAGTCGGAGCGACAGGTAGAGTTGCTCTTGGGTGCCGCGGCTGAGGTGGGGCAGCGGGACGCGCTCGCCGCTGGGCGACTCGACGCGCACCTCGGCCTCACCGACCGGGGAGATGATCCGCGAGTACCGGCCGTCCGTGAGGCGGGCGAAGCGTTCCGACGCGCGCTGGATGACGCCCGGCTGACGGGTCCGCTCGTACACCTCGCGCGTCCGTTCCAGCAGGTGACCGGCAAGGACGGCAACCGCCCAGTCTGCAGCGGCGGATTCGGCATCTGCCGTAAGCTGCTCGCGGCGGCTCAGCAGTTCGGCGAGATCGTCACTGCTCGCCAAGCGGCTGAGTTCGTCCTCAACGCTGCGGACGTCTCCCGCCCGCTCGGTGATCTCCGCATCCAGTGCATGCAGTCGCTCGGAGGCCTGCTCCAGCGCCAATCGGGTGGTCTGCGGGTCGAGAGAAGCGAGCGAATCGCAGGTTGCCTCGAAGCCCTCGACACCGACGATGTTGCGGATTTCCTGGGTGCGTGCCGCCGTCTGTCTCTGCAGCTCCTGTCGCTGTGCGTAGAGGTCTGCTCGTCGGCGGAATTCCTCCGGCTCGGCAGCACCGCCTTCTCGCAGTAGCGAGGATAGGGAGTTCTGCCGGCGGGTCAGGGCTTGCTGCTGCTTGGTCAGGGCGGCGGCCAACTCCTGGAGTGCGGCTCGGGCTGTGTGCAACTCTCCCCGCGTTCGTTCTGCCTGCTTCAGTTCGTTGGCCAGAGCTAGTACGTGTGCGTCCTCCAAGTGCTGGGGGAGGTCTCTATGCAGGCCACTCAGCAGCTCGGCGACCTCCTGCTCGAAGGCCGCCAGGTCGGTCGCCGACCGGTGCACCAATTCGCGGCCGCGCTGAACCTGGGTCAGGCGGGTGACCGCAGTCTCGACCCGCTCGAAGAAGGACCGGGCCCCTTGAGGCGAGAGGCTGTCGCTCAAGTTCCGTTCCGTCAGCCAAGCCCGCCAACCGGTCTCCAGGGAGGCGAACTCTCTCGCCGCATCGGAGGCTTGCCGGCCGCGTTCCTCGACCTCGCGTTCCGCGCGGGCGACTGCCTCCGCAGCCTTGCGTGCGACGGCTTCATGCCGCTCTCGCTCTTGGAGAGCCACTAGCGCCCCCTCGACTGCGGCGTAGCTCAGCTCGACCTCAGGCAGGCGAGCGTTGTGTGGCAGATGCGCGGCGTCTGCAAATCCGGCGATCTCCTCGTCCAAGCGGTCGAGGGTCCGGCGCAGTTGCCCTCGCTGATCGTGGTGTCCCTCGATTCGCTTCATCAGAGCGATCAACTGCGCGTCCAGTCGGGCATGCCAGTCACCGGCGCGACGCTTGGTCACCCGGTGCCGCCACCACTGGTACGCGGCGCCGAGCAGCAGCACGGCCGCCAGGAGCAGCCGGTCGAAGCGGGAGCTTCCGCCCGTAAGCAGAGCCCAAGCGAATGCCGCCACGGCCGCCGCGCCGACGGCGAGCACCGACCACCTCGGCAACACCTGTGGCTGGGCATCTGACTCCAAGTGCAACCGGCGCTCTTCCAGGTCCTGGAGACGGGCGGACAAGTCGTCCAGTCGACGACGAGCGTCCGCGCGCTCGGGCAGCAGCACCCGGAGCTGGCGCAGCGCTTGGCGGCGCGCGGTCCACTCCGCTGCGCCGACTGTTTCGGCAGCGGCCTGTGCGGCAAGCGTCTCGCGGGATTCTCCCAGGTCTCGTTCGGCGGTCGCAAGTTGTTGCTGTGCGTGGGTGAGTGCAGCGTCCGCTTTGCGGACGGTCTCACGGGCCTCCTCCAAATGAGACCCGAGGGCGGTGATCTGCTCCTCCACGGCGAGGGAGCGATCGAGGCTCAGCACCGACGACTCGTCCCACTCGGGGCCCAGCCCTCTCAGCGTATCCCGCAGCGCAGCTTCGCTTTGTGCCAACTCCGCGCGTTGGGCGGGAAGGCCCGTGCGCAGTTCCCGAATGCTGCCCAAGCTCTGAGTCAGGGACTCAATGCGCGGGCCGACCGTGAGAACTGCCTCGTCCACAGGCATCTCCTCAATCCCCCGCTCCAGGTCCTCGCGTTTGCGTGTTTGGGCGTCGAGACTTGTCTGCAGCTCGCCAATGGAGGCCAGCAAGCGCTCCAGCCGCGCCGTGCCGTCGGCCGGGAAGACCTCGACGACCGAGAGAGTGGCCAGCGCGTCCTCCGCCTCGCAGAGGGATAGGTAGGGTCCATGCGCTTGGAGCAGCGCCTCCAGCCGGCGGCATTCGGTTCGGAGCTGCCCACGTTCGTCCTGCTTCCGCTCAAGCTCCTCCCCCTTGGCGACAAGCTCCTGACGTTTTGGCGCGTAGGACTGGAACTGCTCCTGAAGCTCGCGGATCCGGCCGTTCGTCTGGGTCAACTCCGAGAACAGCCGGTTGAGTCGGGGGTTCTGCCCGCTGGGACGAAACAGGTGCGCCGCTTCCTTCTCCAGTTCCCGCTGCACGTCGGACAAGGCCCCGCCGCCAAGGCCAAGTCCGGCCCCGTAGATGCGATTGCGGATTCCCTCCTGGCTCAGCGTGCCGAAGTCCTGCAGTTCCCCCAGCCCGAAGGCGTACACGCTCTCGAACAGATCCTGGGTCGCAGACCCCAACAGCCGCTGCCAGTCGCCGGCGTCGCCTTGCGAATCGCCAGGACCCACCAGTGTCACCGGTCCGCCATGCGGGCCCGGCCGGCGCTCCACCCGGAACGTACTCCCCTCCTGTGTCTCGACGGTGACCCAACCCCCGTGTTGCCCGCCCTCCTGTGGCTCGTACTGGTTGTTGGTGCCCTTCTTCGTCGGGAACCCAAAAAAGAGCCGCCGAACAAATGCCAGCAGCGTCGTCTTGCCGGCCTCGTTCGGGCCAAGGAACGCCTGCAAGCCGGCCGACAGGTTGTCGAGGGCGAAGTCGTGGAAGACGCCGAACCCGTCGAGGTGCAGCCCGCGCAGAATCATCCCTCGCCCTCCTTCACCAGCAGGTCGAGGCAGCGGGACTCCGCCTGCGAGAGCCACTCAGCCAACTCCGGATCGCTGAACTCCCGCAAGTGCCGCGGCGCCCGCGAGTGCTCGAACACGGGCTGCAACAGCGCTCGGAGCGCCGCCAGCCCGTCTGCCGATTGCGCGAGCGCCTGCGACTGGCGCAGCAACTCGCCGACAAAGTCCTGCCCGGCACTCCGTGATTCGCGGTCTACCGGAGTGCGGGTGGAAATCGTCAACCGGTCGAGCCACACAAAGGGCCGCGCTGTTCCCAGCGACTCGCGCAGGGCCTCGACCAGGTCGGTGACGACCCCCGGTCGATGCAACTCCCGGCTCACATTCGTGCGTCCCTCCAGCGTCAGCCGCACGATGAGGTCGCGCCCGGCCGCCTTGCGGGCGAGCGCCTCGCAGTGCTGTCCCACGGCTGTTCGCACATCGCCCAGCGTGTCGTCTTCCCCAAGGGCGACGACACCGCTCTGCCACCGCACGCTATCGGTAGGGACGAGGCAAAGCGAGACGTGCCCGGTCTCGTCGACCTCCGCGAGATAGCACCCGTGCTCGCCGGTCTCGACTGGACTGCGCCCTTGCGCCGTGCCGGGGTAGCAGACGGTAGGGGAGGTGTCCTTCAGCACTCGAGGGCGATGCACGTGCCCCAACGCCCAGTAGTCCATCCCGGCGGCGGATAGGTCCTGCAGTGTGCAGGGGGCGTAGCTCTCATGCCCCGTGTCCGCCCCCGCGTTACAGTGCAGCAGTCCGATGTTGAACGAAGCGCCTGGGTCCGCGCGATACCGGAGAGCCAAGTTCTCTTGGACGTTTCGGGTGGGGTAGCTGACGCCATGGACGACGGCCAGCGTCTCCCCCCGGCGTTGCAGCGGGACAGCCTGCACCTCCGGGCCGAAGATCGTCACTCGCTCCGGGTACGACAGCTCGGCGATCCAGCCATCCAGCGGGTCATGGTTCCCATGCACCACGAACGAGTCGATCCCGGCCGCCGACAGACGAGCCATCTGGTCCAGAAACCGGAACTGGGCCCGCAGGCTACGGTCGGCACTGTCGAACACATCGCCTGCGATCAACAGGCAATCGACCCGCTCCTCCAGGCACAGATTCACGACGGCATCAAACGCCTCGAAGCTGGCCCGCCGAAGGCGTTCAGCTACCGCGGCATCGCCGGTTTCTACGCCGCGGAAGGGGCTGTCGATGTGGAGGTCCGCGCAGTGGACGAAGCGGAAGGGGGTCAATTGGCGACCTCCACGCCCGCATGTATCGACTCCCACAGGGCCTGCGCTGGCGGGACGAGATCCGGGCTGGACACGTCAATGTACCCGTGTGGCAGGAGGTACACCAGCGATTCCTGGTCGCGCTCGATCACGGTCTTCGTTCCCCACACATGGTTGAGTTGGATCCAGTCGGCGGCGTCGTAGTACCGCGTTACATCATAGGAAGCCGTTGCCGCGTCGCGCCACCGCTGTGCAATGACTACGCCCAGCCCGGCATCGAGGTCGGCTGCCCACGAGAAATCGAGCCAGCCGGCTTTGTCGGCGTTGTCCGGGCGAGGTGCCTCGCCGAGGTAACCGAAGAGCAGGTCGCGGTACTTGTCCGAGTTATTGAGTTGCCCGCGGTTGACCGGTCCACCGACGCCCGGCTGGCAGGCGAAGACGCCGCCTTTCTGTGCGAAGCCGGCACCCTCGCCGGCGCCGTCCACCTCCAGCGGTTCGAGCGGCTGCAGCCGCCGAGCGATCTCGATTGCCGGGCTGTCGGCATAGAAGGTGTACCGAGTGAGCCCCTTTGCTGTGGGCGACTCGAAGGGAATGACCACCTGTGTGCCGACCCGCGTCGCTGTGACCGTGGCAGGTCCCGGGTTACCGTAGCCGGCTGCCTTGAACGTCCACGGCGTCTTCAGCAACTCCGCCCCCTCCGCGCTCGCGCGCAGGGAGATCAGCGCGTCGCTGTCGCAGTCCAGTTCCGCAGCGTAGCCGCGCCCGGAGAGCTGCAGCCGGGCATCGGGCGACCGTGGATTGGCTTTCGGCGAGACTGCGCCACCCATGCCCTGGACCAGGAAGTAGCGGATCTTCCCGGCTGCCGTGGTCCCCGGCGCGGCAAACTGCAGCCGTGTCTCCTCCCCTCCCGGAATCGAGGAACGGACCGCGGCGGGGAGGTCGCCCAGCTCGCGCCCGTTCTCGCCAAGTTCGCTGACTTGCCATTGGCCGGCGGGAAACGGTGTGCTCACGAGCAGACCCGTTCGAGCAAACGTCGTTGGCGGCAGTGCAAGGAGCTGCGCTTGGGGGTCTCGGAGTCCCGGCAGTCCGGAGAGTACGTGCGTCACGGCGGCGTCGAGCAGCGTCACCCCAGGTTGTGCTGCCAACGACACCTTCAGTACCCGGATACCAGCAGGCGCTGGCACCCGCACCTCGACGGGCACGCGCTCGCCCGGCGTGACCCGAGCCACCACGCCGGTCGCTGGGACCCTTCCGGGCTTGCCTGTGTCGGAGACGGCCTCCGTGGCCGGCTGCGCCCAACGGGCCTCCCACCGGACATTCCTGGCAGGCGTGGCCCCGACGTTGGCGATCTCGGCGCGGAGGGTGACCTTCGCGCCTGACGTCGCGCCAAGTGAGACCACCGTCAGCCCGGACTGGGCGAACGTCAACACGGGGTTCAGGTAGTACTCTTCGCAGAGCTGGTCCGCGTACTCCGCAACGCCGGGCGCCGCGGAGCCAGAGGTGAAGAAGCCAACACCGGGCCAGTCTGGGGCGACCCGCTTCAGGTGCTGGATCTGCCGCAGCACGTCTTCCTTTGTCGGGGTGGCGCGGATCTCGCCGGTCTTCTCGTCTTTCACGATGTTGATGCCCAGACCGGGGACGCACTGTGCGACGGTGCCCGTTTCCCGTGCTGTGCGAAGGTACGACTCGAAGCTGCCGAGATGGTTGCCGCGGTAGTTCAGGTAGATCTCCGGCAGGAAGAGGTCCACCACGTCTGCCACATCGCGCCAGTAGTCGTGGGCGCCCATATACCAGACGGCGACGAATCCCTCGGGGTGGCGCTTCTTGTGCTCGCGGATGGCAGCGATGATCTTGTCGGTGACCTCCCCGGGACCACCGACTTCGTCGATGGCGATGCAGTCGTGCTCAGAGTAGCTGTCCGCAAACCGCTCCGTGGGCCACTCCTTGTAGCACACGCCGCCTTTCCAGTGGCAGGGCCACGCGCCGCGGCGAAGCCAGAGCCGCTCCTCTGCTTCATCCTTTGCCGTCGTCGGCACGTTGCACCACCGGAACGCTGTCGGCGAGCCGAACCAGGCGAAGTAGAGGTCGCGGGTGACCACCGGGACGCGGACGCGGAGGGCGGCAGCGGGGACCGGGTGACCTGGAGACGAGGCGACGGTGAAGGTCAGTTGGTGCCAGTCACAGGTCTGCGGTTGCCACTCGAATGCCACGTCGCGTGACTCGTCGACGGAAAACGGCTCCGTGACGGTCTGTCTGCCCAAGAGCCGATCCGGCTGGTCGGGAGACGAGTCGCGCAGCTCAACCGTGCACGGAACCAGCAGCGGCGCCTCGGCCGTGCTGGTCAGCGTCACCCCGAGGCGTACGCGGTCGCCAACCTTCGGGATCATCTTCGAGGTGAAGAAGACCTTCTGTGGCAACGCCCGACGGGCCGGCCCAGCCGCGCCCGCAGCGCACACCCACGCCATCGCCACCACGGCGCATGCTGCGGGTGCGGTGGTCAATCTGCGATCTGCGGCCGCAAGTCCCAACTCACACCCCCGCTTCGTCGAACGCCCTGCGCAACGTGCCATAGGAGAACTCCGCCGCCGCAATCGGGTCGTAGTCTTCCTTCGACCAGAGCTGTCCGCTGACCTCGACGCAGAGGCAGCCATCCCAGCCGGCTGCCTTCATCGCCCTGAGATAGGCAACGTAGTCGAATCCGCCCGCGCCAGGCAGCAGGAACTGCACCTTGCCGTCGACCAGGTGACCATCCTTGACGTGGGTGTGGATGGACAACGGCACAAGTGGCGAGACGCACTCATCAATGCCGAGACCCAGCAGGTCGAAGTGGCTAATGTCGAAGTTGAGCCTCACCGCCGGCAAGCCAACTGCCTCGATGAGCCAGACCGCCCGGTCCGGCCGGTCGAGGGTCCCGCCGACGTGCGGCTCAGCGGCCAGCAGGACGCCTTCCCCAGTGGCGATGGCCGCATAGTCTCGCAGCCGCCGCACCAGTTCGTCGCGCTGCTCCTTGTACCGGTCCCTACTCCCGCCCATCGTGAACGTGATGACAGGTGGCGTCCGTGCGTCGAGGTCCAGCGCGAGAGCAGCCGCCCTCCGCAGTTCGTCAAGGTTGCGATGGTGCTCCGCCGGGTCGTCGGCCAACACATTGACCAGCAGCATCAGCGCCGGCACGGCCAGTTCGCATTCCGTCAACAGGTGCGCCAGTCGCTCCCGCGCCGCGTGGTCCAGCTTGTCCGGACAAGTAGGGTACTTCGGCCCGAGGGCAAGCTCGACGCCGTCATAGCCGATCTTCGCGAGGGCTGGGAGCGCGACCTCCAGGGGCAGGTTGGGCATGCCGTAGGTGCCGTAGGCGATGTTCATGTTCCTGGGTTCCTTCCAGTCGACGCAGACTGCGTTGGCTTCGCCGACCGGAAACGCAATCCTGCCTCCGGCCGCGAGCAGTTGCCGCGCTCAGTCGCCACGGGCCGGTGCGGACTTGGGCTCGGCCGCCATACTGCGGTCGTGGCCGGACTGGGACGGATAGCCGCGGTGCAGCGGCACACTTCAGCCGTCCCGATAGACGGCCCCAGCAGTGACAAGGGGTCCCACGGTCCCAATGGGTGACGGTTCGGACCGATCCGGGCTGAGCGACCGTCGCCCGCAATGCCGCAATGGTCTGGCCCACCCAAGAAAATGTCCTCTCGGGGGTTGTCACGGATCCGGCGGCGGTGTCCACTACCCACGTTGATCTGTAAGTCGCCAAAGTGAAGGCGGATTGCGATGTTCCGACGATAGGGTGCACTATCAGTAGGTCTTTCCCTACTCCAGAGCGCAGCGCAGGCAGCCTTCCTGACTACTTGGCATGACCCATCCCCCCAGTGGGTGTCTCCCATAGCTGATCCCGACGACTATGCGGGCCAAGACCGATTTGAGATCGTCAAGGAGTGGTACCAGGAGGAAGGAGGCGTGGCGTACCTCCGAATGGACTTGGCGGACAACTACTTCAGTGGAGGCCCCCCTATCGGTGGCGATACGTGGGGCGTTTACGTTGATCGGGGCACCATTCCGACGCCCGGCACAAACGCCTTTGTGGCTCCGGGACTAGACGGAATCGACTACCGGGTCACCTTTCGTTACTTCGGGGGAGGGTACTCGACGGCGCAGGAAAGATGGAACGGTGCCGCTTGGGTAGCAGCAGGTGGATCCTCCGACATCACCGAGGCCAAGATCCTTCAGTGGTCGCTGCCCATCACGTGGTCTGGCGGGGTGCACACCACGGCTGCGACGTTCAATGGCGCGGCTCTCTACGACAGCATGCAACTCAACACGTTAGAGCCGGGCGTGCTCAGCCTATTCGGCATCGGTCTGGGGGTGGTGTGTTGCCGTCGTCGCCGCCGTGTTGCGAGATAGGCGATTATGCACGGGGCGTACGTTAGGTGATGTCAAGGCCGTCCGGATGTATAGGGCGGCTTTTCTGCTGTGTTCACAGCGCGTCCGATGGTCTGGTGGGAAATGCTTCGTGATCGGTGTTCAGTACTTGGATGGGTAGCTGCCCTCCGTGATGGCACTGACCGGAGCATGGGGCGAAGGCGCGGATTGGCGCCTTGGACTGCGTGTGGCGCGCTGATCGCTCTGGCAGGGCTGCTCTCAGGGTGTTCGCAGCGATTGGGCTCCGCCTCGCTCCCCATCCGGCGGTTTGCGGTTGTCCTGCGTCAGGGCGAACTGTACCTCGCAGAAAGACGGGCGACCAGAGCCATCGATGCGTTCGACATCGCCGCTTCATTAGGCCCACTGCCTCCGGCCAGCCGGGTTCTGCTCGCCAAGGCCTACCACGCCGCCAAGCGACCCGACTTGGCGGAGCACGTCCTGCAGGAGTGCGTTGCCGCTTTTGACAGTTCGCTGGCGTCCCATCGGGCTCTTGCCGAGTTTTATGAAATGACAGGCCGCCCTCGGCAGGCCATTCAGGAATATGGCCGACTCCGCGCGGTTGCCCGGGGCAAAGCGCGCACTCACGCCACCCGGGAGGTCGCGCTGCTCCAGCAGCGCACGGGGAGAGAGAGCGAAGCTGAACGGACCCTCGAGGCTGCCCTTCGGTGCGACCCACTGGACGTGGGCGTCTCCCTCGTGCTTGCCGAGCGGTTGGTGCGCACGGGCCGAGTCGACGCTGGAATCGAGTGCCTCCAACAGGCGGCGAAATCTGCGCCCAACTCTCCGGACGTACTCACGGCTTTGGCCACAGCCTATCGCGCCGCGGGGCGGCCTGGTGGCGCCGAGAAGGCGTACGGCCAAGCCCTGAAGATCGCCCCGCACCATCTCGCAGCGACAAACGATCTTGCCTACCTCCGCGCGATACGGGGACACGTCACGGCTGAGGCGGAGCGCTTAGCCACAACTGCAGTCAAGACCGCTCCCGACAACAGCAAGTGCCTCGACACCCTCGGCTTCGTCCAACTCAGGCGCGGACACGTTGACAAGGCCCTCGACACGCTGGAAGGTGCGCTGCACCGGGCGCCCGGCGATCCGCTGATCTGCTATCATTTGGGGATGGCGTACTCGCAGTTCGGCGCCCGAGGACTTGCGGTCAGCTACCTGTCGGCAGCGTTGGACGCGAAGAAGCCCTTTGAGGAGAGCAAGGACTGCCAGCGGCTATTGGATCGGTTGAGGAAGAAGTCTCAGAAGTAGGGCATTCGTTCACAAGGACGACCAATGGGCAAGAAGGAAACCAGAGGGCTCGTCGTTCTCACCTTGGGCTTTTGCACTGCCTTCTCGGGGGTCTACTTCTGGCGTTGTGTCCGAGAGCTGACGGAGCCTTCGGCCATTGAGTTGGCGCAGATTGCGCGCAACGTCTCTCGCGGCAAGGGGTTCACGACAGACGCGGTGTACCCGCTGAGCGTCGGTTTGGTCGGCCGCGTGAAACACCACCCCGAACTCACCACGCCTCCGCTGCCGACGCTGCTGACCGCCTGCGCGTTCGCCCTACGCCGCCCCAGCGACCGCGTGGCGCAAGCGGCCTCCGGCATTCTGCTGATCCCGACACTCGTCCTGATTTGGATGATCGGGAGGCGCGTGAGCGGGCCTGGCGTGGCTGCGGTGGCGTGCCTGGGCTACGTGCTGTCAGGGGCCGTGCTGCTCAGTGCCTTTTTCGGGCGGGCCGACGCAGCTTGCCAGCTTGCTCTTCACCCTCTGGCTATACCGCGGAGTGTGCCGGCGGGAGTCAAAGCTGAAGCAAGGGGAACTCACTCCGTGGACGGCGAAGCAGTTGTTCTGGTCGGGCGCTCTGTTCGGGCTACTCGCTTTGAGCGATTGGCACTTCGGCTGGCTGTGGGCTGGCGCGGCCGTTCTCGTCGTGCGCTGGTCGGCTGGCCAGCTTGCGCGCCGCGTGGTGCCGTTGTTCCTGATCGGGATGATGGCCGTTTGTCTCCCCTGGCTCGCGCGCAATCAGCGAGTGACGGGGAGCGCGCTGTTCTCGATCCGCAACTACTACGCGGTCGCTGACACGCCGGAGTTCCCTGGCACGAGCGTGCTGCGGACCCTTATGCTTCCCTCGGCCAATCCCGTTGAGTTGGCAGCCGGCAACCTCGGGGGGGGTGGTGCGCAAGTTCGGGCGCAACCTCCTCCGGTTCGGAGACGTGCTCAGTGGCTGGCTGAGTCCATATTGGTTCGTCGTGTTCCTTGCCTCCGCTACTGCTTCGCGGCAGTTCACCAACAGCAGAGCGGCTTAGGTCCGCACTTCTCGCGTTCATCTTGCTGCGAGCGTTAGTTGGCTTCCTCGGCGTCCCGACAGCGGGTTTCCTGTTGCCATTCGCTCCCGTCGGGATGGTGTTGACAGTGGACTTCCTGTTGAACAACCTCGCTGTCCCCGGTTCCGACGAACGGCAACTGGCCACGCAGTTCTTCCTGTCGGCTGTCCTCTTGGCCCTCGCCGCCGTGCCAACCTGCGCCCCCATCGCCCTTGGGGCGGCTCCCAGGAATTCGGAGGCAGGCTTGGCTTCTCTGAAGACGCAGTTCCCTCCTGACGCCGTGTTTATCAGCGATGCGCCGTGGAGCGTGGCCTGGTATGGGGAGCGGAAGGCAGTCTGGGCGCCCACCGGCGTGAAGGATATGGCGCTCATCGAGACGCAGGTCACGCCGATTGCCGGGCTGGTTCTGACTCCCGGTGCTCAATCGCTCACAAGCAAAGAGGATGACGAGTCGATCAACTGGACCCGCCTCTACAGGCAGCCCGGGTTCTGGGCCGGGTACCGCGCCCGGGGGCGGATGTCCGACGGAACGGTGGTCTTCGAGCGGGTCGAGCGGGATTCCGCCGGGAGCCAGGCACCCTCATAGCGCGCACGCAGCTTCCGCCGACAAGGGGCAGCGGCTCGGATAGCGGATCGGGTCTTGGGGCTAGGCAGGACGGAGAGTTGCCGCGCCGAACAACCGGTTGCCAGTGTCGCCCCGCTCCTCCGGATCGGGGTGGTCGACCCGCTTGGGAGGCTCTCCGTTGGCCCGCACACACGTGGACAGCGACCAGCAATACGAGGCGTCCCGGCCCGCTCGATGGTGGGTCGTGGAGCTGACCGCGGTCGCGCTTGTGCTGCTTGCCGGGGCGCCCCTGCTGTTGGGGCGCTCGTATTACCTCGACGACGCGCAGCACCTCTTCCTTCCACTCGCGGCGTCGATGCAGCGCGCGATCGCCGATGGGGAGCCGCTGTGGTGGAGCCCCGATCTGTTCGCGGGATACTGCACGGTAGGGGCTGCGCAGAACGGGTGGTTCTACCCGGTCAACCAACTACTTCTTCGGCTCTGCCCGCTGGTGCTCGCCTTCCGGCTCTGCTACCTGATCCACCTGTGGCTGCTCGCCCGCGGCGTGTTGGGCTTTTCGCTCACCCTCGGCGGCTCACTGAAGAGCGCGGCGGTAGCTGCAGCGGTGGCGACACTGGGCGGTGCGGTGGCGGCGCACACCATTCACCTCAACATCCTCGTGGCGATGGGGTGGACCGGGCCGATCCTGTGGTTGGCCGCGCTTGCGCTGCGACCGGGGCCGCAGCCCCTCTCGGTGATGCTCCTCGGCGGGGCAATCGGACTGTCGCTGCTGCAAGGTCAGCCGCAGTACGTGTGGTTTGCCGGGATTGCAGTTGGGTGCCTGGCGCTCACTGCCCGGGACGCCGACGTATCGCTGTGGACGGCGGCGCTCCGCCTGCTCCTGGCCGCAGCCATGGGAGTGGCGCTGGCGGCCGCGCAGGTGCTGCCGGTTGTGGAGTACGCCAGCCGCTACCCGCGGCCGCATCCCGGCGGCTCGTTCTCGTTCCTCACAGCCGGGAGCATGCAGCCGCGCGACTGGTTACGTCTGCTCCAGCCCGATCTCTTCGGGACGCCACTTCGGGGGACGTTCCCTGACGGCGCCTACCTCTACTGGGAGACCCGAGGATTCTTCGGGACGGCCTTCCTCGTGCTTGGGTTGGCGGGTGCCCTACGCGGCAGGCGGACCTCCGCGACGCGGTTGGGGACTGCGCTGGCTGTGGTCGGTCTGTTCCTCATGGCAGGGCGGACGAACCCGGTGTACCGCCTGCTGATCCACGTGCCGCTGTTCAGCACGTTCAGAGTTCCCGGGCGGTTCGGGTGGCTGCTGCAACTGGGTGTCGCGCTGCTGGCCGGCCAGTGCGTGCAGGCGCTTGAGCAAGGCGACTCTCGGAGCCGTCGGGGCTGGGTGAGCGCGGTGGTGGTAGGCGTTGCGTGCCTATCGACCTTCGCTGTGGCGGCGGGGAGCGGCCGTCTGGCAGTGTTTCTGAGCTCGCCGGGGACGTGGCTGATGGTCGTAGGCCTGGCTGCGGCGTCGTCCGCGTTGTTGCTGGGCGAGTCCCGCCCACGGCGCGCTGCGCTCAATGTGACGCTCGCCGTCGGAGTGCTGGAGCTGGTGGTGTCCTGGCACAGCTTCGCCCGTACCGTTCCGGGGGAAGTGCTAACCCGGCAACCGGCCGCCGCAGCGACGATCTTGGCTTCTGACAACCGACGCCTCCTCGCGCTCGAACTGCCGCGAACGCTCCAGACCCCACGCTCAGTGGCGGAGCGCTTGGAGGAGAACGTCGGCACGCTCTGGGGGCTGTCGTACTTCGGGGGGCAGGAACCGTTGCAGCCCACCACGTCCCTGGGGGCCTTGCAGCAGTTGGCGGACGCGCATGCCGCCGGCCAACGGGAGTTGTTCGACTTCCTCTGCGACCGGTTCAGCATTCGCTGGATTGCGACGACGGCGGCGCTCGACCACTCCAGCTTCCGCCTCGCGCAGACGAGCGCCGGCCGCCGCCTCTACGAGAACACCGACGCGCGGCCACTCGCGTACGCCGTCCCCATGTCCTTTGTCCGCGAAGGCGGGGTGTGGACAACGTCCGACTCGCTCGCCTCGATTCTCCGGGTGGAGGTTCTTGAGCGCCACCGGCACCTCTGGCGCCTCCGCGCGAGCTTCGACCAGCCGGTGGCCGTGGTGTTATCTCAGTCGTTGTACCCAGGGTGGACGGTTACTGTGGACGGTCAGAGCGCCCCGCTGATGGGCGCGGAGTCCCTCTTTATGTCGGTCGCTCTACCGCCGGGGCAGCACGTCATCGAGTTCCGCTTTGACAACGTGGCGATCTATCTGGGCAAGTCACTGAGCCTGATCGCCTTCTGCGGTTGGTTGGTGGCACTGGCGTTCGTCACGGTGCGACGACGGCATACCTGAGAGTCGTGTGCGCTGCTTCGGAAGTGCGTTCAGGACGCCCCAACTCGTTGGGGGCACTCCCGGCCCAGGGCCCCGAACAAGTTCGGGCGTCCCGGGGCAGCGTCTTCATCCCACGTGGCGCCCAACCGACGGGCGGGCATTGACAGTTCTTGGAAGTCTCCGCCATCCGTTCGCTCCCGTCTCTCGATCCACAGGCATACACGGACCTGCCGCAGCCTCGTGTCGGCGCTCGATACTCCCGCGGGCAGTGTAGCAGATCGAGGGAAAGCCCGGAACAGGTTGTGCTGCACGACTTTTTTCGCGCGAGGGGCCAGATTTCGCGTTCCCAAACGTAATATATACTACGGGTGAGGCGCGCAAGCCGGCGACCGGGACGCCGAGACGCCACCCGAGTTCCGCCCGGAGGCGGCGAGTCGGAGGTGCAGTTTGGCTGTTGCAGAGAGGCGTGACAACCAAGTTCAGGAACAGGCACTCGCGGCGAACGTGCTTGGCGTCCTGCGTTCCGAGGGCTGGGGCGCGGAATCGGCGCGGGCTGCGGCGGGACGCGCACTGCTTGACCGTGCCAAGATTGCCGACGTCGACGAGTTGCTGGCGCGAGTGGACCGGCTCACCTGGACGGAGCGGAAGGAACTGCGCGACTGCCTGGGTGTGGACTCCGTAGCCGAATTGGCGAACCGGCGCCGGCGCAAGGTCCGCACCCTTGAGAAGCACCTGGAAAACGGCCGCCGGAAGCTCGGCTCCCGAACGACGGTAGAGGCAGGCCTGCTCCTGGTGCTCGCCGAGGATCTCCAGCGTCGCTCGGGCGTTGGTTCGGGGGGGGGGGCGACTCACCGATTCCACCGACTGCCTGAGTGGCTTGCTCGTCACGCCGTCCAATGGCCGGTAGCTGATAGCCGACCGCAAACAGTGCGTAGAGTACGTATAGACTCCCAACGGCGCCTCCTGTATACTGGGTGGACTCACGGAGAGCCCAAGGAGAGAGTCGTGACGAAGCCCGCCGGCCATGGTGGCGCAAATCGACAACTGGCGCTCTCGGCCATTGCGGCGTGTTCGTGCTGGACCGTGTGGGCGCAGCCGGCGCAGCGACGCGAGCAACCCGCGCTCATTGCGCCGCAGCAATTCGCCGCGGTCAGCGCGCAGGCACAGAAGCTGGCGGCGGAAGGCCGGACGCAGGAAGCCGTCGCCCACTGCGAAGCCTTCATGCGGGAGCACGCCAATGCCGCGAAGGACAACCCAAGCGGCTTCCTGACGTTGGCAGGGACGGTCTACCGAATCCTCGGGACTGTGGAGGACAAGGCCGCCAGAGGCGCCCAGTACCGCCGCCTTTTCACCGAGTTCCGGGACGTTCCTGCCTATGCGGCCATGGGCGCGAAGGGCTATCTGGACTGTCTCATCGAGACGAAGGGGGAGCCCGCGGAAATGGAGGCGTTTGGGCGAGAGGCGGTGAAGGCGTTCGGGGACGCTCTGCCTCCCACGTACGAGGCCGCCATGCTGCTGGTCAACCTGGGACGGGCGCTGCAGAAGCAGGGGAAGATCGACGAAGCAGAGGACTTGGCGGCGGCAGCGGCGCTTCGGTGGCCGACTATTCTGGAGAACGTGAACGTCGCCGGCCTGCTGTCCGACTGCGCCTGGTCCAGGAAGGACTACGACGGCATGGTCGGCGCAGCAAAGCTGTGCTACATGCTCTGCGCGTTCGACGAGAAGTCCATCGGCAAGGCTCGGAACCTGGTGATCCAGGCGCTGACGGCCAAAGGCGGGCCGGGGCTGGCAACCCAGTTCGTGAAGGCGCAGGATTCGGCGGAGGTCGAGAACCCGCTCAAAGACGTGCCGCTGCCCAAGCTCACCCGCACCGGCGCCGCCGATGCGCTCCTCCAGCCCGTGGCGCAGGTTGCCCAACCTGCGAACCAGCCCGTAGGACAGGTTGCCGAACCTGTCGAGCAACCACCCACCACACCACAAGCCGACGTGGCACAGGCTGCCCAGCCTGCGGACCTCCTGGCCGCCGCCGGCGGCTACCGCCCCGCCCGCATCCTGGCTCAACTGGCTCTCGGCGATTTCGCAGGCGCCCTCGCCGATGCCACGGCCGAGATGCGCGATGCCAAGACGACCGACCAGATGGTGCGCGCCCTCGGCGACGTCGCCCGGTGTTTGAAGGCCAAGGACCTCAACCTGATCCGCGCCAACCAGTTCCTGGAGTTCCAGAGAACCGGCAAAGGCGAAAACCCGCTGCCGACGTTCTGACGGCTGACCGCTGAGACTGGACGCCATGCGACATTGGCCCATCATCGTTCTCTCACTCACCCTCGCGGCCCCTGCGCTCGCACAGGTCCCGGAGACGTGGAGAGAGTGGCCGCCCGACGTGTTCGAGAAGATCAAGCCGGTCGGGTCAAGGAAGAGCGCGCCGGTTCGCCGCGACCAAGGCCGCGGCTCTGCGCCAACAACCAGAGAGACTCCGTTCGAGGTCAACATCGCGCTGAACCCGTCCTTCGAGGAAGGGCTACCCCAGCGGCAGCAGGTCCACGATTGGCTCCCCGCTCCGTGGTTCCCTGACGCGCAGTACTCGTGGGATGCCGATGTGAAGCGGACCGGGAAGCGCTCGCTTCGCGTTGGCGGAAGCGCGAAGCCGGACGGAACGGCAACCATGGGGGGCTGGACAGGCTCGGTGTACACGGCGTTTCCCGGGCTTCGCTACACGCTGGCCGGATGGGTGTGCGCTTCCGCGCCGGAAGGCCGCACCCACCTTATCCTCGCTTGGTACGACAGGCACAAGCGGTTCCTCTGCAACACGGACAACGGCTTCGTCGTGCACGGTCCGAGCGAGTGGCTCCGGGTGTCGACCTCCGACTTCCCGCCGGAGGATGCCGCCTTTGTCCGGGCGTACTTCCGCAGCGACGGGAACCCTGGTTCGGCTTGGGTCGATGATGTCGAACTGGCGCTGTCGGCTGAGGTCGCCGGGCAGCTTGCCGTCCCCAACGGGTCTTTCGAGGCAGGCGCCGGGGCGACGGCGGCAGCATGGAGCGCCGAGGCACGGTTCAGCCTCGTCACGGGCAAGGACAAGCCCCACGCGGGTGAGCAGTGCGTGGCACTGCAGGACCAGCCCGGGCAGGCAGCTCTGGTCAGTCTTCCCTTCGCGTTGGACGGCACACACGTCGCGGCATACCGTTTCTCGGCGTGGGTCAACACCCGGCAGATGCGGAGCGGGAGTGTGCAGCTTGCCATACGGTGGACGGGGCGCGCCGGTGACGTTACCGAAACGGCAGGCGACTCCGTCTCGCCTGATGAGAGCGGGTGGGCTGAGAAGACGCTGGAAGTGGAGGTGCCACGGGCGGCTGAGTTGCGCCAGGGACAGCTCGTACTGCGAGGGATGGACGTGACCGGCACGGTGTTGTTCGATGACGTGAGCCTGAGCGTGCGCCTGGCAGACCCGATCCCCGCACCCAAGGTGCCGCTTGGGGTGGCTATCGCCCGCTGCTACGCGGAGCACTTGGTGCCCCCACACCGCCTTCGCGGTCACTTTGAGACCATGCTTCCTCGCCAAGAAGACGCGAAGCGAGTATTGGGCGAGGTCGAGTCTTACTGCCAGACGCACCCCGAGACCATGGACAACGAGACGAAGTGGACGCTCGGCGTGCTCCGGTACCATGCCGGGCAGTACCAGGCGGCGGTCGACGCCCTTTTCCCCCTGCGCCATGCGTATGCGACGACGAACATGCGCAACGACCTGATCTGGCACTACGCGCATTGGGCGCATAGCGAACTCGTTGAGGCGGAGGCGACGGAACGACGGAAGCGCCTGGCCCAGCAAGCCCGAGTCCTGCCGAGTTTGGCGCCGGACGCCAGGCTCCGAGAGACCCTTGCTCTGGCTGACGACTACCGCTTTCTCGAAGGATGGGACGAAGCGGCGAGGCTCTATGGCGACGCCCTTGCCTTCGCTCCCACGACAACACCACCCAGGATGCAGTTCCACCGGGCCGAGTGCCTCTACCGCGCAGGCAAGGTCCGCGAAGCCCTTCAGGGGCTACGGAGTTTTGTCGGTCTGAAGGAGACCTCGGGTCTCCAGGAGCGGGCTCGGCGCCTGATGGGGGACTGCTACGCAGACCTCCCACCTGGCGACCTGGCGGCGGCGGACTTCGGCCAGCACCTGCAAGTGCAAGCATTGCCCGGTGCAGTCTTCGCTGGTGATGACACCAGGACCGGCCCCCACTGGCGCGGCCGCTATGGCGGCTATGCATGGGTCCTCTGCGCCATGATATCCCCGGTGGACATCGTGGGTGGTCTGTGCGAGCCCGTCCGATATGACGGAGGCACGGGAGAGGAGATCCCCGGGTGGAGTCTGTCGCGCGGGGCGAAGTCCCGGCTTCGCTATGCCGTGAGAACAACGGACCCCGCGGAGCCTGGCCGCGGTCACCTCAACAAGCGGCCAGACGCCGAGACCCTGCGTGAGGTGCTGCATCACCCGGTGTCGGGAGAGCCGGTTTCGTCCTCTTGGGACGACCGCGGAGAGACGCATCCGTATGACTCGAACGGCCCCGATCTGTGCGTGGAGCTCGCCGTCCCGGCAGGCACGTACCGCTTGGCGCTCTACATGCAAGGGCACGAAGTGAGGCTGATGAGCGCCGGTGGCACTGTGCTGGCTCAGGCACCTCGAGTGGACTTCGGCGGGAAACGCCATGGCTATCGACGGTTCGTCGTGTTCGGGCCGCTGGATGTCACCGTGCAGATCGTCAAGGGCGAGAGCGAGTGCGCCAAGCTTCGCGCGCTGTTCTTGGACAGGTTGGGCGGGCCTCGGCTGCCGCCCGAGGCACTGACGGCCGCGCTGCCTGCCCCAGCCGTTCTCTCACCGCCGGCCGCGGATAAGACGTTCGGAGAACTCGTTGGCCTCTGGCAGACCGACCGCCGAGGGTACCGGGCAGAGCTGGAGCGTTGGGGTGACGTAACGGCACAGCTCCAAGACTCAGTGGTAGCGGGACAGCAGGCGGGCCCTGCCGTGCGCACCTACTGGATGCTATGGCAGGCGCACGCCGAGCGGGGTGAAGCAGACAAGGCCGCTGCCGCGTTGTCAGCCATGGCCGATGGTCTCGCCGACAACGCGGGCACTGACCGTGCCCTCGCGAGGCTCGATGTGTTTGCGGAGACGTACCTGTTGGAGCACGACGTGCTGGCGGCGGAGGCGCTCCAGACAGAGGGGGTACGACTGGCACTGGCCGCCTCGGACGGTCGAACAGCCGTTGACCGGGTGGCAGGCAGCGTCGAGAGGTTCTGGACGGTCGATGCGCTGTATGCTCAAGCGGTGGCGGTGAAGGTGGTCGACCACGTGGCCGGCTGGCAAGACCAAGAAGCAGCCCTTCGCACGTTGCGTGAGATAGGGCAGAGATGGTTCCGGGCGTCGGCGGGACCCCCGGCGAGGTATGCCCTCGAAACGGCGAGGCGCCTCGGCGGCCAGGGGTGCCTCGCCGCCGAGGACCAACTGCGCTTGGCGCAGACGTACGAGCCACCTTGGGGCTGGTTCGACGCCATCGAGCCGGACCCGGCCGTGCGGGAGTACTTGGTTCTCATGCGGAACTACCGGGCCTTCACCGGGCAAGCGGAGGCTGGGTTGCGCTTGGTCAAGCTACTGATGAGCAAGTCGCAAGCCGGCGCAACGGCAGAAGTACTCGCAGTCCTCAAGCGCGACTGCTCAGACAGCCCGGCGACGCGGGAGGCCGAACAGATCGTCAGCGCGCTTGGAGCAAGCGCGCCAGCAGATGCAGGAGGCAACCATGGTGCCGATTAGACGGATGCTTCTCGCCTGTGTGGGAACGCTAACCCTCACGTGGCTCGGTGTCGCGGCCGTCGCTCCCGCGCCCGACGCGCGCTCTCCGCGTTTGTCGGTCACGACGTTCCCGACATGCATCGCGGCAGACGGCACTGGCACACTGCGAGTGGAGGCGACGGTGCGGGCCGGCGACGGCACGGCGGCTCCTGACGGGACGCGCGTCACCTTCTCCTCCAGCGCTGGCACGCTGCTGTCCGAGACCCAAGCAACGCGTAACGGCATGGCGGTGGTTCTCCTGCGTTGTACACCGACTCCCGGCAAGGCCGTCGTCACTGTTGCCGCTGGCGACGCGCGCGCGGAGGCGACAGCATGGTTCGGGGAGCGCCCTGCCGCTGTGGCAGTCGAGCGCACCATCCAGTTCGTGCCTGCCGATGGCAGGTCTTGGTCGGCAATCATCGCGCATGCCGGTGGCATGAAGGCCTATGTGCCCGATGGTACACCGGTCTCATTCTCCACGGACCTCGGCGAGATCGTCCCTCAATCAACCACCACTGGCGGCTACGTGGTGGCACTGCTAACATCCACCAAACCCGGCGTCGCAACGGTCACGGCCCAGTGCGGGGAAGTCAGAGATTCGGCTACCGTCGAGTTCGTGCCGGCAACCTATCGACTCGGGCTCGGCGCCGACGCCTGGTACTTCTCAGCCAATCGGCAGAACGATGTCAGGCTGACAGCCCGTCTGTATGATGAGAACGATCGTCCCCTCTACTTGGACCGAGTGCCCGTGGAGTTCGAGGCGTCGCGCGGTCAGCTCTCTACGTCGGAAGGGCAGACACGCTTGGGCGCCGCCACGGCAGTTCTGCGAGTTGCGGCCGGCCCGCCGGGGGACGTGACGGTGACTGCTCGCACCACGAGAGGCGAGGCCCCACTCACGCTACACTTTGCCGGCCGGCCCACGCAGATGACACTTGGCCGGAACCTGCCCGACCGGGGGAGTCCAGATGGCGCGTTGTTGGCGCGGGTGGTGGCTACGGTGAGGGACAAGGACAGACAGCCAGTTCCTGGCGCCGAGGTCGCCTTCTACACGGACCGAGGTACCATCGGGCGAACGGCCAAGACGGACTCTGGCGGCAAAGCCATCGCAGAGCTGCGATTCCCGGCGCGGGTCGGGGAGGCTGTAATCGGCGCAACGTGCGACGACCTACGTGTGTCGCGGTCGATGCGCTTCTCGGGAGCCGAAGGGGAGGTGGTCGAGCTGGAGCCTCCTCGCCAGCCTTCGAAGGTAACAGTTACCTGCTGCAACCAGACGCTTGACGGAGAACGGATTTCACAGGACCTGCTCGCCGTGGTCGAAGACGCACACGGAACTCGATTGTCTGGCTGCGTGGTGCACTTCAATGCAACGGCCGGTGAGATCACCCAGCGGTCAGAGACCGACCGGAACGGTGTCGCTTCCGCGGCTTTGAGCTTGCCACTCACAGCCCGGGAGGCGCTCGTTGCCGCCACGACCGGTGATGTTCGGACCAGCCTCACTGTCTCGGTGCCGGCACTGAGCAGCGCCAAGTGCCTCTCCGCCAAGGCCCTGCCCGGTGTGGTCAAAGCCGATGGTCGCAGCTACTCGCTGCTGCGAGTCTATCTCTGGGACTCCGAAGGCGAGTGGATCCCACTCCCCAACGCGTCGGGGCTCAGAATCGAGGGTCCCGAAGATGCCACTTTGTGGTGCTGGAGCCCTAGCGGGCCGTGGGCCTCCTACTACCTGGGAGCCGTTCGGTCGCCGGGCCGAGCGAGGGTTGCCGCCTCCTACGCGGGTCTCTCCTTGGCAACGGAAGTCACTTTCTCCGAGGATCCGAGTTCTGTATTGGTTGAGAGCCACTGTCCCGAGGGGGGTGGACAAGTCTATATTCGGGCAACTGTCCGGGACCGCAACGGGCTCCCCGTCCCGGACGGAACGCCACTCGCCTTCACGCAGGGGGAGGATGGTCGCACAGTTGGCTCCACAACAACGAGAGACGGTTTCGCGGTCGTGATGCTCCCAACGCCCGTGGACCCGACCGAAGTCAGCGCTGCCTGTGGCACTGCTATCGGCCGTCTGACGCTGGCAGAACACTGATTATCGTTGGCTGGAAACGCCGCCCAAGGAGTGATGCCCATCCGCAACGCAGATTGACCCGGCGGGGGCCCCGAATGCCCTCAACTGCGTCTTGACCACGAACTCAGATATGCAAGGAGGATGATTGGCATGCCACGTATTGCCTATGCCGCCACCGTTGTACTTCAGGTCGTCAGCGCCCTGCTGATCGCACAGAATGTAGCACCTGCGGAAGAGGAGCCCGCGCTCGTATGCGGCAGCACGACCACCGTCGGGGGGGTAAACACCCACACCCATACCGGCCCCGAACTCCAAGCCTTGGTGCCAAAGCAGTTCACGCGGAATGAGGTTAGCGCGAACTGCTGCCCGCCCCAACCGGAGATGATGACCTGCGAGAACACGCACTCGCAGGTCGTCCTGCAGACCGCTTGGACGGTCACTGGCGGCACAAACTGCGAAGCGACCTTCCTCTCGTGCCACTCCGGGGACTGCTTCACGAAGTTCCAGTACATCACTCGGTTACCGGGATCGTCCGGCACGGAGAACGGCGATACATGGAACTTCGATAATGTCTGCATGTGGCGGCACACGCAGACCTTCAAGTACACCCAGAAGACAGTCGAGACGGAGTCCTTCACCTACTACGGATGGTGCAAAGCCGGCGACGTCATGAAGAAGGAGTGGACTCAGGACTGTGCACGGACGGAGGTCAAGAAGATAGAGAACGCTGACGGCCAGACAGAAGAGGGCTGTGCGAACGAGCCTGCCTGCCAGGCGTAGGCCTCGTCGGAACGTACGGTTGGCAGAGACCCCAGTTGTCGACACTGTAGAGGCGTCGAGTGTCGCGCAACTGGGGTCCGGTCTACCACAGCCCATGTCAAGGAGGAGTGTATATGGACACCATCCAGCTACGCGCGCCGCGCCGCGTCAGGAAGCCACTCCCTGGTTTCGCGGGGCTGGCGATTGCGGTGGTCGTGGGCCACGCGTCTCTCCTGCAGTCTGACGTGCTCGACTGCGACGCCGATCTGAGCAACCACCAGATTCCTGGCGAGCCCGCTATTGAGGCCGTCTCGCCCCACGAATGCACTCGTTGGGTGTCTTTCCGCAACTGCTGTCAGCCACCTGAGCAGCCTACCTGCCAACGGAAATGGAACCAGATCGTGCTTAGCGTGCACTGGGAGATCAGCGGCGATGCGAACTGCCGAGCAGGCTGGGAGTGGCCCGGCGGCTCTTGCCACTCGCCCGGTTGCTCTGGCGTGTTCCAGGTGATCACGGACGCTCCTGGTACAAGCGGCGACTACGCCGGGGACACCTACGACCAGTTCGCTGAGTGCAAGGAGAAGATGAGTGAGCATTTCGGCTACAACCAGAGGCTTGTGAGCACGGAGGCGTTCCACTACAAAGGGTGGTGCAGCATTCTGGGCATCATCCACGACACCGTCGAGCAAGATTGCGGCCGCACAAAGACGGAGAAGATAGAGAACTGCGTGATCCACCAGCTTGCTCCCGTCGATTGTTCGACCGAATCAGGATGTCAGTGAGCTTGGCCCATAGCGGGAAGGTAACTGGGGAACATCCCCGATAGGGGCTCAAATCGGGGCGCAGATCGCCGGAGGGGCCCATGCCGTCAGCCTGTGCCTCGCTCATCGAACCGTGCCGGCATTGCGGCATCTCGAGGAGGAGACCTCGATGAATACACCCACTTCCCTGAAGATCGGTGGTTGGTCCATGTTCGTGCTCGCTCTCTTGGCGGCTCTGGGGGCGCAATCCGGACAGAAGGGCGTACAGAAGGGCGTGGTGAAGGGGGCCGAGGCCCCTGCCTTGTCAGTGACGGACAGTGGTGGCAGGAAGCACTCGCTCATGGACCACCTCAGCGCAAGCGGCGTGGTGCTCGTGTTCTGGGCGAGTTGGGCGGGGGCGTGCAGCGGGCCGAACTGCTGTCCGCCGACCACGGCGTCCTCCAAGCCGGCGTCCTCCGGGAAGCTGGAAGGCAAACCCCTTCTCACCTATGTCGACGAGTTGCGGCAGCGACCAAGGGGGAAGAAGCCGGAGGTGGTCATCATCAGCCTGGACCAGAAGAAGGAGGCGGCAGGAACAGTGCTCAAGCTGAGCGGCGTGAAGCTGCCGCTGCTGTTCGACACGGACTTGGACGCGGCGAAAGCGTATGGGGTGACGAGGTTGCCCACCGTGTTCGTGATCGATGGCAGGGGCATCGTTCAAGGCGTGTTCTCGGGCTTCAACTCCGGGAATGAGAAGGAGCGGAAGTCCTTGGAGGGAGCCCTCGGGGCGCTGGGTCGTTAGTCCCGGGGAGAGTCCTCTCGTGCACTATTCGGCTCCGAGCGGGATCCTTCCGAAAGGTAAGTGCTATCGTGGGTGGGGAGCAGTTTCGGACCGCCACGCAGGCTCTGATCGCGCCCCCCATTGGTGCGTCGGCGCCCAAATGCTCTGCGCCGGGTGCCGCCGACGCTGCCTCAACTGGGCGGCAGTTCGTGCGGCAAGAGGCAAGTCCGTTTGATACCCGCAGTTCCCTTACGGCAACGGTGGTGTGGCTGAGTCTGGTCATTCTGGCCCTTCTGCTCGTGGCGACGTTCTTCGTTGGGCAGCGCGGCACATACCGTGCGTGGACAGGAGGCAGCCTCTACGCCGTGCTGGTGACGAGTTGGCTCTTCGTCCAGATCCTCCTCGGCCACGCGGAATGGAGGCGTCAGCGGCGGTTCCGGTCTCGACGACACGAGGACCGCGTGGCGGTGCTCATCCCAACCTACAATGAGGATCCCTCGATCCTTCGGGGGTGCGTTCAGAGCGCTCTGAACCAGGACTACGATGGGCCTTTGCAAGTGGTCGTCGTTGATGACGGGGGGAAACAGAGACTGCCCTCCTTCAAGGACTTGGTCGAATCCAGCCCGCCCCACCGTTCTCTTCTGTGCCTGCGGCTGCCCACGAACCAGGGAAAGCGCCACGCCCAAGCGGCCGGGCTCCGGGGCGCCCGCGGAGACTACCTGGTCACGATGGACAGCGACACGCGCCTCGACCCTCGGGCCGTGGACAATGCGCTGCTCCAGTTCGAGGACCCCCGAGTCGGGGCCGTCACCGGCGTGTGTCTGGTCGACAACCGAGTCAGCCTGCTGACCCGCCTGATCCACCTTCGCTACTGGAACGCCTTCTGTCAAGAGCGCGCCTCGCAGAGCTATCTCGGCGTTGTCACTTGCTGCTCGGGCGTGTTCTCCGTGTACCGCAGACGACTCGTGGACGGCCTCACCGAGCGATACCTCAACCAGCGCTTCCTCGGCCGTCCCTGCCACTACGGCGACGACCGCCACCTGACCAATCTGCTACTGTGGGAGGGTCATGAGGTCCGCGTGGCGCTGAATGCGTTGGCGTGGACCCAGGCGCCGACCCGACTGCTCACGTGGGCCCGCCAGCAGCGGCGCTGGAGCCAGTCCTTCTACCGGGAGTTCCTCTGGTCCCTGCGGTTCGTCCACCGCAGGAACTTCTACTTCGCGTATTGCCTGTTCTTTCAGGCGTCCTTGCCGCTGTTGCTGCTCTACGGGTTGGGCCGGGGTCTGATCGCAGTCGGCTCGGGTCACCCGTTGGTGGCGCTGCGGTACGCGGCGGCCGTCGTGGTGATGGCTTTGCTGCGAGGCGCCTACGGGATGTACCTGACGCGCGCCCCCGAGTTCCTGCTGATGCCGCTGTACGGGTTCCTGCACCTGTTCGTCGTGCTTCCCGTGCGGGTCCTCGCCCTGTTCAGCCTGTGGGACAACCGCTGGGGTACGCGGTGAGGCCGGGACCGGGCTACCCTCCAGGTGCTTGCTGTTCGGCGCGCACCTTGGCGAACGCCTCCATGGCAGCCTGCAGATCGTTCTCGGTGTGCGCCGCAGAGAGCTGCACGCGGAGCCGCGACGTGACCTACGCCGGACGGGGCGCGCTGCTCAACGTCTCCGTGGACCCGCCGCTATCGCCGCAGCACAAGTGGTACGGTCGCGGGGTGGTGGACGGCTACTGGCTGTCGGACCCAATGCCGTGCGCGGCGCGGCAGGCGTACCTGGCGGGCGGGTGGCTGCGGCCCGGAGCGCCGATTGAGGAGGCGTGGCTGGGCCCGCTGGAGACCCGCTTCTTCGACCAGGCAGGCCGCAAGCTGACGCCGGTCAACAACATGGGGGCAGCGTGTCGTCAGAAGTCCGGGCCTCGCGGCCAGCACTCACCCTGTGCGCGTGATCGCGGGTACACTGTCTGCAACTCCCGGCGCGCGCCGGAATCCCGTGAGAGGACAAGCCTATGAACCTCGCACGCTGTGGAGCAGCCCTGATGCTGCTCTGCCTGAACGCCCACGCCGCCGACATCACCGTGGAAGCGAAGCTGGGGCTGGGCGGGTTCTCTCGCGGCGGGTGCACAGCCCCGCTGCGCGTCGTGGTCCGGAACCATGGTGGCGATGTTCGCGGCGTGTTGAGCGTCACCCGCTCATTCTACGGCGGCGGCACACAGCGGTACGAGGTCCCTGTCGTCCTCCCCGGTGAGTCCACTTTTATCAAGACCCTCGTGGTTCCCGCCGCGGGCGAGACCTATGGCTATGCTCAGTCCGTCGTCGCCTTCGAGCCGGAGTCCGGACCGACGGTGCGCTGCGGGAATGTTGGCGGCGCGCCGTTGGGCAACAAGCGGTTGGTGGTGGTCCTGGGACCACGCGGCTCGCTCGGCGTCGTCCACGGCGCCAAGGCCGTCGAGTGGGGAGTCCCGCCGTACGCTCAAGACAACGGCGGCGCCCCGCCGATAACTGCGTCATTAGGTCTGCCGTCGGGTCTGCGCGCGCCCGTCGAAGTGCAGTTGATCAGCATTACGCCGGAGGAAGCGCCAGAGGATTGGCAGGCGTACGAAGGCGCTGACAACTTGGTTTTGCCGGGCACGGCGTTGGCGATGCTGAGCGCTGCCCAACGCGAAGCCGTGGCGAAGTGGACGGCAGCCGGCGGGTGGACTGTGATCACCGGTGGGACGGCGACGAGCGTCGGACACGACCCGTATCTCGGGCCGCTGCTTCCAGCCCGAGTGGGGGGGCTGGCGAGCGTGCCCAGTCTACGGGCGCTGAATCGGCGCTATGCTGCCAGTGCCAGCCTGCGCGACATTCCCCTGCTCGAAGCGGAACCGACGGCTGGGAGCGTGCTGCTGAAGGAGGGGCGGTGTCCGTTAGCGGTTGTGGGGACGTACGGTCTTGGGACGGTTGTGTTTCTCACCTTCGACCCGTTCTCCAAACCCTTCGCCGCCTGGACGGGGGCGGCGGGTCTGTGGCGGGAGATGCTCCGGTTGGCGGAGCCGCGGGCCGCCATCGTCGCCACTCCGTCTGTCGCTGCGGAGGCAGTCGGTCGCCTCGTCGAGGTGGCCGCGGAGGGACGCTCGGCGTCGCTGAATCTCGTCATCGGCTTCCTGCTCGCCTACTTCCTGCTGGCAATCCCGATCAACCGGATCGTGTTGCGGCGGTTGGGCAAAACCGAACTCGCCTGGGCCACCATCCCCGCCATCGCCGTCTTCTTTGCCTACGGGTCGTTCGTGTTCGCCCGCGGGCTGAAAGGACAGAAGATCCTTCTCACGCGCGCCTCCGTTGTTTGGAGCGGGCCCCGTTCGCCGAACGCGCTGACTGCCGACGGGTTCGTCCTCTTCTCCCCGGCCTTGCGGGCGTACGAAGTGACGCTTCCGCCCGGTGTCCGGACGTTGAGCGACGTCACCGAGGTCAACCGAGAGGAGTGGCGCAAACGGTTCGGTCTGATCTTCCGCCCGGTCGATCCACCGGTCCTCCGCGACGCCTCCGTGGGCATGTGGGCGTCCCGCAAGTTCGCGTTCTGCAACGTGTCCGAACAGCAGGGCGGCCTGACATGCAGCTTGGACAGAGTCGAGGGGCACGACTTGGTTGGTGCCGTCAGCAACGGAGGCAGTCGGCCGCTCCGTGACGTTGCCTTCTTGCTCGGCACTGCCTCCGCTCCAGTAGGGGCGCTTGCGCCCGGAGAGACCCGCACGTTCCGCCTTGCGCTGGACAACCCGACGGCAGCACCACGGAGCATCTCTCAGCTTTCGTTCGCAGACGGGCTGATGAGCCTGAGTGCTGCGGAGCGGACCCTCGCGGCGTACCCGGGCTCACCTGGGTACTACGAGGGACCGCGCGGAGTTCATGCTCTCGCCTGGACGAACGGCGCCTGGGCCGTCGGCTTCTCGGACCGGCCGCGCGCCGAGATCCGGGTGGCGAAGCACCGGTGCGAGCAGACCACGACGACGATCTACGCTTCGCGGCCGCAGATGCTCCTCGGCGACGGTCACGTGCTGGTGCCGCCGGATGCGTGCGGGGTGGTGATCACGCAGGCGCCTGCCGGCAGTGCCGCGTCGCACAACTGCGTCAACGTGCGGCCGGGACGGTGCGTGTTGGAGTTCTCGCCGCCCCTTGAGGCTCGCGAGGCGCACTGGGAGTGGGCCGCCCTCTCTGTTCGTGCCGAGTTCGCTCCAGGTCCGGTGATCATCGATGGCTTCGATGGCCGCGCTCGACGCTGGACGCGCGTCGGCAAAGTGTACTCCGGCGTGCACACGGCGTTGCTCCCCGACCCGCAGCGGTTCGTCGACCGCGGCTCCGGCCGACTCCGGCTGGCGCTCAACGCCACTACCCAAGTCCAGTTCCACGACGCCCGACTGGCACTGATGGGCAGTCAGCAGTGACCACTCACCACTCACCACTCACCACTCACCACCGACACGACCCATGAGCATCCTCACCGACAACCCGGTCTTCCGCCGCGAAGCTCGCTCTCGGCTGCGGCACGTGAAGCGGTCGGTCAAGGGTCAGTCGGCAGCGGCGGCGGCGCTGGTGGTCATCATCGCCCTGTGCTACGTCGTCGTGTTCCGCACCAGCGCGCGCTACCACATCGGCGGCGACGAGTTGTGGCTGGCGGCGGTGTGGCTGCAGCTCCTTGTCGGACTCGCCGTGCTGCCCGCCGTCGCGGCGACCGCGATCTGCGTAGAACGTCAGCAGGGGAGTCTGGACCTGCTGCTGGCCACGCCTTTGACGAATG
>Ga0210051_1000062_pt1 | contig 71339 bp, 91 predicted proteins | sample CryGey092014_all_FD_185464 | JGI IMG/M metagenome (GOLD analysis project Ga0210051, IMG submission 185464) | Groundwater microbial communities from aquifer - Crystal Geyser CG23_combo_of_CG06-09_8/20/14_all (SPAdes) (version 2) | ecosystem: Environmental > Aquatic > Deep subsurface > Groundwater...
GCTTAAGTGAAAATAAAAAGTGCGTAATTAATTAAAAAAGTGCGGAAGAAAATACTAAGTGATTGATTATAAAGAATAAGTCTAAAAATAAAGTGCGGAAGGGTAATGCGTATAAAGTGCGGAGGCTCTATAGTTAAATATTTTACATAATATTGGTATAACTAAGTTAGGTAATATGAGTACTTAATCTTCCTTATAGAAAGCCTTTAAAACCTATAATCTATAAGAGAAACGAATGATACCTTTTCTGATAAAAGCAGCCTCAGTGCTATCCGCACTGATACACCTGGTAAAAGCAGTGGTCACTATAGTCATTGAATGTAAGAAAGCTTACGCAGATATACTTAGTGAAGTGGCCAAAACAAACTCAACTACCCAAACCGTAGTAAACACTGAACGCGCAGAAGTTGAAGTGGCTAATACTTCTACAGAGTCCCATAAAGTGTTTAACACATATTCATATCCAGAAGTGGATTTAACAATGTTCGAGGGTAAGTTCTTTTCCTGGGCACCAGATATGGAGCCTACCCCCGGCTAAACTGGTTAGTTACTAACCAATGGGAGGTGTTGTGTCCTTAGTAATACCTAATGACTTCGTTGCAAAGATAAAAGCCCCTACGTCGGTATCCGAAATCATGACTTTAAAAAATAATTACTTTATTGTTAAACATGGTGACTTATATAACTATTTCAGAATTACTCTACAACCATACTCGGAGAGTGATCTGATAATGAGATTTGATAAGCACCCCCCAGTATTACGTGAGGGGATAGTAGTGATAAACAAGAAGTGTTATATGGTGACTCTCCCAGACTTAATGAGAGGAGTCATACGTAAGTCAAGAAAATTGGAGATAACGAAAAATGGAACTAAATCAATTGCAACAACAGCTGAGCTCACAAAATCCAGTGTACCCTCAGTTGTCCCTATATCCAGTGGCGAGCCCACTATTTACAATTCAGACCAACAGACAGCTAGCATTGAAGTTGAAAATGAAATTTGCAAACAGGCTGACTTATGTTGGGATGAACAAGTTAAATCACTACTCCACTCTATCCATCAGGAAGAGGGGGGCAGCTGGGAAATATCGGACTCTGTACAACCCCGACCAACCAATGAGACTGATTCAATTCAAGATCTTGAAAGAGATCCTGGAACAGGTACAGGTTCCTGATTATCTATATGCATTTGAAAAGGGTAGAAGTATCCCTGCAATGGCTCAGAAGCATGTAGGTAAGAAGGTTATAGTCTCCGTTGATTTAAAGGACTATTTCCAAAGTATCAAACAGTATCACTTAAACCAGGTATTTAAACACTTAGGTTTTGGCGAAAAGCCAGCACTATTATTGTCTGAACTGTGTACGTACAAGTCATTTGTACCACAGGGGGCCCTGACAAGTCCTAAATTAAGCAATATTATTACAACATATACTTTCGGACCCCTAATAAAGGAGTACTGCGAAGAGCGTGGTTATACACTAACTATATATGCCGATGATATTACTATATCTTCAGATAGCTTAATAGACGACATGGGAAGTGATACGGTGCACTCTCTTATCTCATACTTAAAAGAGACCGTAGGAAGATTCGGGTTTAGGGTTAACTCGGAGAAAACTAAGGTAATGAAGTACTACCAACGGCAGTATGTCTGTGGAGCCGTTGTGAACAGTAAGGTCAATCTGCAAAAATCTGAGCGTAATACACTCAGGGCAATCATACATAACTGTGAAATCAATGGTATAGAGGCTGAGGCATCCAAAACTCAGATAACCGAAGATGAATTTATCAGTGCTATGAATGGGCGATTGAACTGGTTCAACCAGCTTAACCCACAAGCTGGGTCTCATTTTATAAATCAATTCAAAGAAATCTATGGGCGTAGTACGGCGAACGTGCGCAATAGTCAAGACGTAAGAGTAGAAGAACTTGTTTCTCAAGGCGTCAACAATGTTGAAGTTCAGCAGGCACAGACTGCATGAATCAACCGCTTAGGATAAGCGACGAACATCCAGAACTGGAAGAAAGTACCTATGTAGGGTGGAGTATATTTAAAGGCGCTCCACCCTTTTAAAGCTCAGGAGGTTTTATGAATAAACAAATCAGTAGCCGAAATAAGCTATCCTCAAAATTATTTCAACCAACAAAATACCCAATTCTAATCCCACTAACTAACAAGGGGGAACCCTTGTATAGTTTTTAGATTAATCAAGGTTACTTCACACTGCCAGTTTGGATACCAGAACCTGCTGATCCAGAATCACGTGCAGTAGCCACTAACTCAGAGTTAGTTACTATCTCCTCAATAATGCCTTGACATAGTGCTAACATAGCTGCGTCAGCATCTAATACGGCCGCAGCCCTATCTGATGTTTGTGTAGGGGGGGACATTGCTGCTTTAATCTTTGCTAACATACCCTCAGCTGTCATTGCCATATATCATCCCTATTTACTTGAGTTAACTGATCCTGAAATATGCCCGTGTGGGGCACCTGTGAACGCGCAGATACATGAAGATTGTATTACCCCCCCTATTTCACCACCCCCGCCATCTATATCTACTATAGCACCTTTAACCGTAGCTTTACCACCTGCAATTACATTAGCAGCTCCGGTAGTATTAACATTTAAAAAGCCATCATGAGTTATCTCAATATTACCATTCTCATCTATATGTAATGATGCTTTTTGAGTAGCCCCACTAGCCCCGGTTCTAACTGATATACCTGTGATATCTATTACTGCAATACTTTCTATATTATCTATGGACTTATGGCTAACTACTATTTCATCGCCACTATTCTTTATAGTAGTTACGCCGCTTGTGTTAGTAATAATGGTTTCGTCTAATCCGGCTAGGCCTATCTTATGGTCAACCCTCTCTACTTCCCCTATAGTAACCAGTTCTCTACGAATAATATCGCTTTGGGCTATGGAAATTACATCACCAGTATAGGAGGCCTTTAGCTGTTTTGATAAGGCTGTATCACCCGTGAATTCCTCGTAGGAATATACCTCATTCTTAGCCGCTAGATAAGTATTGTTATACCCGGTGTATCTATATACCCTACCCCTATAGTTTTTAATTACGTCAGTACATACATCCGTAAAGTGCTCCCAATTACCAGAGACCACTCTTACTAAGTTACTTAACTTAGAAATGAATATTTCTGAGAATGCACCACTTCGTATTAGTATTGACCCGCCACGGAGTAGTCCTAACAGGGCCCCCCCTAAAGTAGAGAATATTCTATCCCCAGAAAGAAAGTCTCTTGGTTTATTAGGATCTATCATTGAGGAGCTTCCCGCTGAGCCACTGAAGTTGCCAGTATCTACCGAGTATTCCTCCCCTGCTATCTCTGATGGATCATTCCTATTTACCCCGTCTAGCTCAGGTAGGAACCCTATTATGAGTGGATACCCCAGCCCATAAGATAATATAACCCTATCTCCTTGTGACGGAGTACCCCTGTCTCCAGCCCTAGAAGCCCCACCAAAAGGGAGAACCCACTTAACCCTGGTTAGGTTTTTGCCAAAGACAGTAACTACTTTGCATATAAGTCTTTTAGCGTCTATCTCCATGACAATACCTTCTTCGAGGCCTTTGTCTAGCTTTACTGGGATATTAAACATAATAGTATTATAACATAAACAAAAGCCCGGACTAGCCGGGCTCTTATTATACTCCTGTGGGTGTTTTATTGGAAAGACACCGGCACCGGCCTATCAAAGGCAAGGTTCACTGACTCTTGAATAACGGGGCTTTGAGAAGCAATGTTAAAACCATAGTTAGCAAACATACAATACTCTAAATATAGAGCAGTAAGTGCCTTACCATATCCGTCACTACCACCCCCTCGTGTCTTAAATACCATCAGTAGTCCGAATGGTACTGCGAAGAATTCTGAGTCGAGATTCATCATGATGTCAGGGTTGGGACTTTCAGCACCAGGTGACTTAGAACCATCCGTAGCCATTAGTGGGCGATATGCTGCGGCTGATAGAGCTGCAAGAATATTCCTCTGATCGGCCAACATCTTACCCATAGTCATTGAGTGAGTGGTTTTACCACGTGTGAAAAAGGTACGATTAGAGCCAATCTCATACAGGGGTTGGATACCGGATTGAGATTGGAATCCAATTCCATCCGCCAGTCCAATAGGGATTAGACTAGCACCATCACCGGCTAAGCCGGTATAACGTGCTGGTCCTGCAAATAGGGCCGTAGTATCGGGTGAGGCTGAGAATTGAGAAAAACGTTCGTATCCCTCAGAACTCAGTTTGTCCATGTAGGAACCCTTCCAGTCCCAATTCAGGCCAAACCCGGCTTCTCCTACCGTACCTAGTTTGTCGTCAGCTGCTGTAGCCATTTATAATTATTCCTTTTCTTTAAAAAGGGTCCGGAGACCCCTGTGTATATTTACTAGATTACCAAGTATAGGTTGATGTAGTTGAATGGATACACGACCGATACATTCAATCTGCAGTTAATAGTATCTTTATTGATGCTCTGTTCCAGTGTTGTTATTTTAGCATCAATAAGAGGAGCTCCAATCTTAGGCAACTTTTTAGCCTTAAGCAGCTCAGAAGAAGCATCTATTGTCCTGCGAACTGTATTCAGGGTCTCAGCAGTAATATTCCAGGAACCCATGAATCCTTTTAGCTTGTCATAGTAGAAGTAAGATAGGAAGTCCCAATTCTTAACTACTAATAACTCACGATATTCTAGAACAGTAACGTCTGTAGTTAGCTCATGGCGGCAATATGGGATAGAACCACTAGTCTCTTGTATAAATAAGAATGTACCAGCTTCCGCCATAGCGTTTAGTTGAGCACGAGTAAAGTAGAAGTTACTGTATTTAATATCAGCGATACCCGCAACCCCAATGTTGGTGAAACCTTGTTGCACAGGGAAGCCTGCCACTAGACCAGCCACTGCTGCACACAGGTAGTAGCCCGGTAGATACTTAATAGTGCCATTGATGTTTACACCGACGGTGTCCGGTTGTATATGAATAACTCGGTTAGATCCAAAACTTTTACTTACCGAGGCAACTGACTGAGCCTTTTGAGTCTTAGTCAGTATACGAGACACATAGTAGGAGACGCCGGAAACAGTAGAGATGGTATCCAACACTACTTGTTGGTTACTTACCACTTCAAGAACGGTGTATGAACCCAGTAACGTTACTCCATTATAGACATGAGTAATATCACCAGGAGTAACCCCATCGCTAAGGAATGTAGCGTTAGATGCAGTAAGGATATATTTACCAGCAGACACTGCAATAGCGTTATTACCACTGTTAGCATTCAGGAAGCCAGAGCTAAATGGGCCTACATTCACGTCGGTTGGAATGGCAGTATTAACCAGGGCAATACGCCAGTTAGCCGTCTCAGGTAGAGACATTTGTTGTGCATGGTTTTTCAGAGCTGCAATTATAGATTGATCTTGTGTCAGTGGAACCAGGGCATACAGCCTCTGACCTTCTGCCAAATCAAATGCCTTTTGGTATCCAATCAAATCATCCGACTCAATTGCGATGAATCTAACACGTGTCGTAGTATTAGCCTTGGCCAATTGAATAGCCAGTGCTAGGGGGTTAGCATCAGAGATATCCCCGAAGGTACCTTGGATGTCTGCTGTGTTAGCCACATCCATAACTGATGCACTAAGATCAGTACGCAGAGCACGGTATCCTACATGAACATCGGCATTTTTAACCACACCGTAGACTAATTCTGGGTTAGGATTGATAACCAGTTCACCCGAGGTAGCAGTAGTGGAGGTATCGTAGTTAAGACTCAGGGGATTAGATATCTTAGCCGATGGTAATAGTTGATTATTATACAGTTTGCGAGAGCTAACAGTAACCTGGTTACCCACAACTACTACCGAGCTTAATGCTGCATCACCGGTCAGGGCGTCTGCTAGTGTAACCACGCTACCGGTAATATCTGTAATAGTAGACACGAAGTCATTACCAATTACAGCACCGATGGAGGCGATCTTAATTTTATCACCTACAGCCATGCCTGTAACAGAACCTAGTGTAACAGAGGTTGCGCCAGAGCTAGCTAGAACACTAACTACTGTTGTCTTACTGATATCGCTAGGAAGCACATCGGACAGAGTCAGATTTGTTATAGCACCAATTGGGCTAACTACAGTGTTAACGGTAGTTTCGAACGTAGAAGCCGTACCAACATTATTAGTGTAGGAGATAACTACATCATCACCCGCCTCAAGGACTAGAGTAGAGGTAGTTGGGCTAATGTTTTGGATAACTGTTTTAGTGATAACTGCACCTACTACAGTAGTTACAGCAGCAGGGGTGCTAGCGTCCAAGGTAATAGTAGAGGCAGTAGGTAGAGCGGCAACTTTAGCCACCAAGTCAGCACCACCAGCACCTGCACCAACGATGGTAACGGAATCGCCAATAACCAACTTACCAGAGGCTGAGAAGCCGGTAACATCCCTAGAACCAGATTCGATGCTTGCTACGCCAACTACCGGGACAATATCCACTGCACCGCTATTAGCAAAAGCATGGAAATTAGTAGATAGAGTTTGTACTTTGGCATTGTTTAGATACACATTGATAGAGGCTACATCAGTAACTTGGCCAGGTTTTTGACTAGGCATCACGAAAGTATTGGTTACTGCAGAATCAACTAGGGCCCCCTGCTTTGTAGCGGCAGCATCTACTACACTAGTAATAGCCACGGTATCCAGTACTACTACCATGCCATTTACTGATTCAACAGTGGCTTGTAGAGAACTTCCAGCCAGTCCAGCACCGGGAATAAGTAGTACATCACCCACCGTCACGGCAGGAGCAGAGGTGAAGGTAATGGTATCTGAGCCAGCCACTAGAGTGACTGTAATTGGGTCACTTATTTTGGATGCCGCAGTTTTAATCAAAGATGCAACATCACCGGCAACGTAATCAATAACGTTGAAAGCCGGACCAATGATACATGCATCTAGATCTGGGGTAGAGTTTGCCACCCCACCAGAATTTAGTAACTCTTGGTATACAAGAGGTGAAGGTACTACATAGGCCATTAAGAGCTCTCCTAAATAAATAACCCAGAGATTCTGAGTTTGTAATCTGTTTAACGGATAATATCCGTATAATCTATGACAATATTTTAGCTCAGGACTGGTTAGTCATAGATATAAAGAAGCTCTTTAGGGATAAAGCCTCCTGCCTGATGGTCCATTTTTCCTCCATTAAATAAGGTATAGATATTACTACCTTAAACTTTTCCTTGTCTTCTTGATCGGGGGTACAATCGGATACTACCATAGGCAGTCCAAACTCCTTAAACCCCTGGGTATCACATAGGAATGGTCTAGACCATATAATGAAATGAGAAACCATGTCTGATATTAAATCACATGTTCCTTGATTCCTAGCCTCAATAACTATTTGAGCAGATCCAGATACAAGAACCATATTAATCCTATCGTCACTACCATTGAGGGTGGCCGGTAGAGCCTCGGCTAGGTTATCTGTTATTCCAACCTTATTAATCTGGTAGTCCCCCCTACCTATCAGAACCCTAGGATTTTTCTGGATAGCTATCTTATGAAAATTATTCAGGTGGTCTACCTCTATAGTTCGTACCTTCTCATCAGAATCCCACACAAGGTCATAGTCTTTAGTATAGTTACTAAAGAAATACCTAAGTGGTTCTATGATTAGTTTTGAAACTAATAGAGGAGAAAAGGATGACATTAATTAACCCTAAGAGGGAATTTGCGTAGTGTAGCTAGGCCACCAGTAGGGATATGTCTATCCACCTGTCTCTGGATGATTTTACGGGCCTTACCTTTGAGCATATCTGACTCTAGCCTACTAGTGGTATTTATACCTTTAATTAGGTTACCGGCCCCTACAGTCATTGCAATTTTTTCCAAATACCTATTACTCATAATATCTCCGTTAAATGTATTGTTGTGGGAAGTCTGGTAGATTTTTAGTCATAAGATTATATTCTACACTATCCTTACCAAGTTGTGTTAAAACCATTATCTGACTGACGGTGTTAGCCATTAGTTCAGTATTAGTCATTCTTTCTATAACGTATGCATTCCAGTCACCTACACGTATTACTATATCATTTAGTCTGATCTCTGGTATAGATATACATCTAGCCCCTATTTGGTTAGGTTCCATTAGCCCATAGTAAGTACGCTGATCATCATTAGGGGTAGGTTCATACTGAAGGTAGAATGGTACAGCATCAAAGTATCCCCCTTCAAAACTAGTTCCGAAACAGGTAGTGCAATGGTCCTTTATTACCTTCTCAGTCTTAGGATCCCAGCAGTTAGTACAACGTTTACCATAGTCCCTACGTCTAAATAAGTAGGACTTAACCCCTGAGAACTTGGACAATAGAATATACTGTCTACGCTGTATCTCGTTTGAGCGCAATGCAACCCAATTAGATTGGTATGTATCCCATGTTACTGAAGGGCTGCGCACCCTATGAGAACCTTTATCTAACAACAAAACTTCGACGGAATAAAAACCTCTGCTAAACTTAGAGTACTCCTTAGAGTACTCCTCTGTCAAAAAGGTGCCATTAATAGGTGTCGGATTTATAAGATCCCAGGGGCCATCCTCCGTCTGACTAAAGTATACGTTAAATACACACATGCCCCAAGTAGGAGGAACAGCCCACTCTATTGAAGTATGCTTATACCACCTCGGGAATACCCGTACGGATACCGAGCTTGAAGTGTATATGTCATTAGATAAAGTTGAAGGGTATGCCCTAATACCTACGGTATTACCCTGTAATAAGAACCCTATATTAAATGAAGTATTTAATGACATGCTCTATTTTAACACTTAGCGTCTAATCTCTCATGAGTTTTACCTAATAAGAGAAAACTCCACCCGGTGTAGTGAGGTGTTTTATTTTTGTATGACCTTATTACAGAACTTAACCCCAACCCGTGTTCTTTACAGAACCCTCGTATATTTCCCCGTATTAAATACTCATTACCCTCCGGGTCTACGGCACTAACGTCTACTGACTTATAATTAACCCAGGAACTTCTATCTTGCCCTTTGAATCTGCTACTAGCATTAGCCTTTAGTACCGCAGCCCTCTCCTCTCCATATAAATCTTTGTAGGTTTTCCCTATTCTAAAGTTGTCTGGACTAGTCATAAGCTTACTCTTTTCCTCCCGTAGCTTTCTAGATAGTTCTACTCCGTATACCTCATCATATGTTTTACCTTTAAGCCTATCGGTTAGCACCTTACTTAGTTGACTCTTTAATACTTTAGCTTTCTCCAAACCATACATCCCTTCAAATGTTTTCCCTAGGAAGTAGGAGTTATTAGCCCCCCAAAATATCTTACGATCAGTATCTGGGTCTATGTAGGTTCTATTTACACACAAAGGATTTCCCTTGTTTTCTTTTATCAGTACCTGTTCATACCAATACGATACCTCATGGTCCGTGCTCCTAAAAAGAATATATCCTTTGAAGTTACTTGGGTTCCTTATAATCCTCTTCTTTAGTGCTCCAGAAGTAAAATATTTAACTAGTAAATCTTGCTCAGGGGTACGCCTGGCTTTTATATTCCCTTTCCTAAATCCTATATAGAACTCCCCGGAGGTTAAGTCTAATACTTTATAAACATATGAGTAATATAATGCATCCATGTTTATAGTTTAGTACACCCGGTGTGATGGATTAGCTAAATAATAAAGTATAATTTGGTATAACTAAACATAGACAATTAGGAGGTGGTATATGCAACAAGTAAAAGTAAGAGAATACTCAGATATTCATTTAGACCATTACAAACTCGGTAAACTGTGGTACCCGCCTGTTCTGCCAGACGATGCAGAGACTATATTAATACTAGCTGGTGATTTGTGGATCGGCACCAGGTTCATTGAGTGGGAAGATATATCTCATGAGACTACACTTTTGAAACCAGAAGACCTCAGGCCATCAGAGGTTGAAAGAGGTACTTGGATCGAGAAGGTTGCGTGTAGGTTTAAGCAGGTACTAATAGTATTGGGTAACCATGACTACTGGCCTATTAACCACGGTGGTTTAACAATCAGAAGGGGTGGGGAGAAGTGTAATGAGCTTTTAGCTGATAGGGGGCTACACAATGTTAAAGTCCTTGATTGTGATACCTATGTGGATGGTGACTTTCTGTTCATCGGCTGCACTCTGTGGACAGACATGAATAAGAGGGCCCCCCTCTCCATGATGAATATGAACCGCGTCATGGCATACGATGGGAAAATTGCATATGAAACTGGTCCTAACGGACAGTGGGATAGGTTTACCTCTGAGCGCTGGGTTCATACTCATTCTAAGCATAGGGAATACATACGCTTGGTGGCTGGACAAAATCCTGACAAGACGGCGGTAGTAATAACCCACCATCTGCCTATGTTCAGCCTATGTGATCCGAGGTATAAAGGAGATTCTTCTAACTGCTACTATGCTTCAGACTTGAGTGACTTGATTATGGATAACCCTAATATCAAGAACTGGTTCTATGGCCATACTCATTATCAGGATACTGCGGTATTTGGAGAATGTGTGCTGATAAATAACTGTATAGGGTATTCTGGTGAAATGAATGAAGCCAGAGGATTGGTTAAACATGAGACTTTGGTTCTTAGTAGCTAAAGAAAAAGCCTGGATAACTCCAGGCCTTTCTTTTAGATTAAGACGGTAAGCATAAACGCTCAATTGTTTATGTACGGGACATTAATCTATTTACCATATCGGGAAGAGGCTTGCGTCTCCACGAACATTACCCCAACCGGATTCCATATTAACGTGTGTTTTTAGAATTCTCATTTGGTCATTAAAGTTCTGATGGAAACCGTTAGCCAGAGTTTTATACATCTCCATTTTCTCCTCAATAGGAATCTGTACACCACCATCGGAATATGACAGTGTATTTCTTGCAAATTCTGCGGCCTTACCCTCAAACATCTTCCATAGCGTCCCCCATAGTAGAACTGATTTAGAGGGGAAATTAGCGGTACTATAAGCCGTGAATGGTGGGTTGGTATTATACTCATCCACGGCTAATACCATGCATAGGGAGATACGGGTATCAGAAAACTCCTCACCTTCAATTAAGCGGTTGTTCTGGGCATAATCTCCCAGGTACTCTCGTACTTCATCTACGGTTAAAAGTTGTATAGTGGCCATGATTGTATTTTAGTTTAGAAGAAACAAAAACCGGCCCTAAGGCCGGAAAGTATTCCAAGTTATGTGTAGGACTACTTTGTTTACTTAGAAGACCTAGAGGCTTTAGAAGCCTTAGGCGCTGGTGTAGGAGTAGGCTCAGCCACTACTTCAGCTACCACTTCGGCCACTACTTCAGCGACAGGGGGGGTATTTGTAGACTCTACCGGGGTACCGATAGCAGTGCCTTCTGCACCGCCTTGAGGAATGCCATCATTTTGACCTAGTTCAGTGGTAGTAGCTGCTGGAACTTCCACTTTGTTAGCTTGCTGAGCTTTTAGCTCATCAATAGTCAGGCCACCTTTAGTGCTGTTCACAGTTACTTGGATTGGAGCTACTTCAGCAGCGGCGATAACACCGTCCACGCGTTTTGCCCAACCACGTGAGATTGCGTCAGCAATAGAGACTTCTTTGTAATCTTCATCTGTAAGGGGGTTAACGTTTGTTGCGCCAGCAGCCAATTTAAGGTATCCTGCTTTTAGGACTAGAGTGTGGCTCAGTGTGTTTTGAATGTACATTTTGTTTCCTTTATGTTATGTAAGAAGACCTAATTCTAATATGTCTCTACAGTTTAGTCAATACATATTTTAGTATACTTGACTATTTTGTGCATTAGATAGTATCTTCCTCATAATTCTCTCATCATTATTCTGTTGGTACTTATGAATACCTAGGTATCCTGCGGTACCAGTCCCACCCACAGCTAGGGCAGTACGTATACGAGTATTACGGGAAGCAGTAGAGGCGGCATCAGACAGCTCCTTAGCCTTACGCATGGTAGAAGCTGGGATGCCGTTGCCGAGATGAGCTGCGTCCTTCAGGGAGTTGTGTATAGTCTTTGCACGACCGGCAGAGTGGCCTATCAGTCTATCTCCAAATCCGAAGATAGAGTTTATAACTCCGTCAGACTTGGATGCTATCTTTTCTAAGTATTTATTCATAACCATATTTTACATTAAGAACCGCTTTTTTGGTATAAGTATATTGCAGTAGGGTGATTATACCCCACCAGACTACATAGGTGAGGTACATCTTATAATAACAAAAATGATTTGGGAGAATCGAGGTGTTCTATAAACTGTTGGAAGTTTTCCGTAGTACCAACAATCCCAGATCGTGAATACTACACCGGCGGAAGCCGGGCTTAGTTTATCTAATAAAGCTTTCTGATAACTACTACAATTTATGGACGTAAAAAAGCCCAGATTTCTCCAGGCCTTTTAGTGTTACTTTCTAAAAATTTCTTAGAAATTGAGAACTTGCACAGCTGATACGTTTCCGAGTGAACTTCCGATAGCCTCGTAAGTTTGGAACTGGATCATATCCGCTTCTGTCTTGAGGAAAACTGTAGGTTCCTGCAAACTAAAGAAATTTCCGGTGTACTCTTGAGGGGCAAACACCAGAGCTTGGTTAGTCGGCAAGATGTCAGTCTTATTAGTCGTGATAATTTTGTATCCAAAAAAATTGTCAAGGCTAGCTTGGCCGCGGAACAACTCGGAAGCTGCTGCAGAACCAATTTGAGTAGCTGGTTGAGCCAACAGGTCAGCGTACATGCTTTGAGTCATCAAGATGCAACCAACAGGCAGCTTCTTCTCCAACAGGAACTTGATACCAGCGTTCAGGTTAGCTACGTTGAAACCACCAGAGATGGTGTGAACGTTGCTGTTAGCAGTAGCCACTGTCAAGCAGTTGTTATAGAAGTTCTTGTCTTCTTGCTCTTGCAGATCCTTAACAGAGTTCTCTTGAAGGATAGTGCGGATGTCGGTACGGTATGTAGCCAACTCGAACTTAGACTTCTTGAATTCAGCAGAGCTGATCTTCTGGAAAGTTACTGCATAACGAGAACCTGTAAAGTAGCGAATCTCAGCACGAGACAAGAAAGGCAAGTTTGCAGCAACGCTGTCTGGCTCTTTCTCTACGATTACTTGTGGCTCTTCGCTCAGTTGACGATCTAGCTCGGAAGCAGTGATCGAAACTGGAGTCAGGATCTTACGTGTGAAACCATCTTCACGCAGTTTTTGACGCACGAATGCGGACATTGCTGCGCCGGCTTCTTTTTCCATACCTTGGTCAATCTTGTCCAGGAAGGACTGGTTGATGAATTGGGTATTGATTGTTTCGGTTGTGTAGTTACTCATATCTTTCTCCTATTAAGCTACTTTAACAACGATATGAGCAGTTTCTGTAGTGCTGGCTGCAACAACATCCAACACCACGCCAACCACAACTTCACCATTATCAGTAGCAGTATCCAAAGTTGCTAGAGTCAGCTTACCCAACTTAACAGTCACAGGTGCACCAGGTGCATATGCGCCAGCAGTAAAGTTCGACACTTTAGCAATGAAATTACCCCATAGAACTTCTGCTTTACCAGAGTTCAGTGCGGAACCGGAATCACCGTTACCAACAACAACCAAACCAGCGCTACGGTTAGCGTATGTTACATCGCCCGCATCTACTGTACCGTCTGCTTGCTTTACGACCCAGTCACCATTAACCAGTGTAGAGCCAGTCTTGATCAGCTCAGCACGATTAAGGGAACCGTCGTATGGCCAGCCACGGATAATTTCTGCCGTTCTTTCCATTTTCATGGTTATATTTCCTTTTAGTTAATTATTTAGATCGAACTAATTATTAGATCAACCAAGGACATTTACTGCCCTGAACTTGTAGAACATAAAGTTCTATAAATGTATTTTAGTATGGAATTACAGAGTAATAACATTTTTTATGCATATTGATACTGCACTTGATCCCTATTACCAGATCTTCCAGCCAGTATACCTGCACCTAGAGCAGCGCCAGCAGCCGTTAGTGGGTTCCTTTTAATAAGGCCTACTGCTTTACCTAATATACCCTTGACGCCAGTTTTCTCAGCATTTGCAGCTATGGTAGCTTTATTAGCTTTGAAATCTTCTAAACGTTTTCCAAGAGACTTGTTTAGAGTAGAGTCGCCAGTCACTTTGATCTTGCCATCAGATATCCTAGTAGGACTGGTCTTACCTAAACCCATAAAACCAGACTTACCTGGTATAATCTTAGATCCACCAGTTCTGAAAGAGTTAGAGGGTGCTGTAGAAGCATGGGATGCCATAATGGAAGCATTACTAGCTCCTCCTGCACGAGAGTCACCGAAGCTCATTCCCTTAGACTCTAGATGCTGTTTATATTTATTAGCAGCAATCTTTTCTAGGTAAGGGTTACCAAACGAAGCTTGTTTTTCTGAACCATATTTGCCAGCAGCTATATCTTTCTTGAGTTGAGTTTCTAGATTACCACCACGTTTCCAATGGTCATAGGCACTTTTATCTGAGCCGACTATTACCCCAACTAGTCCTCCAACCAAGGCTCCAATCAGCCTATTTTCAGGCGTGACTAAAGCTCCAGCACCTGCCCCTATAGCAGCTCCACCTAAATTCTGTCCAATATGGGTTTTCCAATCCGTACCATCAAGGGAAGTCTTTGAGACTTTATCTAAGGTGGAGTCATAGCCCTTCTCTTTAAGCCTGTTGTTTATACCTACCGCCCCTGTAAAAAATCTATTAGTACCACTACCCATTGCATAGTCTAAGTCTTCTTGGTTAGCCGCTAGTTTTTCTAAATAAGAGTTACCTAAAACTGAATCAATGTTTATATCTCCATCATCACTATGAGGTCTTACGTTATACGTTAACGCCAATTTTTCTAAGTACTGGTTATCAAATGAAGCCTGTTTTCCCATATCATCAAACGGGTGGGTAGGATTAGACTTACTTACTGCACCGGTTGCATTTACGAGATTCGTATCGCTACCTGTAGTAATCCTCTCTATGTATTTATTTCCCATTTTCTTCACCATATTAAGCAACGCAGAATTCAAGAATAGGATCCGTCTTAGGTCTTGCAACTCCAGCAGCTTTACCCATCTCCCATGCAGGCTCTAGAGCCGATGCAACCTTATCTAACACAGTAGTGCTGACACCCTGTAGTTCAATCAGATCTTCCTTGGTCAACATACCGGACTTGGCAACTTTCTCCATAGACTGAGGTAGGTTGAACTCTTTTTCCGGGGTATTAGCTTCAGCAACTTTAACCATGTTTTTCAGGTCATGAATTTCTGACTCCAACTCTTCCACATACTCAGCTACTTTAATCAGTAACTCCGCTTCTGGACTAGCAGTAACTTCAGATGCTTCTTTAACCAGAGATACACTAGTCAGGTTCTTAACGTTGATATTAGCAGCCTTAACCATTGCCACTGCCTTGTCGATGTCGATACCTGACATGACTAGGTGTTCTGTAGCCTCTTTTTCCATTTCCATTTGTAGAACTTCTGCACGAGCCACGTCTTCAGAAAGACCTGCTTGTTTCAAAAGTTCAACCGCAGCCTCAGTCTCCGAAACTTCAGGAGTGTGCAAGATTTCTGCATATGCACGTAATTCTTGTGTTAGTGACATTTCATTTATCCTTTTTTCTTTTATTGTCTCTAGTAGACACTTTAGCAGCAGCTACTCCCGTACCGACAGTAGTGGCCGAGGACACTTCTATTGATAAGTCTTCGGATATGCATAGCTGCCATACGCCCAGCTTCATCAGCTAGTCCAGCCCTCTTCTCAATACTCCTATTAACCTTAACCGCAGCTACATCACCTACCAAACCTAATGCCCCAACAGTAACACCAGCCTTGAGCCAGCTTGGTGCCTTCCAGCTAGAAATAGATTTAGTTTTAGATAGCATGTCACCACCTATGCCTGTACCTAGTCCAGTAGTAGCTATGATAGCTGTTTGTTTGATCTCTTTTTTAGCATCTTCAGAGAGAGCGGCTATTTTGGTTAGGTATTTGTTCATGATTTCCTAAGCTCGTATTTGCTAATGGTTTCTCTGATAGCACCGAGGTTTCTACCCTTAAATTTGCGTATAGCTGCAAGGGACCCGGCCCCGACTAAGGTACCTAGGGCAAAACTGGGGGCTTTACCTTTAAGATCATCATACATCCCGTTAGCCTTAGAAGCATTTGCACTTATGGTGCTGGCAATCTTCTCTAAATACTTATTGTGTTCCACAGCTTCGTCCCTAATAAAAAGAGGGCGGGCCAATAGCTCCACCCTCTTAAGGTATTACTTTAACGATACGTCTTACAGTCCGTACAGCTCCATGGACTTAGTAGTGACCAGTTCAGCAGCTTTTTCGAAGTCAACACCAGCGTCAACCAAGGCTTCAAAAGCAGCCTTCTTTTCACGGGTCAGAGCATATGCACCACCACCGATAGCAGCAGCAGCTGCAGCAGCTTGGGCAATACGATTACCAGCGATAGATTGCATAGCAAAACGGGGAGACTTACCTAGACTACCTACCGCACCCCTAAGGTTAGAGGCCTCTGACTTAATAGCGGAGGAGAATAGGCCAGACTTAGCTTTAGCTTTTTCTGCTAAGGCAGCAATATCTTCTTTAACCTTGCCGGGTAGAGCTTTTAGACCAGCTTTACGGCTACCAGCACCGAGTTGTCCATCACCAAAGTTACGACCACCAGTGGCAATACTCTTCACGGTAGCTCCAGTACCAGCTTCTTTGATCAGATCTACAGCAGTTTCAAAGTCAAAACCTTGACCAACCAGTTCGCTAACAGCGGCTTGCTTGATTTGTGCGTCTTCTTCGATACAAAGAGCCTCTTCAGCTTCCTTAACCAGATCCACAGCGGAATCAAAGTCCAGACCATTTTCAACTAAAGTGATAACAGCAGCCATCTTCTCTTGAGACTCATCAGCGTGACCTTGAGCAGTAGTGCCTTGATCAACAGCAGCACCTTCACCAGCAGAAGCGCCAGCAGATTGTGTTTGGTCATAAGCAGTTGCGCCTTCACCCATTGCGTCAGCAACGATTGCATCAAAGATTTGGTTCACGGAACCACCATTACCTGCACCATCGGTACCAGGAACAGCTTGGATCTTAGCGTCGTCTTGTGCTTTCATTTCAGCGTTATCAACGATATTCTTTTGTGGGACAGTACCTGGGGTAACGCCGTTTTCAGTGATGACATCACCAGCAGAAGCCAGTTTAGTCAGGATTGCATCGGCCAAAGCCTTGCCAGCTACAGAAGCTTGTTTGCTCATTTCAGTATTTTCCTTATTGTTAGTTGCTACTTTTTCCAGAATTTCTTTAGCTAAGTCAGCTCCTTGATCAGATGCAGACTTCTCTTGACCTTCTTTCTTTTTGGCTTTAGCTTTTTCAGCTTCAGCTTCACTGGTTTCACCAGAATCCTTTTTCTCCGACTCTTTAGCGTCTTCTTTCTTGTCGGCTGCAGAACCTTCGGTTTCAGCGTCAGAAGCTTGCTTCTCAATTGTAGCCAGAAGGTCTTCTAAAGTGAAGTTATCGTTTTTACTCATGTTGAAAGTTTTCCTTATAGTTTAGATACGGTATTGAATTGTATCTTTTTAGTAATTCTTCGTCAACCTGTATTAACCCTTCTTTAGACATTTAACCATCGCAGCCTTAGCTAGACGATGAGTTAACCTGTAATCAGAAGCAGATTTAACTAGTACTATTTTAACACCATTTCCAGAGTGAGGTAAAGCTTCCCTAATTTTCTGTCCAATTATCCTGGTGATAAACCATTTAGCAGCTAACGCCGCTCCCCCTACTGCTAGTAACGTGTTAAGTACACTATTACCCTGTTTCCCTTCATTTGCTGCTTGCCACATTTCGAAGGGAGTTTTTTGGATCTTAGGCCCATTACCTATATATCCTATATTAGTATTATAATGCCTCCCTTGAAAATCATCACGTTCTCTACTGTTGTCGAATATGAAAGCACGCTTTTCTACGAATTCTGGAAGCATAGAGCTACCAAGCAATTCAGGAGCAAACAACTTAAGTATAGATGCCTGTGGACTATTTACCGTCTCAGACATCTCCTTAGGCACGGCTATCTTAGAAGGATCAACCTGGTGCGCTATAGAGGCTATGGTAGGCCCTGAGCCACTCATGTGATCTCCTACTAGCTTGACGGCTATTAACTCCCCTAAGAAGACCAGAGAGGGGCTAATGCCTAGATGACCTAATGCGTACAGGATGTCATTAAGCTTGAAATTTTTTAGTATAGGAATCAGTTCTAACTTAGGGTCTTTTGTTTTAGCTAAAAGTTTGTCCAGCTCAGGATCAGCATCTACAACTATACCATCGTCAATCTGCTTAATAAGATCAGCTAGCTTACTAAGGTCAGCTTGCTTATCCATAGCATCATCAGTCAAGCCTTCAATTTCTGCTAGCTCAGCTGAAGACTGGACTTGTGATAAGGAGTCGTCGCTTGCCACCTTTTGCATCACAGCAGACGTAGAATCAGCTGGGATCCGTACTATACTCTGGTCAAAGAACCTTAAAGGGGCTGTGTTTAAGGCCATTACCTTACGTCCGTCACTATACATCTTACCGAGCTCATTACGTAGATGAGTACAATACTCCTGGCGAGTATGAGCCCTATTATGGCAAATAGAGCATTCATCAAAAGCGGTCCTGCATGCCATACTAGTAGAGGGGAAGTCTCCAGATTCTATACGCTCTACTATGTCACGACCTTTAACTTTATCTATGCTTGCTACTAGCTCCACCCTCCTCATGTTGGGGTTGTACGTAGAAAATATTACCTTGCCTATAGCTATTTCAGGCCGCTTATTCACATGGTCTCGAAATATATGTGCCGGGGAAGTGACGAAGGTGTGGTGGTATTCAATGAGATTACTCTCAGGAAAAAAATCTCCATTTTTATTACCCCCATAGAATTCACCGGCCCCCATAGCTAAAATGTGGACGTATATACTAGTACTGTCAGGGTTCAGTTTGGAAACAAACTCATTAATCTCGGAATAGGCTGCAGATTTTTCCAACCCTAACCTAGTCTTATTAAGGTCCAGTATAGTTATGGTAGGCTCATCTTCGTGGAAGAAAGACGCTGAGTCAATAAGTTTATACATTTTTCATTTCACTTTCTTTGAAGGCCTTAACCAAGGCTTTGGGTTCAGGGGTTATCTCTGGCATGTCAGGCCATACCTTATTATTCTTACTTATGTTATCTAGTGCCGTTATTATGCTACCACTTCTATTCTTACTACCCTTAAAACTGATTAGAGGTAAGTCTTTACCACAATGCTTACACGTCTTCAGGCCATCAGGATACTCCCAATGTCCACATGCACCACGCCTATGGTCGGTTACCCAAATCCCAGCCATTATTTACTCACTATCTCAGCCTTAGGCAACTTCTTCAAGTTCCTATTAATAGACTTGAGAGTCTCAAGACTCTGCTCTTCCAGCTTCTGTTTCTTTTTAGCGGAGTAGTTAGTCTCACCAGCATTCAGGGTACGGGAAGTACCCATAGCAAGCCCAGTAGCACCCATACCAAATCCCAATAAGTCTAGTACGTCTCGCTCTTTTCTACCGTTAAACTTAGGTAGTGACAAGGCAGCAATTTTTTCTAAGTACTTATTCATATGCTCTTTATGCCTAATTTCTGATTATGCAAAGTTAAACCTGAGTTAGCTTTAATAGTGCTACCGATAGGTTTCTTCTTTATGGTCTTACCTAGAGTATTAAAAATAGAGGGGTTAGTTATACTGGATTTGAATACGTTCAACCCAGGCAGTCCAGCTATTTTATCAAGGTATATGTTACTCATTATTAACATCCAATTTAAATGATTTTACCATAGCTTTTAATTCTAATGTTATTTCTGACATATCTGGCCAATGTAAGTTATTCTTTTTAAGGTTCTCTACCGCCTCTATAACTCTCAGGTTATGTTCACTATGGAAACCACAAACGTAGTCTGATCTAAGGGGAACAATGTGGTCTACATGGTATATATTACCTGTATCCACGGTTTTATTATAAGCCTCTATATACAACTGCTTTATTAATAATTCATCAGCCCATAAGACGTTGGCTTGACGTTCAGATGCTATACGGCGTACTTTAGACCGTTTAACTACATGTGGATTCCTACGGTTATATGCCCTACCTACTGCCCTACGTCTTTCTTTCTGCTCTTCAGTTTCAGGAGAATCTTTTGTTTTATCATAGTACCTTTTATATGCCGCCCTAGATTTGTCCCTATTATTTCTAGCCCACTCTACCTTACGTATTGTTTCACAAGGCTTACATCTACCACTATAGGTGGTACCGCCACTCTTAGTCTTATATTCATAGAAACTAGAAATAGGTAGAAGATTTTCACACCCTACGCATATTTTTGATTCCTTAACGTGTATCGGCCTAGCATCTTCTCCAGTAGAGAAGCCTATATTCATAGAAAGGTCTTAGGGCTGAAAGAGGTACTATCTTTATATCTAGCCTCTAGGTCTACTAGAGTTTTTATGGTTAGAGGATCTAAGCCCTCCCCCTGTATACAGTTCGCCAGAATAGAACTCATTATATTAGGATCAGTAGCCACGCGGGGGGAAAACTTAAAGATCGTATTTCCGTATTGTATCACTTTTTCTCTATTAGCATCACGTAGTAATGGGTTAGTAGAAATAGCTTGTTGTAAAGCCGCCATGTACTTATTATGGAGTGCACCATTGTTAATAGAATTGGCAGCCATTCCTATAATGCCTACTCCACCAGCGATAGCAGCACCACCAAGACCCTTACCCATACCCTCCATCATGGATGGCATGAAGCCATGGGAACTCCCCCCGTCCCTAGTTTCAATACGAGTTGCAAACTGGCTCTTAACCGAATCCCAAATTCCCGCCTCTTTGGCAAAACCCTCAGTAAACTCAGTAGCTTTTTGTTGATCACCGGCAAACTTCTCCAGGCCCATTGCGTATACATTATCTAGTTTCATTACTTTTCCTTTGGTTGAATTAATATGGACCTGTATGGACCATTTGGTGATATATATCTTTTTCTCTACCTGGCTGATACATAAGTGCATCACCCCCAGCTAGAGCAGTACTTCCTGCTACCCCAGCTATACCAAGCTTCTTAGGAGTAGATAACTTCTTACCTACAGGTCTAGTCATGTCGATAGCTGAGTTCTTTAAGTTAGTAGCGGTATTTTTAAATCCTCTGCCGATAGCCTTACCTGGTATTGCAATGGCCTTACCTGCTAAGTAGCCTAAGCCCTTAGACAGCGCCCCTAGAAAAGACTGCTTAGTCAATTCTGCTTGTTTATGTAACTCTGTACGTTTCTCAACTTCTGCTTGTAGGACATTAGCTTTTTTAGTTAGCTCAACGACTTGCTTAGCCACCTTAAGGTCAGCCTCTTTGAAGATGAACGAACCCTGCACCTGAGATTCTACACCAGCAACCTTTTCGATACCAGTCTCAGAAACTCCCAGCATCTCCAGTTTAATAGAGGCCTTAGGATCACGAGCTAGTACAGACGCAGCTTTCTCAAGAGAGTCCTTAGTGACTATTAGGTCATCAGTGGCACGAGACAGGAGGTGTTTATTCTCAGCTGCCATCTTGGTTAGGAGGTAAAACATCTCGGTTGGAGATTGGATGGTGATGTTGGTTTGGTCTAGTTCGGCAGAGGCTTGTTTAGTCATCCGGGCTCTAGATTCGGCTAAGTCACCTTCAATATCAATCCTGCGCATAGAAGTAGTAACTTCTCCATTAACCAATCTTACTTCAGTGTGGAACTTAGGTACGGCAGAAGCTACTTTCTCGATGTTAGGCAGAGTAATATGAGCCATGACTTCTGCAGTCTTGCATAGTGGGAACTCAATAGTGCGATCCTCAGCCACTTTTACCAGTTTTAGGTAGCAGATGCTGTTAGTGGCCTCAACGGCACGCTGAATCTGCTCCGAATTTAATTCATAAGCAGCAGCCTGTTTAGCCAGACCTTCGCTTAGAGGAACGTGGTCATTCAGAAACCCTTCTACGGTTTTAACCGAGATGGTCTGAAGTTGTTCTGTTGTTATTGATGGCATCTTGCATCCTCATAATTATATGGTTATTTTAAGTCAGTCTACTTCTTAGGTGGCAAGTGATTTAGTATGGCATCTAAAGATTTTTCTGCACTACCGCCAGGGACATGCGCATACGTTCTATCTTTATGTCCAGCACTCCTATGTATGGAGTTAATGGCGTCCCTGTCCACCAGTTCTGGGTGGCTATTATATCTTTTAAGTTTGGAAAGTCCTCCCGATACCGCACCTACTGCGGCACCCGCTAAACCTAACTTTAACCCCATCTTAGTTTTGCTAGGCATTACTCCGCCACCTATAACTGCCCCCAGTCCTGCTCCTGCAGCCCCGAGTATTCCACCGCTGGTTAAAGCTCCTCTACGTATTCCAGAGTTTTTCTGGTCTCTATGCAATCTATCGTAGGATGATTTATCACTAATCCTAATGACCCCTGACTCATTATGGTACTGTATACCAGGCCTTACCTCACTCCATTTAGCGATCTTCTCTAAATATTTATTTTCACTCATGATAAACTTTCTATACTTTCAAACGTCATTTTCTCAGGTAGAGTTATATCTACCGGTTCATTCTTTTGTGCAAACTCTTCTATCACCTGATCTAATTTATCTAACCCTTGAAAGTCCGGAATGACCTCTCTGAGTGCCATTTCTAGGTCGGCACGGGCCGCCTGAGAATCTAAAATCCAAATTTTCAAAAGTCGTGCCAGGTCCATACTGAGTTTCACCCACTTTGTCGACTCACGGCTCGAGTCGCTTACGTTACCGCTAAACAGGGCCTCTTTAGACTTGAAGATACAAGTACTAAACAGATCTTTAAGACCCTCAACAGGAGAGATGCTAACCTTGTTACCTAGACGCCAAGATACAAATTCCAAGCCCTGACTTAGGGCCCAAGTCTTCATACCCTTTTCAGCCTGGTCGGGAATATCTAACAGCTCTAACTTAGATAGCTTATCTAAATCTGTAACGTTGTAGAAAATGTCACGATACATGGTAACTAAGTCTAGTGGTAGCTCCAGTAATTCAGAAATCTGAAGCATATCTTTACTGGCTAGAAGGGAGGATTCTAGATAGTTTTTCTTAGTGGGAGACTTATGTAATTCCAAGCTTTGTTTATACAGCTTGAAGTCTATTGAGTCTGCAGAAGCCAGTATGGCGTCGACTATGGGGTCAACGCCAACTGTTTTATTATTGATTAATGAGGCTCTAAGTTTTGGATTCTCCATGCCATGATGAGTATTTAGTTATTTACTACCGGCTTTAACTTTAGAGCCGGCCTCCTCTGGCTTCATTGCTATCATCTCCTCCAGTTTCATATAGTTATCACCTAACATACGATAGACTGCTTTTAGATTAGCTAAGAACGCAAATACATTATCTGAGTCATTACCATCAGCGAGCTTCTCAATATTCACCCTGGATAATAGCAAAATACGACCTAGTCTGTCAATGCACTCTTCTATGTCTGGGAGATACTCACTAATCATCTCAAACATATCTGGGGTTTGTAATAGCTCAGAGATAATCGTAGCTTCAACAGATTGAGCATCATTAGTCTTTAGAGCACTCTGTACATTAGGTACAAAAGACCCATTCAAACCTGGTTTAGGCTGAGAAGGTAGCTGAGCACCATACTGAGGAATCTCGGCTGGAGCAGCAGCCTCAGCAGCAGACTTAGATAGATATATTTTTACGAATCTATTTTCCCTAGCTTGCTTAATGAAGTGCGCGGCTTGAACAGGATCTATACCCTCTTCAACTACCAACCGCTTCATTACATTAGCTTCTTTACCCATAGGTTTACGGCCTATGAAGAATTCGATGCCATCAAATCCTACATCTACTTGATGACCTAGTAAGCTACCGGCTTCGCTGATTTCACGCTTCTTAAATGCGGAGTTAACGCTCTTCTCCATGTTCCCCGTTACATCCTTACCTAGCATAAGGACTAGCGATGCATACGGAACATACAATTCATTGCGATGTCTATCTGAGGTATCCAGCATGCAAGAACCAGCGAAGTTTCTATATGCATGGATACGAACTGTGGAGAAATTTCCAGACAGAGCTGTTGCAGATATTTCTACTCCTAAGTTATTAATGCTTACGTCACTAGCCTTAAATACCCCTATCAGCTCTGAGTTAGTGGTGATAAGAGCAAACGTAGCATCCCTAGTTAGATCCTTAGGCAACACAGGTGGAGTAAAATCGAATAGGGAAGTTAATACAGCCTTGCGGTTTTTTATATCACCAACACTGATGAAATTATTACCAATAGCATAATCTCCATTAGTGAAGATAGCCACGGCTGAACCGGGAGTATTCCCCGAGCAGTCATACCTTTTACGACGGAAATCGACTATTTGTTTAGGAATAAATGCTTCACGAGAATTCCCGTTAGCAAGCATTAGTTCATAGTCTCTATCACCATCCAAATTGGACACTTGAGTAAATGATCCTGACTTATTATAATCTAGATGTGATACTGCAACCTTAGAAGTCGTAGGAGCGCCTTGTACAACATAGCCTACATCCAGAACTGTCTGGATTTCAGAGTCTGTCATCTTTGTACTTGGTACATCTAGGATGGAAACAGGTGCTTGGTTAGTTACAGCAGCTAACCCACCTGGGGCAGCTTTAAGATGATCAAAGATATCCTTTAGGTTAAACAGGCTGTGTAGATTCTCATACATCGACTGTTCAGCAGCAATCTTCTCAATAGTAAAACTCTTAAGAGAGTTAGGCATAGATGACAAGAAGTCACCGAGTCTACTAGAGGATGCATATACGAACTTACCAGTCCTAGGAGGATTGATGAGCTGAGACAGATCTGGGTTCTTAGTTACAGTATCCGGAATCTTGGTAGCCTTACCTGGTACATTCTGAGAAATACTAGAGATAAGGTTAAGAGTCTTGCGCGTCAATGGGAAGAACTTCCCTTTAGACGAGATAAAAATAGAGTCTATTGGATAGACGTTGTCACCCTTGGATACAGTAGGTACAAACATATACTCTGTTCCGGCTTTAAGAATAAAGATACCTACTTGAACCCCATTATCGTCTGACAGTTCTTCAGATACATCTTTAAATGTAACTATGTAATTTCCCAGTTCTGGCAAAGTCTGTAAAAGTTTAGCCAGAGCGATATCGTAGAACTCCATTAAATATCCTCTATAAATGTATATGACTGTATTTTAACGCAGTATCTGTTTGCTGTAAAGGTTAAGCTGTACAACCTAGGGCTTTTCTAGTAGTTTCTGTTAGGCTAACTATAGCAGGAGCTTCATTAGTCAGCACCTCAAAGGATGATGATACTAAATTACTACCAAACCCATTAGCCTCTCTATAATTAGGACCCACTATCGAAGCGACGTATCCTGCTGCAGTACTACCAACTTTATCCTTACCACCATATCCTAGATACGATCCCATGGCTACCAGTAATCTACTATGATTAATATATTCAGTGCCATTAAAAGACCTGTACCATCTCACACCGTCTTTATATCTAAGCACATTATGCCACTTATCATTCAGGATAATTAACCCAGACATTATTTGGTTAGTTAAGATGTCATCCGTAAATTCTTTACCATTAACACCCATTACCTTACCTATTGAGTCTCCAGGGTTTATTGTTAACCTCACTGCCCAGGATGCATCAAACCCATACTTCAACACTAGTCTCTCTATTTCACATTGTGTGGTGGAGCTCCAAGGGGATATTCCCCTAACATGGTTGTAACCCATGCTTTGAGCTAACCCATATGCCTTGGTACATTCATTAATATTGGCAGTTAAATTTACATCGTTAAGTTTAGTTACCTGTACCACCTTAGGATGTAATAGGAACCTACCGGCTGCATTACCAGGGGTAGTACCAGAAGTATCTGGACCGGTATTATCTGGATGCATTGAGCTCTCTTTTCTCATTAGAGCCATGAACATATTCTCTAAGTCTGTCTCCTTACTAACCATCCCTTGGAATCTGCTATTTTTAAGGAGATAGCGTAGTATGTCTCTTATTTTTTCATACTCTCTAGGGCTCTTACCTGGTACTCTAGTAGCCATTAGTATCGCCCATGATATCCATCACCGAACTCATTACCTATAAGGAATGGGGTTATAGGGTCTGTACTATGTACATCAGATTCTTGCCCCAGAGCTGCCGCATCCTTTAGGCTATTTTCTAATTTAGAGAAAGATAACCTAGAGATCCAGTTCTTATCTAACAACTTAGCAGTTTGTAGACCGGGGACCACCGGAGTTATCCTCAGTCTACTACCTGTAGTTTTAACCGACTTAACACCTTGGCGATGTAGTTCATCTATGTGATTATCATCCAAGGTAGTACCAGGTGTTAATTCAAATTGGCTACGTGATAGCATCTTACCCTTAGCTTGATGTAGGGGGGTGTCCACTTCATCCTGTTGTAGATGCTTAGATATGGAGTTAATAGTAACCTTATCTCCTGGGGTAAATCCGGTTTCTCCAGGGCTGTCTACCTGTACGTACTTAACTAGATTACGGGAAATTAACTCGAAGTGTCTAGGATCTAAGCCGCCACCATATATATTCCTTAGCTCTTCTGCCAAGTATTTACGTCCAGCTCCTATGCCTCTCAAGGAAACTAGTTTCCTAGGGTTAATAACCCCCGTAGATATTGCATATCCCCTCTTTACCGCATTCCCTTTCTTTATGGTCAACTGCTGTATTCTAGGAACAAAGTGTTTAACTCCATCTATGAATACGTGATGGTCCTTTAGAGGCGTCAGTATTATATCATTAACCTTACCATTGACCTCTGAGATAGTAGCTTCATCCTTGAAGTTCTCTTTAGGGTTGTTAAGAATGTTAGAGGCTTGATCATATATATTACCACGACGTTCTCCAACAGTAGCCTTATGTTTAGTTGATAACATAGCTTGTGTAAGAACCTCTGATACTGATTGTGCGGCTATAATACCTACGTTTTCACCTATCTCAGGGTTTTTCCCACTACCCATTAGTCCATAACATTTCTTACATACACCCTCGTTAGCCTCACATGTCAATGCGCTGCGGACCACTACCGTAGGGGAGCGGGACATAGTAAGGTGCTTATAGTACTCCTCGTCTATTACGTGGTTAGTACCGGCTTCGTACCTTCCTAATACAGACTTTTTGTCAGATACCTTTTGGGTGATACCATTCTTAGTTCCACAGTCATCTACTGTAATAGTCTCATGGAAGACTGTAGGACTTAGGCGTTTAAATAGAGCTCCAGGTAGAGCAGTCGATAGCTGGGATAGAACCGTAGAACCGCGTCCCATGTAACTCATGGCTAGGTGTTCGGCTGGGGACATACCACTAGCAAAGGAGCTCTTAATTACTAGGGGTATTAACTCCCCCTTAACGTTTAATGACATAAGTGGAGTAGAGGTACCCGAAGCTAACTGAGCGGGATTACCACGAGCCCCAGTTCTAGCCATCTTAGCAGCGGTAGACCCCCTACCAGAAAGGTAGTCTAGGTTCTGTTTTTCTATTCGCTTGTTATAGTCGGAAGTTAAACTGCCTAAGCCATCGTTCTTATGGGACTTACTTCCTGGCCCATGGATTATTTTATTAGCCTTAGTTTCGTATTCCTTAAGGATAGCTGAGCGCTCATCACTTTCATTTATGTAGTCTGATAGGGGGGTAGAGGCACCTATTTCAGTAGCCTTATTAAAGAACATCTGTCCTAATGTATTTATATGTTCATGGGACTTACTACCACCATGCCTTATAAGCATATTTACCATCCTAGACATACCCCCCTTATCTAAAGGGGTGTGTATGTCAAATTCCTGTTTAGCCTTTTCGGTAGGCATGGAGTGCTTAATTATAAGGGAGCCAACGGTGGTTAGTTTAGTATCAGTCATAGCAGTATTTTAGCTTACCACTATAAATTCCACAAATGCTATTTTTAGGGTATAAGACGGTATACAAGATTTTAATGGAGAACATGATGAATGACCAGGTAAGTAATTTAGAACCACATCAACTAAGGGTGGTGCATGAGTTGGAAGAGGTTAAGACCAAGTGGATAGCATTAAATAGTTTTTTACATACTGAAACTTTCAAATCCCTAGACGTAATAGAGAAATGTTTACTAGTAAGACAGTCAGACATAATGGAAGAATACTGTAGTATCTTAGGACGTAGGATACAATTATTTACCAGTAAATTGACGGGATAAAGTATGGTTAACTTAGATAAAACGTGGATATGCTCGGATCTCCATTTAAATCACGGGAATATAATCAAGTATTGTAATAGACCTTTCAAGTCTGTTAATGATATGAATGAAGAGATAATAAACAGGCATAACTCGGTAGTAGATCCCACTGATACAGTATTCATACTCGGAGATTTGGGATGGCCAGATCCCTCTGAGTACGTTAAGAAACTGAATGGAAATAAGATCCTTATCAGAGGGAATCATGATAGTGAAAAGGTAGTATCCTCCTTACTGAGGAATAATACTATCATAGGGCCGGTACATGACTATTTTGAGTTGACCCTGAAGGAATACGGGATACTACCGATAGTAATGTGTCACTACCCTATAGAGTCCTGGAATCGTAAATACCATGGCGCTATACACTTACATGGTCATACCCACGGTACCTTGGATAACTCAGGATTGATGAGGTTTGACATGGGTATAGACTGTAACGATTATTATCCATTCAAATTAAAAGATGTACTACGCATGGCTGAAGAGAGGTTAACTGAGCTAGGTGGGAAAGAGGGTATACGAGGCAACCTGGGAGATAAGGAGACTTATGGGCTGAAAGAGCAGGTACGTCCCATAGCCAGAGACTCTAAAATGCAGGAGTTATATAAATTAGCAGAAGAGGATGTAGACAAGTTTCTAGAGGAACATCGTATTTACAAAGAGTTCTACGAATCAAGACAAGTCAATATACCATGAGCAATCGGTTTTGTGTGGATTCTCGGCTTCGCATAGTTTATAGTTATTTCCCCATACCGGACTTAATGGAGTCAGGTATATCTTCTGTTCAAAACCGAGTTCTAGAAGCAGTTTTTTCAGGTACGGAACTAGCCTACTGAAGTTCCCCCTGCCCCTGCTTAAACTTTTACTGTATAGGTGGGCGTTACCTCTAAACTCCCCTATAGAGTTTAGTATCACACAACCTCCAGATATAGAGATATCTATTGGTACATCATTAATCCATCCTGTGCCAGGCAGTAATTCTTCATTTTTAAATTGAATACTGCTACCAGAATACTTGGCTAGACTTTTTAGGAATTCGGATTCAGTCATTACTATAATTTAGACGAAATTAAGGAGTTATATAGTATGAGCATATTAGACGTAGTGAAAGTACGTGAAGAGAAAATTTATCCTCCCTTAACTATTGTACCTAGTCTACGGGAAGTATTACATCCCATTAAAGGTAATGTACATGAAGCCACTAGTTACGAGGAGTTTAGCATCTGGATGTCAGGAATTAACCGTATAATTAGTAGACAATACTACGAGTTAAAAGACATATGCACCAGGATATCTAGACTAGTATCAGGCTCTAAGATGTTACAGGGAGATTTCCAGGTAATGGAAGTAGATAGTCAATATATGGACTTATTTAATTTAAAAATGGTGATGTTTGGATTAAGGGTATCTATCGCCATCAATCCGGCGGAGGCTACGGAACATATTAGTAATGCTATATCTACCTCTACTAAAGAACAAATTAATACTGTATTTAATCCAACGGGGTTTATCACCAGTAAAAAAGTGCAGCCCCAGATCAATAATACCCTGTTATACGAAGGTGATTTCTACATACCATTAGTAGATAGTTCTACAAATACTAATGTAGGGTGTGTTCGTATTAAGGCATACTCAGGCAGATGTATTGTCCCCTATACATCACCGGGAACTATGCTTAGTCCGGAGTCTATATACGGGGGGGGTGCTATAATAGAGGCCCTGACGTCCTCATGTATCCCTGTTAAATACGATAAACCCTCTGGGCTACCGTACATTACAGTAGAGGGGTATACAGATATCTCTGATGGAGTAGAGACTATTAAGAAAACCTTCTTGTCACCGTGGGGACTTAATGATCTAAACGGGGTTCTAGTAACGTCCATACCTAGAACAGTAGCACCTAGTAGTGTCTTAAGGTACCCCGGGACTACTAATACTATTATAATGATAGTTAAATCATTAAAGTGTTTTACTAAAGAGGAGGGGCTGGATGCGCTATCCTCACTATGCCCTATAAGGAATCCTTTAGCCCCAGTAATTATGCAAGTTATCAGGGATGGAACTGAAGCAGACTTTAATACTTCAAATTATGCTGCTATAAATAGGTCGGCCATGAGGATGTTGGCACCGGTTATAGCTAGCATTAAATTAGTTTTCCCTGAGCCAAATTCAACCGAGTTTAAACCAGAGTACTTACCAAAGGGGATTACAAAGAAAGATACTAAGGATTTCATAGCCAAGTTTCTAACTACTAAGTGCCACGGTATTCCAATAAGAATACTTATAGAGTCGGGGTCCGATGATAAGGTTATAGAAGCCTCTGAGAAATACTTTGAAGAATTCTTGCTTAATGGAGAAAAGCCTAAGACACCTAAGACGCCTAAGAGAAACATTTCATCAGTTAAGCTTAATCCAGTAAACTTTTCGGTGGATGGTACTTCAGGACTTCAGGCAACTCGTCAAGTGTAACATATGAAGTATCGTCTATTGATCTATCGGCCTCCGCCAGAGCTATCACAGATAATGGTGACAGACATAGTACGTATACTATGAACATATCTAACGTCTTTGAGGAGCCTATTAGTATAGCATAACCTGTACTTATGACCAGCGTATCTGCATAATTAAAACGGGCGCTTTCATAGGCCTGTTTTTTAGCCTAATCTAGGCTAATGTGGTAAAATAGGATATGTCCAATTCTACTCAATCTATTCTTTTCACTAGGCAGCGCCATGACGCTGAACGGGCTGGATTACACTATGACTATAGAATTGTAGTGGGGGATAAAGCTTACTCGTGGGCCACTAAGAGAGAACTTCCAGAACCTGGTAAGGCCATAATTCTATGGGAACAACCGGTCCACACCGCAGACTATGCCCTCAGTCAAAGGGTTGAGATTCCTAGTGGCCAATATGGGGCGGGAACTACTACCCTTGATTGGATTAAAAAGGGAACTGCAAAGTTCAATGAAGACAAGATTACGGTAGAAACTAAAGGTAGTAAGTTTCTAATCAAGAAAATGCCCGAACATTATGGGAAGGGTGCGTGGTTATTTAAGAGGGTGGATAGTGTGAGTGAGAATAAGTATTTGGAGAAGATTTCATCTGATCTATCCATCGCATCTAAGTCTCATGCTGAGGAGACTAAGGCCATACACGATTACACCGAGCTCCTTAAGGATGCTAAATCTCCAGAGCTAAAAAAGGCTATTGAACACGCCCGTAAGGAGGAGGGGGATCATGCCTCTGATTTCAAGAAGGTTATGAGCAAAGAGGCCGAACTACGAGAAGAGTTAAGGCTGAAGCCTAAACTAAGGGGTAATAGGTATCTTAAGAAGGCTAAGGCTATTAAGCCTCATAATAATAAAAGTATTATTACTCATAATAAATGAGCATGAGTTTTCCTGATCCAGTGTTAAAATATAGTTATGAACTATATTAAAAAACAATTAGACTCTTTATCAGAAGCAGATTTTAAGGACTCATATCTGGTTACGCTGGTGGATGGCAGACAACATACATACCTAGGTCAGGATGAGATCCAAATAGTATACCCTGGGTGGAAGGACGGATGGAGGACACTTAAGGTAGCTGAAGTATCCAAATACTTGGAAATGCCTTACATGAAATCCAGGTTATACATGCCTCTCCCCAGCCCTAAGGAGTTACCAGAGCAGAAATACTTTATAGACCCTTATCTGTTAGGGGTATTAATAGGGGATGGCGGTTTAGGATATGGGAGAATGACTATTACTTCTGCTGATGAAGATTTAATACAAAACTGTAATTCCCGCATTCACTTCGGGTTCGAGGTGGTAAAACTTAGTAGTAAGTACGGGTACGGGTTACGTAGAAATAAAGTAACAGGGTCTAAGGGTAAGCATAATGCTTATACGGATGAAATCAGACGACTAGGTTTAAATGTTAATTCTGAACTTAAGTTTATACCTGAGAACTACTTAGTTGGATCAATAGAACAGCGTTCATGGTTAATGAAAGGACTTATGGATACCGATGGTACCATAGACCTCCAAGGAACTAGCTCTTATTGCTCGACTAGCTATAGGCTAGCATGTGATGTAGTTGAGTTAGCCAGATCCCTCGGACATATAGCATTTATAAGCGAAAGACACCCATCCTTTACATACCTGGGGGTAAAGAAAAAAGGTAAGACGGCATATCAGGTTAATCTACGGGTTAGAAATCCAAGAAGCCTGTTTAGTATATCAAGAAAACTAAGTAGATCCCCGGATAAAAATCAATACTCCGATACTTTAAAATTGCGTATAGAAGACATACAGAGATTATGAATAAGTACCTAGTCAAAATAGCGGGGTCTAAGTCTACACAAACTACTCTAAAACCTCATCAGGAGCGCTCTTTGAGAAAACTGGAGTTAGAAGGAGGTGTCCTACTAGACCACGGCACAGGTACGGGTAAAACTAAGACCTTTCTTGCAGCCATAGAGCGTGCGCAGAAGAGAGATAAGAAGAACTATGCATTGGCAATAGTTCCAGCCTCTCTAGTATCCAATATAAATAAAGAGATAAAAAAGCATGGTATGGATATAGATACTAAGCGCCTGCTGGTAACTACCTATAATAAAGCTGTTAATGATGTCGACGAATTATCTAATAAGCACTTTTCCATAGCCGTGGCTGATGAGGCCCAGGCTTTGAGAAACCCAACTACCAAACGCCATAAAGCCCTTAGTAAACTTATAACAGGGGCTGATCAGCGCCTGCTAGCTACTGCTACCCCTAGGTACAATCATGCTGGTGATCAGGGGCCATTAGTTAATATCGTCGCAGGTAAAAAGGTACTACCAGAAGGTAAAGACGCTTTTGAAAAAGAGTTCGTAGTTCGTAAAACAGAACACCCTAATATTCTTAGACGTGTACTCATGGGTGCTACCCCTAAAGAGACGGTTGAAATAAAGAATAGCAAGTATCTGGATAAAGTCCTGAATAAATACACCGATCACTACGATGTTAAAAATGATCCTGAACTTCAAAAGCACTTCCCCACCACTTCGGAGAAGGTGATTGAAGTAGAGATGTCTCCTGAACAGCGTACACTTTACAAGTTTATGGAAGGTAAGCTCCCCTGGGCTATGAAAATGAAGGTACGTATGGGTATGCCACTAGACAAGCGTGAGAGCCGTGAGTTAAATGCGTTCTCTTCTGGTGTACGTCAGGTATCTAACTCTACTAAACCGCTCCTAACCAACTCGTCTCATGTTACTCCTAAAACTATACAGGCAGTAGACAACCTGCATAAAGCCATAAAATCGGATAAGAATTTTAGAGGAGTGGTATACTCTAATTTCTTAGAATCTGGGTTACGAGATTACTCTGAAGAACTGACTAAACGTAATATTTCACATGCTATATTCCATGGAGGATTAAGTGCGAAGCAGAAGGATGAAATTAAGGATGCATATAATGGCGGCAAGATCAAGGCGATGCTCGTTTCTAGCTCTGGAGCGGAAGGCTTAGACTTAAAAGGTACTAAACTCATGCAGATACTTGAGCCTCATTTTAATCAGTCAAAAATAGATCAGGTAGTAGGTAGGGCGGCTAGATATGAATCTCATACTCATCTACCAAAAAGTGAGCGCCATGTAAACATAGAGCATTACCACTCCATACTACCTAAGGGGTTTATGGGAAATAGGCCGCATAGTATTGATCAATATCTCTATCATAACTCTCAGACTAAAGACGACCTTAATGAGAAGATAAAAGCATTGCTCCATGACTAGTCATAAATAGTTAATTAATTACCCTCTATTTGGTATAAGTATCTTGTAAGGATATCCCTTACATAACCAAAGGAGACAATCATGAAACAAATCATCCCGGTAGTACTCGTGGCATTGTTTTCAGCAAATTCCTTTGCTGACTCCGGTACTGATGCATTGCGTGCTCAGAAGGAACGGGATTCCATATATTCCAGCAATAGTGGTTCTTATTGCTATCGTGCAAACCAACGTGCCAATGCCGCCGAGAACTACATGTATCAAGACATCAATCGCCAACAGCAGCAGCGTGTTGAGCGTGACCATGAAATCCTCCGTGATGAACAGTTGCGCCAATCGGTACGTCGCCAGAACGGCTGGTAACTACTAAACTATAGGGGTGTGAAACTACATCCCTCAGTTTAACTTACACACAACAGGAAAACGTCATGTCAAACAAAAACCAAACCTCAATGCCCCACCTATCTCCAAGTAACATAATGGAGCTGCTGGGCGAAGAAACCGTTGAAAGAATATCCTCGATAGTTGATGATTGGGTGAAAGCAAATTCAACTAAAGAGCCTACAGAAGAACAGTTGGCCGCCATCAGAGACATGAACGTGGATGGGGAATACCGAATGCGTCTACTCACTATTCTGGACTCCATGTTTGCGGGCATGACTGCCACTAATTGGGACCCTGATGCCTGCAAAGGTATCATGAGTATGGTGATGAATGGTTCACTGGAAGCCATACGTGACCATGCTAGAAAGCTGGAAAAGTTTGAGATGGAGTCCAGGGGCATCGACTTGGATAGCTTTGCCAAGAAAAGAGCTGAGGTGGAAGAAGAGATAAAGGGATTAGTGGCCAAGGTCACTGAGGAAAGTGATATAAATACACCTTCACCAGCTTCAACCAACCACATCGTCCATTAGTAGTAACTACAACAACACCCCGGACATCAGGGTGTTTTTTTAATTAAGACAGGATAACGATGTTTACTAGACATAAGTATATAGACTCTAGCAAAGTAGATTGGACTACTATAGAAAACCCAGCCGCATCTATTAAAAGAGATGGGGCCCATTTCTTCCTCAGTTTTGACTCCAAAGGAGCACCATCTTTTATATCGAGGAGACCTTCAGTTAAAGGTGGATTTCCCGATAAAACAAATAGGGTTCCTCACCTAGCCTCTTTTAAAGCTCAGGAATTGGCCGGACATACATATTCGGTGGAGTTAGTCCATACAGGTAAGGTTAAAACTGAAGATGATAACCATGCTAGGGTATCTGGAATACTTAACTCATTACCAGCTAAAGCTATTGAATCTCAGAAAGAGCATGGCCCAGTCCGAGCAGTTCTTTTAGATACTATTAACCCACCCTTACAGACTTACGCTCAGAAGATGGAACACCTGAACAAGGTGGAAAGGATTATAGGGAAATCTGATTTAATCTTCTCCCCAAAAGTATATACAGATTTACCCAGTATAGTTAAGTTAATAGATCATACTAAAAATACAGGCAAAGAGGGGGTTATAGTTACTAGTTGGACTAAGCCTGAACTACATAACCCTCGTGTTAAGATTAAACACATAGATACTTATAATCTACGTGTAGTTGGTATGGAGGAAGAACACCATATACATGGTAAGCCTAAAGGATCTATGGGGGCACTAATACTGGCCGATGCTACTGGTAAGATCGTAGGTAAGATGGGTACTGGATTTACCAGGGACATGAGGATAGACATGTGGGCCCATAAGAGTAGGGTTATGAACAGCCTGATACAGGGTAAAACCTTTGGTCAAGGTGGGGTGGATCGCTCTGGAAAACTTAGGGTGCTCGTATATAACGGGGCAGCCGATGGGGAGTGCGATACTATTTCGTAAATAAGTACCATATAAAAGAAAGCCGGAGTACATCTGGCTTTTTTAGGCTAAAGGTAATTACACTTGTTGTTTTAATTAAATTAAAAGACGTAGTTTGGTATAATATAAATACATAACTTTAGTAGGTATACCATGGTCACATCATATAACCCGATACCGGGATTGAAAGAGCAACACCCTAATCTGGATTTCCATAACTCCATATATAATGGTAACCTGATACCGATTGAGTTCGAGTGTAAAATACACCCTGGTGAGAAGCAGTTTAGAACCCCTAAGTCTATGAAGCTAGGAGCTGGATGTGAATCCTGTAAGAGAGAGTCACTTAGAAATAGGTACTCTACTACACAAGACTCTTTCATAGAGAAACTGAGAGTATTATACGGAGATTCAGTAGGATACGAGAAAGTATATTACGTAAACTCGGATACCAACGTAATACTAGTATGTCCTGAGCATGGGGATTTTTCAGTAAGACCGACTATTTTACTTAATAAGAAACAAGGTGTACCGGCCTGTACGAAATGCTCAAAGTTAAGCTCTGGGAGAAAATTAGCTTTAACTCAAACCATATTTCTGGAAAGGCTGAATGAAATTCATGGCGGGTCAGTGCAGCTATGTAAAGGTTCTACTTATCATAACTACAACACTGAAGTAGAGGTTAATTGTACTACGTGCGGCCATGTCTGGGAAGTTACTCCTATAAACCTAATAGGTGGGGAATCTGGATGCCCTCAGTGCGCCGGGAATACTAGGCTAACTCTAGATAGGATAATTGAAGCTGCAAGGCGTACACAAAAAACACCAGACCAATTTGATTATAGTTTAGTGGATACATCCAACTTGAGTAGACACGGTAAGATTACTCTAGTATGTAAACACCATCCAGACACGCCATTCCTCCAGGAAACTGGAGATCACATGAGGGGCGTTGGATGCTCAGTATGTTCAGGTAAACTACGCAAAGATATCCCATCATTAGTAAAAGGTATAGAGGAGAAGTTTGGAGTAGGAGTTATAACCTGTATTTCAGATACCTATACTAATAATCATGCCTACTATGATTTTGTATGTACGGCTAATGGACACGCTTTTAAATCCACTGCCAATAACATATTGAGAAGAGATAGGACTAACGCCTGCCCGGTATGTCAGGGGTCTAACCAGCAGGCTGAATTGGTAGAATTTATCAAAAGGTTAGGGGTGGAGATTACAGTTAATGATAGAACATTAATATCCCCGTTGGAGTTAGACATAGTTATACCTAACTTAAGGATAGCTATAGAATATAATGGTGTGTACTTTCATTCTGATGCATTTAATAATGGGTTCGCAGATACGACGGCTCATAAAGACCCCAAGGCTAGACACTTACATAAAACCCTATTATGCGCTGAGAAAGAATATAGGTTGATTCATATATTTGAAGATGAATGGGTTCATAAAAAAGACTTGGTTAAAAATAAGCTAACTCATATTCTTAATGCAAATTTTAGGAAGGTGTATGCTAGACTCACTACCGTAGGGGTGGTGGATTTTAATAATAGCACAGAGTTCTTTAACAAGAATCATTTACAGGGTGTGGCTAAAGGTGCATCCGTGACGTACGGTCTGTACTCTAATGGTGAATTAGTGGCATGTATGTCATTTTGTAAACCTAGATTTAACAAGAGTAATGATGTGGAGATACTTAGGTATGCTACTACCATGTCTGTAGTAGGTGGATTCAGCAAACTACTTAAACATTTTATAAGGGCTAACCCGACTGTTACCTCGGTAGTTAGCTATTCAGATAAAAGATGGTCGGTGGGTGGGGTGTATAAGAAGGCCGGGTTTACCCTATCTGGCTCATCTTCTCCAGGATATTTCTATGTAGATAATACATCCAATAGATATAATAGGATGTTGTTTATGAAAAGTAAATTATCGGGGAAACTTAAGAAGTTTGACCCAAGCCTTTCAGAAGCCGATAACTGTAGGAATAATGGTCTATACCGAATATGGGACTGCGGCATGGACGTATGGGAACTAAAGCTAAATACACCTAGCCTATCTTGATAGGCGTATTTTCTCTTATTAACCCCTTTTTATATGCAGATATAGCCTCTTCCTCTGTTTTAAAATTAACTGTCTTCTGAGTAGTATCAGGTTCAGTCATGTATACCGATCCAATCACTGCTTCATGTCCTGGGGTAACCATTGAATTATTAAGCCCTTTACGATAGTCATGGATATGGTGCTCAGGTAATAACTTAGCTTTAGCCTCTTCCACGGCTCCTGGAGTCATTGGCACAAATACACTCAATGCGTCACCATCGTAGTCGCCTGCGTATAGAGGCAAGTGTAAAGGGTTAATCCCAATTGTTTTCCCCTTGATAGGAACGGGATAATGGGCAGTAATGTTAGTCCTCATCAAGGTAGGTGCCCGGTTTAGAATAACGGGCACTTGCTTAATTACTTTGTTAAAGGCATTAATCGCTGCTGGGCTACGACTATCTATGGCTTTCTTAGCACTGACGTAGTCGAATCCCTGCTTAACTAAGCTTCTAAGAATATGGAACTCATACATTGTCCATAACATATCCTCAGGTATAGCAGCCTCGTTAAATCCCAGGTTAGGTTCAGCATAGATGGTAGCCCTACCGGAGAAGTCTTGTTTCTTACTTAGAATTTTACTATGGAAGAACCCACCTTTAGGCCCAGAGTCTCCACTTATTTGATGCAAGAAACCCTTAAGTTGTTTGCCACGACTAGATCCGGTGATAGCTGGACCTAATCCCATAACAGCCTTAGCGCCCTCGTATAGGGCCTTACGCTCGTTAATTAGTTGGTCGTTAGGCAACATATCCTTAACGTCCTTCAACGAGTTGTTGACCAGCATATGATCCCTGTATAAGGTATTAACGTCTGCATACTCTATACGGTTACCTCCCATAGGTATTACAGGCCTGGATATAGGTGGAATAACTGGCATATTTCTCAAGATGTATGCATTCTCAGCCTTTATCCCCATCCTGTTTAAACCGTCCAGGTATTTCACCTTTTTAATTAGGTTGTCTTTTTTAGATACAGAGCGAGTACCGGGTAGGGCATCTTTTATACTTTTAATCTGTTTACTAACGTCAACGTCAGTAAGCATGTGTATCAATGCTTCACCACCAGATAGTAAGTCTTCTGTATTAATTTTATTAGTCATGTGTTTATTTTAGCTTTAAGAAGTTAACTGCTGATAGCAGGCCCTTCACCCACTCCCCTATAGAGCCAGAAGAAACTATGTTAGTCTTGGGTCTATTCCATACAGCATCAGCAATCTCTTCTGCAGATGGTATCACAATTGCACTTAAATCTCCAGTAACAACTGGGACTGTGGTTTGTACTGTATTAACTGTCGCAAGCTGCGCCGAAACCTATAGTCATCAACCCTTTCCACTGATAACCCCCTTGGACGCCTTGTATCAATCCCCATCTTGCAGTTTGAGCATCATTAGCAGTAGCAAATCCAGCGAATGTTGCATATCCATTAGCTAAGTCTCCTCCAGAGAATCTAGCTTCTGCTCTACCATAACGAATCATATCAACAACGTGTGGTTGTCCTTTAGCCACAGCTTGCGTTAGCTGACAGATACTGCCTACACCATATACGTTGGTTCCTCCTGTAGGGGGTGTGCCGTTTGATGTGTCTGCCGTTATAGTTGGGTCAACTGGATTATTCGCCCATTTACCGTAAGGGAAGGGGGGAACGTCATATCCGCCAACGGTATATCCTTTCCAGTTAGCTAAGGAAGACCCTAATATAGCTACTTGTAAACCGTTATTTGCATAAGCTTGTAACGCCGTCGCAACACCGTGACCGTGCCACACTAAGAATACTTGTCCTGTTGTAAGAGTAACCGGTGTGCCTAATATACGAGCTATACCGCAAGCACCAGTTGTATTCGTAGCTTGGGAAGTGGTATTAGTACCCTGAAGAGCAGACTCAGTATCTGCTTCATCTGGTAAAGCACCTGCGTTAGCTCCAGTTAACTCACCCCATGCAGCTGTGTCATTATCCGCAATCCAGTCAGTTAAGTCATGGGTGTATATTGGAGCAGCCATATTATGCTAGGATTTCTGCTACACGAGCATTTGTGATTAGTCCTATCATTGCGCAGTAACCCACTAACATCTGTGTGAGCATATCTGCAACATCTATGAACTCTGCCGCCTGTATAAGGGCCAGTCCTTGCTGGATATTTATATCAGTAGAAGTGGTAGCTGCAGCCCATTCTATTGCTGTAAATCGTAGAATAAAGTCTACACGTGATAGCTTCTGCTGAACAGTCTGCACCCAGCTTTGATTAATAAAGTCCCAGGTATTAAATTTCAAGTCAGGGATATCCGTATCATACTTAAATATAGTATACCCTTCAGTAGATTTGAAGTTAGAGTCTATTGTGGAAACACCGAACCAATTATCCTTTGTTATCACCCAGTAAGTCATTATCTGTTTATCCTCCTCTGTTCTAACAACATTTGACGGATCAGCTGTTGAGTTTCTTTTTGTTCATCTAACATTAGCTTTGTACGTTCATTTAACGTAGCCTGCCCCTCTTTTAGTTGAATGATTTCCTGTTGTACTATAGCTTGAGATTTGACGTTATCTTCTAATGACTGAATTTTAGTAGTATTCTCAGCCTAGGCCATACCAGATACTACTAGGAATGAGCCTATAAACCAGTACTCCTTTAACCACTTTAAAACTGCTTCTTTTTCAATTGCCATAATCCCGCCTTAAATCCTAGCCCCACAGTTAAAGCATCTCCTGTTATTACCTGTGTATTGCCAAACTTTACAGGTGCTACATTGAATTTGAACTAATAACATATCTTACACATACGTCAATGACGCCCTATTATTCCATATCTGATTAAACTCTGCAAGCCCCGCCCACAGCTGAGTTATTTCACCGTTTACATCCGTTAAGACCTTCTGAATCTGCCATACCGCTGCACTAGTAGCTGAACCCGGGACTGCTCTACCTACATATGCTACTGAGTAGGAGACTACATCGGAGAGCCCCTCCGTAACTACACCACCTCCTCCGGTGGCACCCGTCCCTACTACTACCCAGGTACCACCATCCCAATATAAAGGTTTACCCTCAGAGGTAGACCATATAAAGCAGTTAGTACCTGGGTCTGGTGTAGTTTGCCCTTCTGATATGGCTAAGGAGGGTAACCCCCTATAGGATAGATCCTTGCGCATTATCCCTACCCTATTACTACAACTCTAATGGTGCTAGCTCCAGGTGGTACTGCAAATCCTATAGTTACTGTATTAGAGCCGGATATAGTAACATCAGCATCTACGACGGTGTTAGTAGCTATATCCCTCAGAGAGGTTATAATGTCTACATTACCCAACCCATGAGTAACTACGATACTGGTCGATAGGCCATCCCCAATAGTGGTGGCGTATTTCCTGGCTACAACCGTAGTATCTATTTTTAGCCCAGTACCAGAGGTTATTAGTCCTGAACCAGTATCCAACTTAACGCTGAAAGTAGCACCAGTAAGGTCAAGTCCATTACCGGCACTATACGCAGATGCAGCACCAAATTGAACAATGATAATACTGGTAGTACCGATAAGTATAGTACCGGTATTATTACATCTCCACTGGGTACGTTGATACGTTGTACCCTCTTCTACAAACCAAAAGGCTCCTGACGTTATAGTATCGGCAGAATCAGTAGGCCTAGTCCAGGAACCAGAAGAGGCAATCCACGTTCCATTTTGGGTAGCATTAGTTTGACCAGTCAGTAAAACCCTGTCGTTGGCTACGAGGGTGACACCGTCTATAGCCAGTGAAGGTAACGTTTCCTATCGGGGCAGCGAACTCATTTAGAGCATAGCCTTTTACTACTGTAGCTAAGTCACTTACAGTTGATGCCGGTTGAGTACCTGTATGATTACTTCTGTTAAGTGGGTTAACAGACAGCTTAGTTATAGGGATATACCCGTCAGGGACTTTAGCCGCATCTAGTATAATCCAAGTAGCTCCATTATATATCTTGATAGCTTCAGAAGATGTATCCCAATAAGGCATACCGGGCAGTGGTGATCCTGGTGCTGTACCCAGGTTCTGTAGCCTAAAGTTGAGTAACTCATTTTTAGTTAGATCAACGGAGGTTAAAAATTTACGACTCATGGTTATTCCTTAATTAAGTATTGCTTGCCCGCTAAAGGCATACGAAAAAGTAACTACTATATTGTTTACATCTACATACTGTATGTCACCCTCTACTACTGTACCTGCTGAATCTACAATAGTTATGGAAGGCATCTTGTTCAAATTATGTGTTAAAGACCAGCTAGTAGAGGGTACCGGTTGGTTATATACGAAATTAGAATCTACTCCAGGTATCCCCTGAGGACCTTGAGTACCCATCTCCCCCTGAGGACCGGCCGGACCTGTAGCCCCATTATCCCCCGGGTCCCCCTTAGCTCCGGTAGCCCCCTTGGGGCCTATACGTATATCTACCTGAGCCCTAGGACTAAGCTTCTCTACTGGTACGTTTACTACGGGCGACGGAGGTGAACTCACTGAAGGTGAGAGACTTTGTATAGGAGATGGTATTACGGCAGGCTGACTGCCTACACCAACGCTATAATTACTATCCGAGTTACTGACCGTTATGCCCATTGCACTATTTTAATGCAATGGACATATTACTAGGAGGTTAGTGTTTGTTTATGTCAATGGTCTTAATTAGAGTACCCGACAGAATATCATGTAGGTGGAATTTACCGTCAGATACCCTTTTAATACCTATAGACCCACTTGATATACCATTAAATTCCCCCGTAGTCAATCCTAGTATTGACTTAATAGGGCGCTCAAATACCGGATTAGCTATAGGTTCTGCAAGACTATAGTGATTCCACCTAGTACCTCTAAGTCCTCCGGTTAGGGAGGCGTCAAATAACCCCCCCTTATCAGCATCCAGGTTTTTAGCGTTAAGCATTAATGGCTCTCTGATTTCACTATGAGATATAGCCATGATGTCCTTATCTGTTAATGGAGAAGCAGTTAATTTACCGTCCCTTACAGATGTCTTAATACCGGATGCCGTCAAGTAGTCAAGGAATTTCTTAGTAGCAAACGTAGTATTTGGCTTTGGTAACGGTTGACCAGTTACGAACTTAGACCAGTATTCTGAGCTATCCTCAGACTTTACCGTAGCAATATCTTTTAGATTCTTACGGGCATCAGAACCCAGTAGACCTAGCATCTCCATGTAACCAACACTCTTACTACCAGTATCCCCACCTTTAGTAGGCTGCAACACATTATCATACCCGCCTACATTACGTGCTGACCAGTTCTGGTCAGAAGTTTTGTATAGTTTGATAAAGTACTGGGGTCCGGTCAATACCTTGGATAGCTCCTTACCGGTCTTAGGATCGATGAATGTCTCCGAATCAGAGATACCTTTCTTCTTCAATTCTGCGTTAAGTTCACCTATGTTAGACGCCTTAGAGAAATTATGTACTAAGTAGGGTTTACCCTCTTTCTTGGCAATTTTACCAGCCATAGTCTCCATAAGCTGACCTAGGTTAACTCGGGATGTAACCGAGGCTGGGTTCAGCAGAATATCCACAGGTTTACCAGTAGACTTATTAAATGGCATTTCATTATCATCTAGTACTAAGGATACAATACCCTTGTTACCGTGCATACCTGTCAGTTTATCCCCAACCTCTAGATGTTTAATAGAGCGTATCAATAGTCTGAAGTCTTTACCCTCAGTGTGAGAATCAACTATGATACCGTTCTCTTCATGGTTCCATACTTCAGTTACCGCACGATAAGGGTTAACTAAAGTCTTATGAAGTCTACCCAGCATCTTATCCTCTGGGGTAGGCTCTCGTTTCTCTAGAACTACATATACAGGGTCACCATGATGTAACGTAACTCCTACTTTAGCAAACCCCATATCATCAAGATTGTCCAGTTGACTTTTAGTGAACTTACCCGGGAAGTACCTATTGATCATAGATTTTTTAAGCATAGAGATAGGCTGGACTGAATAATCTACTTTATAAGCGTGGTGGCTAGATAGGCCTTCCGCACAAGATTTGCTTATTACCAGACCATCTTCGTGGTTGTATCCCTTATATGGTAGATATGCTACTTCCAGGTTCTTACCCAAAGCCAACTTACCATTCCTAGTATAGTTATTCTCAAATAACGGGTGACCGGCCTTAACCTTATCCCCTACCTTATATAGTGAGTGCTCATCGTCAAAGAACCCCTTCATATTAAAAGGTAGGTTCTTAACTCCTGAAAATTTATAGGTAACCCCGTCTACCCCCTTAAGTTCTATGTTAGTACCGTGTAACTTAGTTACTGTAGCATTAACGGGGGAGAAATTTTGGGTTATTACCTTACCTATTTCTTCGACAAAAGAGGTTCCTTTTCTAGCAGTCTGCACTAAGGGCTCTTCCCTATCTACTAAGGATAGTGCTTGAGGGATAGCTTTACCAGCCATGGTTAAGCGACCTGGGTGGTTACTATTAAGAAATGGGACCAGGTTGGTAGTAATGGTGTACATACTGGAGGAATCATCTACCCAGTACTGTACTTTATCAACGGTAGTTTCCCCTAGCTCCCCACGTATCTGTGCCTGTACTTTTCTCTTACCCTCCTGGTGTGGAAATCCTATAACAGAATCCATCATCTCATGTACAGATAAGTACACATGCTTACCCTTTCGGTCTATAACCTTAGAGTACATGTTACCATCCCTATCACGCATAGCTGTAATAGTGAACCTTTGATCAATACCAGCATGACTAGATTCGGGGGTACGGCTAGGGTCTATAATCCCTAAGTGAGATGGATCAATATCTCTGGCGGCCATAGGCACTCCCCTCTCAGAGGTAATACCTCCCTCTAATCCGCCCAGTACAGTTACTTTGGCTACATTCTCTAGACTCTCCACAGGATTAGTTTCAGATGGTGTAGACACTAGATTACTATCTAAGATATAGCTGGAAAACACTTTATTAAAAGGCTTACTTGGGATTATATTCTTAATCTTAGGAGCCTTACCCTCACGGTCAGACTTATCAAAGGAATATGTAATACGGCTCTTAAGGTTACCCATAAGTAACTTCTCTTTTTTAAATCTAGTCGCTATAAAGTCTGGTAAATTCTGCACAGACTTAAATTGTAGTGAGTCCCTATTGTCTTCTTTCTTTACTCCGGAGTGTATGTCTACTAGGTTCTTCATAGAACGAAGAATAGCTTCATGAGTTACTGATGAAATAGCCTTACCAAGAGTAACTATAGTAGTAGATACATTAAGCTGAGAGCTCTCCAAGGCAAGCCTTAAGGCCGCTATTTTTTCAGATTCAGTAGCTGTAGGGGACTGCTTACTAGTCATCTTACGGTAAAGATCATTTATAACCTTAGACTCTTTTCCAGCACTAGCGCGTAAGTTATCATCCCAAACAGAGTCGGGCACATACATACCTACTTCTTTACGATTGATATTGAATACTCTATCCAGTAGAGGGGCTAATAGAATCTTAGATGATTCTACCTCTAAGTAGAAAAGGCCAGATTGCGGTTCCAGGGTTATATGAAAACTTCTACCGGTACCAGTGTTAAAGTGGGACTCCAGCTCTCCATTCTCCCTACTACGAGTATATACCCCGGGACGCAGCTGTAACTGATTAGACACAGAGTAGTTATTACCCTTGTACATAAGAGTATGTTTACCAGTAAGGTAGAACGAGTCCAGTAGGGAGAAGTCTCTGTGACTATCCAGAACTTTACCAGTGGCTTTATCAAGTAACTCTAAATCCCCTTTTACCGGGTAGTTCAGTGACTTAGATTTAAGGATAGCGTCCTTCTCGTCCTTATGAGTAAACTCTTTACGTTCAGCTCTAACATTTTTAAGGGTGATAATGTAGTTCTTAGTTTCCATGGGAAACTGAGATAATACCCCTTCAATAAGGGATTCATCCACCCTATCATTAATAACTTTAGGGGTTGAGAATATACCCTGTAGTTCCTGTTCTAACTTAGGCATTAGTGTTTAATTCCAAGTATGTTACTACTATGAAGTACTTATCCATGAATACGAATTTATCTTTGTTAAGGACGATAGTACTATTACCCTTTAGTCCTCTAGTCTCAAGTATTTCTAACTCTGCCCTAGAACCCATATCGTCTAAATCTATCTTAGCATACTTGACGCTATACTTAGCTATATCCATAGGGCCTGAAGACTTAGATCCACCAAACCCTGGTAACTCTATGGTTTCTAGTTTCTGTATTCCTGAAGCCTGTATAGCAGCACTACTTGTTCCATCAGCCATTATTTAGCACCTTCATTATTAGGTTGTTCAGTGGTGGTCTCTTTATTATCAGTCCCACCTTCAGATGGGGATTGTTTAGAGGGATCTTCCCCCCCAGGTTCCTCTACGCCTGTTGCCATCTCACTTAGAAGTTTAGTTACCAATAGGAATGTAGGATAATCCTCTAACATCAACCCATTCAAGGCTTGTTGCTGGGATTGAGGGTCGGCACCAGCAAGCTGCTGGGCTATCTGATGAGCATTAACCAATGCTGCCTTATATCCGTCATCCTTATCAAAATGATCAGCAGCCTTCTTAGAGGCTATGAATACTGCACGATCAACCTCCATCCTAGTCTTCATATCATTAACCGCCTTAGCTATGGCGTCATCTTTTTGTTTCTTCAGTTGCTCCCCATAATCCATACCTAAGGACTCGTACATAGTAGACATGGAGGCGTTATTTGACCCCGCCAGATTTAGCAATAGCTGGCGTAAGTTATCATCATCAGTTAGCCTAAATGGTGATAGTGATATCTCCGCTACCTCTAGTGCTAAATACCTAGCAACTTTAGCCATAACCCAGTTAACAAACCCTTCTATCTGTGAGGTGTAAGTTAACATGGTGTTTTCTAACAGACGTAACCCGACTGTAGAGCTAGTCCAATTAGTAGTACCAGATAGAAGTTCCCTGGATACCCCTAAACTAAGTAAGATGCTTTCTTCGGCCTGTAGTATTTCCTGGGATACTAGTAGGTTTCTACCTTCTCCGCTAACAGCTTCGTACCCCACTGGTACGGGGGCTATGACTACATGACTCTTATCTCTCTTTTGTTTAATAACTGCATCGGTCATATTAGCTACGAAGTTCCTCATAGAAATAGACACTACCGGATCAGAGTTACCAGTTTGAGCCTGGGGATAGATAATTCGTAAGGGGGTCATGAAATCATTAGAGATTGACTCATTAGCCTTACGAAGGGTGGCTTGATAGTATACAAGAGAGAATAATGAAATAACGGGAGGTACCGCTATACCATTGATTTCATGCCCCGCTGAGATATTCTTAAGGTGGTATATACTCCCATTGTCAATCTTGTAATCCTGATTATTCTTAATGGCATCAATGAGGCTCCATTGAACGGAGTTTACGAACAGCTTATCCCCCTCTTTAACCTTACGTTTAATGTCATTAGGGATCTTATAGTAATATTCGCTCTCCCCCGTTATAGGGTTATGGTTTACGGCAATATGAGTAGGATCCCACTTAATGATGTTCATATCATCGATATTGGTGGATTTAGTATCAGTGACCGTAAACACGCCATTCTTCCCACACTTAGGGCATACACCCTCGAAAGAGTATTTTTTAAACTTAGTGAACTCAGCAGTTTTAGCGTTATAGTTAGATCCACAGTGGGGGCATGTTAGGGTTCGTTGCACAGGAAAATACACTGATAAGAACACATTGCCTATAGAGTAGTACTCAAACCCTATACTATGTAGGGTAGTTTTTAACCTGAAGCTCTTAAATACTTCACGATATTTTTCTCTAAGCTTATCAGAGGATGTATCAATAATAAACTCGGTTATTGGGTAAGTAGAGAGCTTGCGTAAAACCTCCGTGGTTACGGGGCTCTGTATTGTTATGTACCTAGACCACCTTATTACATCATGCAGATTCCTCGGCATGAACTGATTGGCCATAGTGAAATATGGATTAGATGATGGGGCGAAGTTACCGGCTAGAGGGTTACCGTTTCCTCCATAACCACCCATACCTGGGGCTAATGGGGCTTGGAATAGATCAGACATCAATATTATACCTATGTAATTATATGGTGTATTTTAGAACTAAATCAGGCGGAAGTCAAATAGAATAGGGGATTAGAAATTCAATAATCACTATACTATTTTGGTATAAGTATTGTAGAGTGGATAATTATAAGTTATTCATTCTAATCTTACTAATCCATCACAGGAGAATATCATGAACCAAGTTACCAATGCAACAAAAACACCAGAACAGATCAAAGCAGATCGTGAAGATGTATTGCACCGTATCGGTGTTGCTAAGGACCTGGCTTCAATTACCATCAGTGTGGCAATTGCTACCCTAATTGGCAGTATGATTTACAAAGTCATTACTACTAAGGATCAGGTGAAGAATGATGAAACGGCACCGGCCCGGTCCTAACGGTGAACTTCGGGGGGGATTAGATATCCTCCCCGTCATCAGAGAGAAACTGCGTGAACTTAATCATCAGCAGTTAAATGAAATTACAACAACGACGAAAGGAATCATCATGGAACTGAAATCCAACGCATCCACGCAAACCTCTGCTACAATGGCAGCAGCACAAACCCCAGTTGAAGCGTCTGGGGCACAGGCCTCTCCCACATTCAAAGCAGCCGTTCAGAACACGGCTCATACCATGACAATGGAGGAGCGTCGCACTATGGAGGCCGAAGCCCGTATAGCCAAGGATAGTGCTGTGCAACGTGCAGCCAACGCATTCACATTGTTGGCAGCCAGTACAGTAGTAGCGGTTATCGGAGTAATGATCGTCAACGGCGTACGTGTTTATATGGCCGACGGGGGTCAGGGGGGCTTGGAGGGCTTGGAGGGCTTGGAGAGCCACCCATAAGGTATGGTAAGGTTACACGGTTAACACGAGGGTATATACTTGTGTTAACATGTGTAACGGGGGATAGCACATATCCCTGTTTTTATATTAATGGAGAATACCTTGGACTTTACTATAGCTAACAACACCCAGATACGTGATTACTTTAATGGGTCAGACTCATACATACCAAGTTCTGAACTTATATATTTGCATGAGCACCCCTTAATACAAACCACTTTTTTTAGGGAGATTGAGGTGTTGGTGAATAAGTCAGCCTTATGTATATCTAAAAATAACGTACGTGGAGTGATTATAGATAAGTACATTACCCTGACTAAAAATTTAGGGACGCTCTTGGATAATGTAAACCAAGATAGCGCCCCTAAGATTCTTTTTGAGCTACGAGAGATTTATAAACTAAGTAATTCCCTACTGAAACAATTCAACTTCAAATAGATTCATAGTGCCTGCATTGGTGTCAGCACCATCGGCACCAACCCTTTCCAGGACTGCTATCAACCTCTCCTTATTAATAATCCAATTACCATTAACGAACCCAGCAAATTCTGTGTTAGGTATAACGGCAGTAGTAGTAACAATGGACTGAACGGCATTGGCAGCAGCTGTAACTGCTGCTGCTTCAATGTCTGAAGAAGTTCTTGCAGTAGTAATTAAATCATCTTCAGCTAACCCTATGTACTTCAACCTTAGTGCCCAATTACCATTAGTAACAGTAGGAGCTACTGTAAGTTTCAATTTAACGGGTAGATACGGGTTCAGAGGTTCGGAGCCCACTGCCACAGAGAACACTACGTTAGAGGATATAGAGTCAGCAAATGTAAATGCAGAGGAATCTTCCAAGGTTACTTGAGTTGCCCCTAAAGTTCCGTGAGGTGTTATTGAGACTGATTTCTTAATACCACCCATATCTGGTGCACTAGCATGAGCTGAAATAACAGGATTAGCTACACCCTGAGTGAATGTCACATTATACAAGGGGAACCACCCTGAAGTAGTAGCAGGAGCAACTTCAGTTCCAGTCAATGCTGGGGTAGATGATACGTTAGCCTGTAGCAACAGTTCGCCAGGCATGAGGGTGGAGGGTAGGTATTGATTGGTTTCGTCCAGGTATGGAAGGGTAGATGCAGCCATAACTACACTAGTCAATTCCTGGAACTTACCCTCTATAGTAAATACTTGGGAGAATCCTGCGCTGGCAGGTGGAGTAAACGAGAAATCAGAATCCACCAACTTGATAGCCTGCTTAATTACTGAGGTAGTAGACCCGGAAGAAACTAGCTTATTCTCATATACAGAGCCTTGGGATACCCTAATGGAGTTAACAGATGGGGAAGATACTTCTAGTCCGGTTACAAATCTAGTTGTTCCAGGTTTAATCAGATACTTCTGCAGCATGCTTTGTGCTAGTGAAGATACCAGTACGCCCCTTCTAGCAGCATCCCCGCCGCCAGAACGTATGTCTTTAAGATTAGTTTCAATGTCTTGTAGAGGGCGGTTATCTACGGTATAGAAGTACGGGTCAAACTGAGTGTAGAACCTGATTGCTGTGAAGTTAGAATCACTCTGTGCTACGAAGTCTTGTGTCATTACGGATCCTTTTGATTAAATACCATATTATTGGTATAATGAAATTATATAGGTAGTTTAGTGTTTTTTCAGTGTGCGAATAATACACAATTTAAATAGGTGACACAAGATGTTTAGAGTAATTTTATTTTATTTTAGATTATTAAACCGGGGATTAAGGGCCTTTAGTTTAGTATGGTCTGCTGGTAAGATCGTATCTGATAGGGTAACAGGCCTAAGTATGGAGGAGGTTATTTCTCTGTGGCTATCCATTTATAGACCCCCTGGATACAGCATAGTTATGACTGATATTAACTTTTCAGAAAGGGGGATAGACTTCTGGATTGGCATGCCAAAGGAAATAACTAAGAAGTTCATTTTTAGCGATGTACTAGTACTATCAGTCAAAGACTACAGATCAGCTACTACAATAATGGACTCTATACATCCGGGGTTCGCCAAAGCCTCTTTATTCAAAGGCAGTAATGTACAGTACAACAATGTTAATAGGGGTTGAGTATGAAAGGTTACGTGTATCTGGATTATGACAAATTTTTAACCAGAAAAGATGCTTACTACATAGAGTCAGTATACCCTCAGTTCTTTGAGGACAACAGACATCTAATAGTACGTAAGTGGGTATTTGATACTGAAAATAGGTCCTGTATGATAACTATTCTTAAAGCATTGAAGGACCTAGAGGTACCAACAGATAGGGTGCTACTATTCCTTAAGGACATAAACTTCGATATAGAATCACTAAAGAAAAATGCAAATAGGGTTTAACCAAGATAGATCACTAATAGTAGTATCGTGTGATAGGGCTACAGATTACTCAGGCTTATATAAATTCCCCGGTCTTGTAAAGAGTGGCTCAGTATATGCCATGCCAGCCAAGACCCATATAGCTTATAACGTCATAGGCAGGCTACTTAAGAGATTTAAGGGGGTGATGGTAGCTAGGGATGTGGTGGAGTTTATACAATCTAGTATGAAACTGAGGGAGCTACCCCCTGAATTTATATTTAAAACAACTCCTCTTAAACATCAATTAATAGCTCTGAGGTACATGTACACAGTTGGTAGTGGGGGGCTGTTATTAGATCCTGGCATGGGTAAGTCTAAAGTAGTACTGGATTACATAAAATTGATGGGGTTTAAGAGAACACTCATAGTGTGTCCCAAACCATTACTATTTGTATGGGAAGACGAGGTTGAGACGCATCGTAATGACCTAACCATACATGTTATAGGGGATACCTTAAAAGTCCCAGTTAGGGATGAAACCGGTAAAAGGACTGGATATAGGGTAGACCTACATGCTACTTGGGAACGTGAAAAAGTAGGTATAAAGTCCAATGATGTTACGGTAATAAACTACAACAAAGCCTTAACTTTCAAGGAACAGCTTAAGACAGCTGGGTTTGAATTTATACACCTAGATGAGTTCCTTATTAAGGATAACTCTACTGAAAGGACTAAGGCTTTAACCGATATAAGCAAGTCTATACCCTATAGATGTGGAGGCTCAGGTACTTTGATAAATAACTCTGTACTTGATATGTACTCCCCCGTGAGGTATTTAGAGCCATCTTTAGTAGGTACCAACTATTTCCACTTCAAAGACAGGTACACTATAAGTAGGGGATCCAAGGACTCCAATATTAAATTCGTCGTAGGGTATAGGGAGATAGATGAGGCTAGGGCGATATTGGAGTCGTGTTGTATAGTCATGACTAAAGAGGAGTGGCTAGAGCTACCACAAAAGACCTTTCATAAGAGGTATGTCCAATTATCTGATGAACAGAGAAGGCTTTATAGTGAGCTATCCCGTAACTACACAACCGAAATAGCGGGTGAAACCTTAGATATAGATAACCCCCTAGTTATGATAAGTAAGCTATATCAGATAGCCAATGGGTTCATGTACATCTCTAAAGACCGGGAAGAGGCTTTAGAACTTCTCCCGGAGATTGGGGATGTAAAGACTAAGAAGGCTAAAGATAGGAAGACTGTGTTCATGCCTGAACAGCCTAAGATAGCCACACTTAACGACTTATTGGATAACGAACTAAAATCTAAGAAAGCTATAATTTGGTTCAACATGCAGGCCGAGTACATCTTAATCCAATCCCTATTGGAATCTAGGGGGGAGAAATTTTCCACTATAAAGGGTGGAGAGAAACACATAGGGGACAAGGTCCGAGAGTTTAATAGGGACCCGTCTATACGATGGTTAGTATGTCAGGCTAAGTCTGTTAATTACGGAATTACAGTGTTGGGTAGTAGTCCAGAAAAATTGGAATCTATGAATGTGGAGGTATTACCAGATATATCTCCAGAGGTTTTCACGGAAGTCTTTTATAGTCTCAACTACAGCTTAGAGATATTTATGCAGCAACAGGATAGAATACATCGTTTAGGCCAGAAGCATAAATGTGAGTATTATCTAATCCTTACCAATACAGCTGTTGAGAGAAGCATTGAGCAAACACTTAGCGATAAGGTATCAGTACGTGCAGACATGCTGGTCGATATAGCTGGTAAACTAATTGCAGAATATAAGGATTTCGTGGTATAAGGATATTGTGCACATACGCAACCTATTTAAGGAGAAATAAAATGCGTAAGATATTACTAAGTTGTATCGTCTTTTTAATTGCCAGCTGTTCCCCCGTGTATGCTGATAACAGGTCTCAGTCCTCCGTAGGGGACGTCATAGCAACACAGGTAGAGTCTACCAGAGTAAATAGAGTGGGGGTTATGACGGAATTCCTCTATCGCAGCATGAATAAAAGGCAGTCTAGAGAATTTATAAGGGGGGTGGTTATGAATTCCATCAAACTAGCCGGTAGGCATAATATCCTAGACCATGAAATGATTCTGGCTATTATATCAGTGGAATCCCACTTTAAGCCTAATGCTGAAAACAACGGGTCTTTCGGATTAATGCAGGTAGAAGGGAAATCTCACCCTGAGAAAATACGAGGCAGGGATATATTTAATGTGTATATCAATATGGAAGTTGGCTCCGCAATATACCTAGAATACTATAAAAAGTATCCTGACAAAAGGTCAGCACTGTTGTCCTATAATGCAGGCCCTGCTAACTTTAGGAAAGGTAACTTCAATGAAGAATACTATACTAAAGTTATAACAGTATACAACTCCTTAATGGCTCTCCGTTAGATCAATTAACAGCCCTCATATTGGTATAAGTATATTGTAACTAGGTACTTATACTCACATAGGAGAATAGTCATGGAAACGTTAAAAGCAATAGGGGTGGCGTTACTTGGGGCAGCGGTATTTCTGGGAGTTATATTAGTCCAACCTGAGGTGCCCGATACTCCAGTATGTATGGGTGATCAACCTAAGAATGTCCAGCATGGTTCAAATGTAGTATGGACTGACTGTGATCATCCTCCTACTAAAGCTGCAGAACGGTGGGACCCTATATCTAGGGTCACGAGATAAGGGGTAATCATGTCCATACTCATAGGGTCTATAGTAATACTGGTATCCTTGCTGGTAGTTCCTATAGTGGTATTAGGGGTGGTAATATCCATATTTGATGGGGTTACTAAGTCCGAGTAGGATAGACGAAAGGGGTTTACTTACCCTTTTGTTTAGGCTAATATATCTGCATGGATACTCTACCACTACAAGCTGTCGTACCTACAACCCCTGTCCTTAATAGTGTATCACCCCCTGGGAGGATAGATGTACTAGGGAAGAAGTTTAAAATAAAAGTCATGCCCACAGAATTAGAACCGGATGCGGATGGGCTGATGGAACTGGATAAGCAAAACATTTGGTATAGAGATAAGGAAGCTCTATCCTATAATCAAGATACCGTGTTACATGAGTTAGTCCACGCCGTTGATGAAACTCTACGCTTAGGTATGAAAGAGCAACAGGTACATCAATTAGCCTCAGCGCTATTAGCCGTAATTAAACATAATCCAGCTCTAGTGAACTGGCTTTTAGTAGAAGACCCTCACTAACCAAAAGTTTTACATAATCCCCGGCCTTTATTAATAATCCATAAATTAATGTGGAGGTATCAGTGTCAATCAAAGAACTAGAACGATTACATCCTGGATATACAGCACTCAGGTATAAATGTATGTATGGGGGGGGTGGAGTTTCTGGTAGGCCTACCTGGATGAGAACCATGGATAGGGAGATATTACACAGAGCCCGGAGTGATACGGGCGGGAGTGTTCACGGTAGAAGGCCATCGATTTTATCTCCCATAGCGGATCTGTTGCAATGTATAAAACTCAGGATACCTTTTATGTCTAAGACATTAAGGCTAGACGTAAACAGCGATGGCATATATGGACACCTATTTATACGTGGTACTTACTTATTATCTATTGATCTAATATGGGGGGTGGTCACCAGATTCACTATCCCGGATACAGATAGGGAGACTGTTAAGTATGGGGTGTACTTACTTAGGCATCTAGGAGTATACACAGTATTAGACTTGAGTAATGCTAGAAGAAAGAATAGGGAAGAAGTATCCGTGTTATATCATTTCATAAATGATGATCTTCAAATTGAACACATGAAACTATCCAAAGGATCTCATTGTGGTACCCCAAGCAAGATACGATTTAGGGATAGTCCTGTTGCAATCGGCGGTATGTACTTCATGGAAATGATTAGGGATACTATTAAAACTCGCATAGAGATATACACTTCTCAACCTCGGGATGAAAACTTGAATCTGCATCCGCTCTATCACGTCCTGGGGGTAACAACTACTCTATATGAACAGTACGCTAAGCATCTATCTGATAATGGCCCATATAAGAATATATTGGGGTGTGAACATCCTTTAGTCAACACCGGGGGGTAACACAGTTGTACACGTAGAACCTGCTCCATCAGCTATAACTAATCTGATAAATCCAATCAATCAGATGCCCTGAATGCCCCTGTAAATTAATGTATAAGGAGAATACTAAATGGTATCTAATGAATCTACCTATGACATAGTGCTATCGTCCCAACTTGTTACAGAGTTTAATGAAGAAAAGTTTACCTATAACGAAGAAGTATTATCAAATTGCATTAACTCCATGATATTGGCCAGTAGTGATATACTAGCTGATATTCATGCGTATACTTATCATGAAGTGACTGGCGAGTCTGGCGAGTGTTCCCCTGTTGAAGATATTACTTTTGAAAGCTGTAAGGAGAGCCTAGAGGATATAGTACTACATTTATTCAGCATCCTAAATAAGATTAAGGTAGATGCTCCTACCTATGCTGAAATAATGGATATTCGTAATAGTATACCGATGACGGCTAGGGCAGATAGGGCGCTATCAGTAATATCATTACTGCAGAGCATTACGGACCTGTCTACGTGTATATGGAAGGACTTAGATTCAGGTAATAGCAATTTAATGCAAGTTGCTTTGAAGAAGGGAGGGGGGGTAGATGAGGAGCTATCGGATATAGAAGATGAAATCCTTTCTATATCAGGAGCTATTCTAGCCTTAGTGGATACTATATGCCAACATGTTGGTAAGTCTCTCAGGGACGTGCTTTAAATATAATCTAATTGGTTGAAACAGACCGGAGGAACAATGATATATAACGGAAGGGACCTAATGGACTATTTCCCATTAGAGTCCCCTCGTTCAGGACAAGTAGCAGTCCTGAATGAAATAGATAGGGTATTTTCAGAAGGCAAGAAGTTTATTATACTGGAAGGGCCCGTAGGGTGTGGTAAGTCAGCAATAGCTATGACTTTGGCAAAGGCCTTTGGCAATGCTCATTTAATAACACCTAGGAAGAGCCTACAGAATCAGTATTTTGATGATTTTACAGATGATGTAGTATTGATGAAAGGTAGGGGATCATACCCCTGTACTAAGTACTCCAGCCCCTCCAGGTATAAAGCTGTTATAAGGCATGTTGAGAGTGGTAGTATACCCTCGCCTGGAGTAGATGAAACTAACTGTAGTAATGCCCCGTGTAGAACTAATAGTAACATAGTAGCTAGATGCGCAGCAGACGTAGGAGTATGCCCCTACATACGGGCTATGGAGATTGCCCAGGATAACAACATAGTCGTACATAACTTGCATTCATTTATATACCAGACTAACTTCTCGGCTAAGTTTGAAAAGCGGCCCCTAATGGTAATAGATGAAGCTCATGAAATAGAAGGGATAATGCGTGATTTCGTAACTAAAAAGATCACGACCGCCCGCAGAATACGAGAGGCCGATCTTCCTGTAGGTTTAAACACTTTAGATGGGTGGTGTGATTTCCTTTTAGACACTAAATGTGTACCTACGGTATCCAACTCTCAGGCTAGAGCTAAAGAGGTTAACCCTGAATATAGGACTAACTTAGATGTATACATAGATCAAGTACAGTCTCTCAGAGCCTATTCAGAGTTCTTAGAGGATAAGTTCACGGTTAAACATAACGTATTAGGTGGGTCAACTACACCCACATTTGAGTTTATCCCCCACAAGTTAGGTAACTCGGTATATAATAATCTCTTCTCTTTTGGAGATAGGATAGTACTTATGTCTGGTACTATATACGACAAGGTTCTGTTTTGTAGGAACCTAGGTATAAACCCAAATGATGCATACTTAATACGTATCCCATCAACATTCCCTATAGGTAATAGGCCGATATACCTCAAGGAGAAATACCAGGCTGATACTTCATACGTAGGGTGGAATGAAAACTTCAGAGACATAATTGAAAAAGTAGAAAGTATCATGGGTATATTCTCAGATGTTAAGGGTCTTATACATGCCCCATCGTACGAAGCCGCTGAACAACTACTTAATGCTCTACCTGAAGACAGGGTCATGAGTCATGATAAAACCAACTTTCAAGAGAGACTGTCAGAGTTCTATGGCTCAGAAGGCAACATGGTATTCATATCTCCTGTGTGTCAGCAAGGTGTGGACTTCCGGGAAGACAGGGCTAGATTCCAGATAGTCCTCAGGGTTCCCTATGCTAACACTAGTGATGAGTTTATTAGATCTAAGGTAGAGAATGACTTCAATTGGTACAACTATCAGGCCTTGATAGTATTTGGCCAGCAGATAGGTCGTATAAACAGATCTGAAAACGACTTCGGAGCCACGTTCTTAATGGATACAAGGTTTAACAGGTTTATATCTAGAAACTCAGGTAGGTTACCTAAGTGGTTACAAAATGCGATTATTTGGAGGTAGTATATGGGAGTATTCTTTGAGAATCATAAGGTTAAAGAGGATCCTCCTAAAGAGGATGGCACCAATAATGTCGGTAATTTCCGTATGGGTATAGACCCTAGGGATGGGTCACTAGTGATAGATGGAGTATGCATAGACGGCACTTGTTTAATAAAAGAGGTGCTAGACGATAAATCACTGTCTGTAAGTCAACTATACATGATTCATCCCCTGGGGTTAATCGACTATAATGACTATATAGATAAGGTAACTAAGACTGCTAAGGGGGCTGAGAATGAGTGACATATATGGGAAGTCCTACACCTTAACTAAGGATATCCTAGAGGACAGGTATGGTAGACCTACCAGGGTAGCCATAGATCTATGCAGAGAATTAGAATCGGAGAACTCTTTACTTAAAAGTATACACGGCGCTACCTCAGGCCTTAATGAGGTTAAGGAGCTTCGTAAGACTACCAGATATCTACCCCTACTTCTGATGGCTAACGCCGTAATATTCTTAGCTATGGGTGCCTGGATGGGTCTGACTCTAGGATACTTGGAGGTTATTAATAGTTGTAGTAAAAATGGTAGAGTAATACTAACGTACTCTGTATTCAATAAACCAGTAGATATACTCTGCAATACAGAAGTGCCCCATGTTAACAAATGAAAAAGCCATGAAGTTCATGGAAGTGGCTAAGTCTATCGCTGAACAATTCAGTAAGGACACTTCCACTAAGGTAGGGGCACTAGTCACTTCTTTGGATGGGTCCCCACTGAGTTGGGGATACAACGGTATGCCTCGTGAGGTAAATGATGACGTTGCAGAACGGATGATCAGACCCGAGAAGTACCTATGGATGGAACATGCTGAAAGAAATGCCATATTCAATGCCTGCCGTTCAGGGACTAGTCTTATGGGATCACGTATATTCGTGACGGGGCTAGTTCCGTGTATTGAATGTGCGAGAGGCATTATTCAGTCAGGAATAAGGGAAATATACCTTGAGAAGAGGGCATTTGATAATAGGGAGCAGGCCCACATTTGGGCTGAAGGATTCCCTACGACTATGGAGATGCTAGCTGAAGCCGACGTAAAAGTAGCTGTATGTGGCCCCCTACAAATGTATATGAACCCGATATTTTCCATGGTCTCTCTCAGCCACCCAGACCATCTATTCTTCTTACGTGATACGTAGTTCAATTCTGACAAGGGACTGTGGTATAAGGGTAATGTAGTAGAAGTATTATTATCTTAACGGGGGAAATCCTATGAGCATAACGAGCATAGCAAATAGTGAACCCAAGTATTTAGGCTGTAAAGTAAGTAACACCACAGATAAGAAGATTCACCATGATGAGTACTATTTCCTTTCAGTTAAAGATGGGAGGGGAAGGTTTTTAAAGTATATAGCGTATCCGTTATGGTGTAGGGCTTCTGATGTATCAGATCTTTTAGATGTTTCTAAACCTGTCTCAGATAATATATTAGAGGAGGTACATTCATTCATCTTAGGTAAGCTGCTTATAGAAATAACGCCTAAAAAACGGGGTAGATCTGAGAAGATCGTGAAAACTAATTTGGGAGCAACTAATAATGTCAATAATATACGAAGATCTGTCGGAAGTATTATCAATGTATCCACCGAGTCACTTGGAAATGGGGGAGGTGGAAGTATTGATGGGGAAGTCAGGATTGAGAACAGACTATCAGAACCGGGAAGTGGAAGTAGTAACTTACCACAAAGACGTGGTAAGCCCATTGCTAAGAATGCGTCCCGAGCACCACATGACAAAGAGGTCCAACAGCCTACTAGCAGGGAGAAAACCAAAGATCCAGGCACTGTATGGGTGAAATCAATACCAATCATTACAACCTATGCACCACCAGCTGTAGCAGTAGTAGAGAGGCAAAAGAGAGTAAGACGTACTAAGTTGCAAATGGAGGAGGCACGAAGGGCCGAAACTATGGCACAAATGCCTCAGGTAGTTAAACCTGTAAAAACAAAAGGGAAACGAAATAAGTGAAAAAAGCTCCGTCTTGGAATTGGGATTCTTGGAAATACTATAAAGACTAAGAACCGCTACGTAAAGCCGGAGTTAACATTATCTTAAGGGAGGCTAGACCCTCTTTTCTATACTGGCGAACCTGCTCTTTTGATAGTCGAAGTTCCTCAGCTATACTAGCATTACTCATTTCTTCATCAGAGTTTACAGACAATCCGTAGTAGAGTTCTATAACTTCCCGTTGGGGAGATGGAAGCTCTTGTATAATTGCATATAGCCTCTCCTTATCTAATCTTGACTCCACTTCAGTTCCGATTGGGTCTATTTGAAAGGAGGGGTCCTCACTATTCATATCCTCAAGGTAGAATGTAAGATACTTTGTTTTATGTAGGTCTTCTAAGTGTTTTTCTGGGGTTTCTGGGAATGCTTCTTTTAGCTCCACCATAAGTGGTTCATGGTCTAACTTGCTTGCAAATTTTTCTATCCTAGCTGCTAGTTGTTGCTTCCATATTGGTAGGGATACTATCCTCATATGGGACATATGGTTTTTTATTCTCTGATCAATCCAGAATCCAGCGTATGAGAGGAATTTAACATCCGTACTCGGTATATATTTATGCAGGCCTACGAGTAAACCCTCATTACCTGCGGCTATAAGTTCTTTAAACAAGTTAGGCTTGTTTTTAGAGAAGTACTTAGCCCTTTTAAATACGAATCTTAAGTTGGCCTTAATTATCTTCTCTCTAATTTTTTCCTTTTGGGATTCTGGTACACCATCATCCTGTAACTCTAGAAATAGATCATACTCTTCTTCCCGTTTAAGCATCGAGGCTTTACATATTTGTTCATAGTAGGATGATAGGTGATTTGTCATGAATCCGATTCTACCATATGATTTTTTAAATTACAACTGAAATAACAGGAGGTTATATGAGATTCTTGACCTATCTAACAAGAGGGAGTAAACTCTCATCTTAGTCGTTAAATAAGGGTTTTTATAGCTATGAGAAAAACAATAGTAACACTAACCGGACCTAGTGGGAGCGGTAAATCTACATTAGCTAATAAGTTAATGGATGAACATGGGTTCAGGAATATAACCAGTCATACTACTCGTAAGCCTCGTGCAGGGGAAGAGCCCGGTAAGGATTACCACTTCATATCTGAACAAGAGTTTAAGCAGATGCTAAAGGAATGGAAGTTCGTTGAGCATGTTACTTTTAATAATTGCTATTACGGGCTCTCTACAGAAGAGGTTGATGCCATTCATAGTAGTAAAGCCACACCCGTAATTGTAGTTGAGCCTAATGGACTTAAGCAGATAAGCCAATACTGTAATGATAATGAGATACGTCTCATATCCATTTACATTGGTGGAAGCCTAGAGACGTTAGCCGGTAGGATGTTGAGAAGAGATATGGTTGGTGTGCCTATAACCCATAACCTGATAGATTACATGGCTAAACGCATATCTTCATTAGGTTCTGAGATAGAGTATTGGCCTTCAGCATTCGCATACATGTACTCGTATGATAAATATGACCATGAGACAGAGGATATGATCCTCTCCAAAATATTAGAAGAGGTGTATGATACGGTATGAGCATAGAAATAGAGCGTAAATTTATATTACCTAGTAACTTCATGGAAGACAAGCCCTACATGCGTTCTAGAGAAATATCTCAAGGGTATTTAAATGAGGGGCCTAGGTCTGTAATAAGGGTAAGGCTATGTAGGACTTCCGGGGGTAGTCGCACTACCTCAGGGGGATACTTAACTATAAAGACTAATAGGGGGGAAGGATTACCTGGGTTAAACGAGTATGAGTATTTAATACCTTACTTTCACGCTGTAGAGCTGTTTAACTCGTGTAGTTCTACTATTTCCAAGGTTAGGTATGATATAATCCTAGGTCAGGAAGGCCATATCCTGGAAGTAGATGTATTTAAGGGTAGGCATGAAGGACTGGTGGTCGGGGAAGTGGAATTTAAATCTGAAGAGGATTTCACTAATTTCAAGACACCAGTCTTTGCGATTAAGGAGGTAACAGATGATAAGAGATTTTCTAATTTCTATTTGTCTAATACTCTTCAGGAGAATGTAGATAATATAATTAGAGAAGCATACAGTTAACTAATGAGGTAATACAAGATGCACTATAGAAATTTTAGAGAAGCAAAGAATGGCGACGAAATAGTTCAGATTAACGACATAGGGCAGATAACTAATACTGGGGTATTAATTAGAGCGGTGCCCGGTAACGACTACTGTAATGGCATGATAGCCAACGATAGGACACAGTCGTTTACTGGAGCATGTCTATGCGACTGTCTTCATATGGATGACATAGCAGCAATGCTTAAAGAAAAAGGGTTGGACAAACGTCCAGCAGGGAAGTAATCATGGTTAAAGTAGAAATGCAGGAAGACGAAAAGACTGGTAAGCTGGCATTTTCATTCGAGTCTAGTAACGGTAGCAAAGAGGACTTGAATGTTATAGATAACCTACGAGTCATGATTATGGGTACTCACCCTAAGCGTGGGGGTTATGTAGATAGCAAGCGTATGGTTATTGAAGTCAATGCTAAGGAGAGTGCAGTATGAATGCCCATTATAGAGTAACGGATTCAGTAGCACATGAGTTAGACTCCATGATCAGTTCCCTCGGTTCTGACAGTGGGGTAAGCGAAACCGCTAGCGTTAAAGTACTAAAAGATGCTATAGTGGTGGTATCGGTAATGAGGGTAGAAAGCAACAAGGAAGATACCCTTAAAGACATGGTGGCGGTAATCTTGACCCCCATGCTAGAAACTCCTGTTAGTAATAACGTCAGGATTTCTAAGGTAGAAATACCAGAGTATCTAGGTTCATTAAATACCTAGTCTTTGGTATAACAGATTGGGAAGAGTATCATGATTGAAAAAAACGGTACTATTACCTTGACAGATGGTGATTTGGAAGAGTACAATTCTGGCAATGTATCACAAAGGATTTACGACAATTGGGGTTTGACATTTAGTGAACTCCGGGAGATTGTTGAGAGTAAGTCATATATAAAACTATAACTATAAAGAGAAATAACATGACATCAAATGTAGAAAACCTGAAAGCCCTGGCCGCATCCCTACCACGTGACGTACAAGCAAATGCAGTTGCTTTAGTGGAGAAAATGACCTCTGTAATTGAAGGTCTGGGTGATGATCCGGAGCGTGCTCGTTGGAGGCCTACTAACGTTAAGTTGGTACAAGCAACTACAGATCGTAGCAAATTGCCTAAGGGGGCATCAATAGGTAGTCTAGTACTAGGAGACTCCGTGGTATCCCAACCATTGGACGTTATCCCTATGGGGGTATGGAATGGCCGTCAATTTTGGTCCCCCGACCAAAATGAGGCAAAATTGATTTGTTCTAGCCCCGATGCTAAAGTAGGATACCTCGGTTATGACTGCAAAACGTGTCCTCATTCACGGTGGAACGAGGAAACTAGGCGTTCTGAGTGCGGAATGACCTATGAATTCATGGTCATCAAAGCAGATTTGAGCGATGTGTTCAAAATCTCTTTCTCCAAGACTAACTATGCTATTGGTAAAGAGTGGTTTGGTAAGATTAAGGATTCGGGAAAACAGCTGTATTCTAGGAAATACGGTGTAAGTACTAAGACTAACGCTAAGTACAAGCAGGTGGAATCCTTCAACATAGAGTACTATAACGAAGCTAGTCAGCGTGATGTACCGGAAGAGAATAAGGCATTTGTCTATGAAATCTTCAAGGGTATTAACAGTGACCGTAAGGAAATGCTAGACGTATTCCATAAGAACATCATGGATAAACGTGCACGAGGAGACATTGCTCCAGTTCTACTGAGTGACAATGCTTCAGCTACTCCTGCTATCACAGTGTCGGTAGAGGGCGTAGTTTCTGATTCGGCTAAGAAGTATTCAGTGTAACTGTCAGGGGGTCGCTAAATGCGGCCCTCATTATAATAATAACAATAATGAATATGGCTACTAGGAACGAAGTAAACTTTGATAATCTACCACTTCATATGAAGCAGGTTATTGAATTAACGGATAATTTTCAAAGTGACAAGTACCCCAAGTGTAGATGCTTCTATCTAGTTGATGGTAAGGTAGTTTTCGGAGTTTCTATTATAGAAACCGAAGACTCTTTTTTAGTTGGAGCTCCGGCTAGAATGGTAAGATCTACCCCGGGTAGTGATATAGTGGTTGACCCCATCTATGATTTACCTATTATTAGGATACTTAAGGCTTCTGTGGCCTTAGTCACAGTGGTATCTCATAAGTTCAGGTTCTTATACCTGGACTACCTGTCTGAAACCGGGGTAAAACTGCTACCGGAATACATGACGGAAGAAAGAGTTGAAGGAGTGCTGGAGTTGATGGCGGCTTTAACGGGGCAAACATTAATCTATAGTACTCCTAAGAACAGCACAATAAGTTCCACCGAGTTACATGGAACTGGAAATATAGTGATACATTAATGAATACTACCTTAACTAATACAAATAGGCTTTTGAACGATATTAGTGTAGCAGAATCCAAATGCTCAGATATAGTACTGGATAGATACGCTCTAGGCCCCTGGTCATTCTCCAAGCTAAAAATGCTTAAGCAGTGTCCGTATCAGTTTTATCTAAAGTATATTCTAAAGGTAAAGCGTGATTACATGGTACGTGATACCTTGATATCAGATGTAGGTACTAGTGCCCATAGGATCCTAGAGCTGATAATGAAGGGTAGGGACATAACAACTGCGTTTAAGGAAGCGGAGAGGGAAATAGTAGGTGCTAAGGCTGGAGGTTTCGGTAAAGCATCTCTGACTCAAGAACAATGGGATGAGCGTATCAAGACCTTAATTGGAACTATTAGTGATTTCTCCAGAAGGATGGATACTATGCATACTAACCTTAAGGTTAAACGTATCCATACTGAGTTGAAGATCGGCATCACTAAAGACTATGAACCTACTGGATTCTTCGGTGAGGACGTATACTTTAGAGGTATCATTGACTTGATTATTCAATTAGAAGTTGCTTATCATAAATCATCTGACCTACTTATCATTGACCATAAGCACGGTGGTGGTGAGTTTAATAACACTACTAAGAACTACCAGCCTCAGCTAGATACATATAAGGTATTGTTCCATCACGGCATTGAGCCGGTTACTGGAGCACAATCGGGTATTCACTTCATCAAAGAGGGTAAAGTAGTTTGGGGGGATTATAAAGACCGTGCTACCATCGAAAAAGATCTCCGTGTGGATTTGGATTGGAGAATTAACGGGGCAATTGATACTACTAAAGAGCGTGGGTTTTTTAAGCACGTAAGAGGTAACCCCTGTCAGTATTGTGAATTTGATGAAGAATGTAAAGCTGGACTTCTAAAAGAAAATGAATTGAGTACTAAAAAGTACTTTACTATCAAGAAGGTAGACTAACTACTCAGTTAGTCTATCTTCCTCTTTACCTCAGACCCTGACCCTGCTAGAATTGGGTTAGCAAAACCAATTAGGGAACAAACAATGTTTAACACCATAAAGTCAAAAGTTGACTTGTTAGAAGTCATCTCCAAAGATTTAGATTTAGATTTAAAAGAAGCCGGTACAGACACTTTTGCTATAGTTGATGAGCAGGATCAGGGTGGCTGTCCATTCTGTGGACACATGGATTGCTTCAAAATTAAGAGTAGTCGCAACCCCGAAGACTATTCAGACAACATTTACCACTGTTTCAGTTGTGACTCGCATGGTGATGTGATCCAGTGGAGGTCAGAACGTAAGAAGATATCTTTAGTAGAAGCTGCTAGGGAATTAGCTAAGGAATACTCTATAGAGTTACCTAGGGACTTTAACCCAACTCAGGATGTATTTACTGCCGCAGCTAATTACTATAGAACTTGCTTTTTAGGGTCTTGTAATTCCCCTCAGAAGAAACTTAGTGGGATGACTCCTATGGAGTATCAGACAAGGGTCCGTAAACACTCTGTAGAGGCCCTAGAACACTTCCAAGTTGGTTGGTCGGATGGTGGCCTCATAGAGTTCCTGGAGAGCCTAGGATACGATCCTGAGCTATTACTAGAGGCTGGCCTTAAACACAACAAGACAGGTAAGGATTTCCTACCTAATGATTGTTTCATCTACCCCCACATCTGTAAGGGTAAGGTTAGCCATTTTACATTTAAAGATCCAAACAAGAAGATTGCGTATCAACTACCTAATAAATTTGTGCTTAACGGCACAACGTTTTATGGTCAGGATTCCACTCGCTTGGCGGATTCTATTCTTATAGTTGAAGGTGAGAATGATGTAATTAGTTCTTGGGAAAACTCTGACCCATCAAAGCTATCAGTAATAGGTACTATAGGCCAAATTAGCGGTAGTCAGTTGGACTGGCTTAGAGAGAACCTAAGTTCTAAGCACATAGTAACCGCGTTTGATCCTGATGCTGCGGGTGATAAGTACCGTGAAAAAATGGAGAAGATTAAAGGTAACTTTAAGAGCCTCACTCATGTACTTCCCCCTGAAGGTAAGGATATAGATGATCACCTATCACTGGGCGGGGTTGATATTGTTAAATTCTTGAATGACAACGTAACTACGGTCAAGGCAAGCTCGTCAATTATCATCTCATCCGGCATTACATCTACAACGGCTATACCGTTGGTAGGTCAGACAATAGAATCAATGAATAGGTCCGTGAAAGTAGAGGGTGAAGGTGAAGGGGCTCTTACTAATAACTCCATTATCGAGAAGAACGGATGTTATTACAAACTAGTATTCAAAGATGGTGAACCATCTTATCGTAAGATAAGCAACTGTGTTATTCGCCTTCTTAACGTATTTGTAGACGATGAAGGCCATCGTACCAGGGAGATTCGTGTAATTAAGGAGACTGGTAAGACCAGTGAATCCATACACGTTAACTCTGATACCAAGACGTCCATACGCTCCTTTAGGTCATTATTGGCTGAAGCTGCAGACGCAGATTTTGGTGGTACAGATGCTGACCTTTCAGCTACTTGGGAGTTAGTATTCTCCAAGGGTAATAATGAGGTTAGGACTACACGTATGGTAGGCAGGGTAGATAGGCAGCGTGGTTGGATATTTAGAAATATGTTCGTGTCTGATACTGGTTCTGTGATTAAACCCGATGATACTGGTATTACGTGGTTAAGCGGTAAGTTAACGGGGCTGAAGCCTGAGTCCCTTAACACTAGTAACCATTTAGATGGTGAAGACATGAACATCCCTAGGCTGAATGATGGGCTTACAGAAGAGGAGCGAGAAGAGCTTACTGGTAATGTAGTTAGACACTTAGTAGCTAACTTGAATGATCCTGGTGAAGCCTTGATAATGTTAGGGTGGATGAATGCCTGTGCGTATTCTAATACTATCTTCAAGATGAATCGAAACTTCCCCATGTTATTTGTGTGGGGAACGGCTGGACAAGGTAAGGGATCAGTATGTTCATGGATAATGGACTTGTATGACTTGGCTAGAACTCGTACGGCTGTGGCGCAGATTAAGTCTGGAGTAGGTTTAGCCCTTAAGGCTGGTTATTACGCATCTTTACCCCTATGGGTTGATGAGATACGTGCTGATAAGGAGACTGCAGAGCACCAAAGTGCATTGCGTGACTTCTTTGATAGGGGTAGTAGACCGTTAGGTACTAAAGATGGACATACTATTAAGGAACGTGTGATTAGATGTTGTATGATGTTCTCTGGGGAAGACCAGTTCACTGACCCCGCTACTAAAGAACGTTGTTTAGTGGTAAGACTTAAGAATATGGAGGGAGCAGGTCGTGAAACAGATAATTCTTTCAGGTGGTTTGATGAGAATAGGGAGTTACTGTCAGCGGTGGGGTATAAATGGATCCTTGAGTCAGTAAGAGAAGACCATGAGGTATTAAGGAACGAGATACGCAAGCTAGACAAAGAGATTCATGAAGCTACGAAAGGCTCTGCCCGTAAGTCTAAGAGTTGGGCTATAGTAGGTATATTCGCAATACGTCTGGCTAATAAGTATCTCCCTGGATTCGACATGCGTAAGTACTTATACGAAACCTCCACTATGGATAGCTCGGTTCAAAAAAGTGAGTCTACTGTAGCTCAGTTTTTTGAGGAGGTTGAACACCTCATGGTTAAGGAGGGTAATGCTAGAACTGTTAATGAGAATCATATTAGTGTTACCGGCACTACTTTAAGCATATGGTTTTCAGCAGTGTATAAAGCAGTATCTGATTCGTGTAGAGGAACATTCCCATTTTCCAGGAATGCCGTACTAGCTGCCATAAGGGATGAGCCTTACTATCTAAAGGACAGAGTTACTGCTATCTTAGGGCTACATAGACGAGAGGTATTACAGATAGATGTTAGTAAGGCCCCTAGTTACATTAAGAGCATAGCAGGATACGAAGATAGGTAAAGTCGTTATAGCGAAATCGAAGAAGTATCTAGATTTCGCTTGACTTCTTTTTTAAATTAATCCATAATTCAACCTTCATTAACAACACCGGAGACGGGAAAATGAGTGAAGTAAATAGTGTAGTACCAGTAGTGGCAGTAACTGTAGCAAAGAAGAAGGCTTGGATTAACCGCAAACCACAAGGTCTTCAGAATTACCGTAACTTCTATGGTCACGGTAATGCAAGATTTTACATTTATCCTGATTCAGGATGGGATATTAAAAAATGGGGCCATAAACCCTCTTTAGGTATAGTGTATGCAGATGATGAATTCTATGCAGTACGTGAAGCCTACAGTAAACAACTGGCTCCGGTTAATCAGACATTCGGTTTGATGGCAGTTCTAAAGCCTTTGAAACATCAATAACATAACAATAATAAGAGAGAAGAAACATGAATAAACAAGCAATCATAGAGGCATTGGCAACAACAAGTGGTATTTCTAAGGCTCAAGCTGAGCGTAATCTGGATGCACTCCTGATAGTAATGCGTAGAGGTCTAACTGATAATGGAGAATTCACATTCTCTGGAATCGGCAAGCTAAAGGTTATCAACCGCCAAGCCAGGACTGGTCGTAACCCCAACACTGGCGCGGCCCTGCAAATTCCAGCCAGGAAGACCGTTCGCTTCCGCCAGTCTAGTAACTTGGAAGTCTAAACAACTCCAAGTAGTGTTTTATAGTTAGGGCCTCTTCGGAGGCCTTAATTATTTGTATGTTTTCTTGGTATAAGACTAATATGAATCAGTATGTATTTCAATTGGTAGGAAGTGACGGTAACGTCAAGCTGTCGGTTCGAGTCCGACCATACGCCCGAAAGGGCTTTGATTTAGGTAAACATATATGGGACATAATTCTTCAAAATGGGACGCCGATGCACACTATGCCAGTAAGACGTACCTAGAGATTGAGTCGGAACTTAAGCATGCTAGGGAGTCCCTGGATAACCTTAGCGAGGAGAGTAGGGTACGAATGGCGTCCTTTTACTCAAACTGGATAGGCAGACTTGAACTTGAAAGAGCCAATAGAGTAGGGATGAAGGGGGTGAAATGAACTCAGAACAACAACGTATAGCATTCATAGAAGATCGTGACGGAAGTCAGGCTGCTATGGACTTCGTTAAAACTACGTATGCCACGTATCGCCGTAGCCTTATGCAGAGTAGGAAGCGTGGTCACCAAAAGCCTCATCATACATCACTACCTGAATATCGTCCAAGGTTTATTCGAAGCTGTGTTGAGTTCCGAGCATATATGTACCGTAAGGCTGAAAGGCTTGGCCCTAATTGTGATACTTGTGATTACAAAAGGATGAACGTAAACGGGGATGGTCACTGCTACATGTTCAAGGAACAGCCGGAGGACTGTGGACAGTATAAGTCTGTGAACGTTATGAATGTGGGGACCATAGCTCATATAGGGCATGGTAGAACTGGATTGGCGTTGGCCATGTTAAATATGTTAAGTAGGTATCCAGTCATAGAGGGGAAAAATGAAGACAGAAACAGTGGAAGTTAACGTCCAAGAAGTAGAAGGGATATTACTAGCTTACCTAGTGGCCCAGGCTCAGGGTAAGAGAGTAGGCATGTGTGTAGGTAGACTCTGTTACTTCTATACGACTTGGGAAGATGGTAATGAGCCATTCTTTATTCCCTCCCATGTTAATACCCGGGAGCTTATTAACCTTATTGAAAGTGAGTTTATTCAAAGTACCGTAGTTTACACTAACGGAGTAAAATCCTGGCAGTGTTTTTATAACTCCACCTCTCTACCCATAGGAGATGGTCCTACTATGGTGGTGGCTGCTATGCGTTGTCTTATAGCTAGTAAACTGGGTTATAAAATCAAAGTACCGAAGGAGATATTTGATGCAGCAAAGAACTAAACAGAGCCTATACTTTGACAGTCTAGGTGATAAACATAAGAAGTTCGAGGGTATCTATGCTGGGCAGATCCTTATCCCTGGAGTCCCGGTAATAGCTAGGCTAGACGGCAGAGCGTTTCATACCTTCACTAAGAACGCTATCAAACCTTTCGATATCGATATTAACATAGGGATGACTTCAACAGCTAAACACTTATTGGGATCATTCCACCCAGACCTGGTGTATACACAGAGTGATGAGATCTCCCTTGTTTGGGGCAAAGGTACAGACATGTTTGATGGCAATGTACTTAAGCTTACTTCAACCCTATCCTCTATGGCATCTGTAGTATTCTATGACTGGATACAACAATTCCGCGATCGGTTTGGTAAGGTAATGCCAACCTTTGATTGCCGCATTTGGCAAGTTCCTGATGAGGAGACTGCTGCTGAAAACCTCATGTGGAGAGAAATGGATGCTACTAAGAACAGTATATCCATGTTGGCATCCTGTCATTTCAGTGTAGCCGAGTTACATGGTAAGAGTACCAAAGATCGTCTGGCTATGTTAGAATCCAAGGGTATTCATTGGGAGAACTTGGATCACTGGCTGAAGAAGGGTGCATACTTCCGCAAGGAAGAACAGTTGAGAAACTTGACCAAGGAAGAGTTATCAAAGATACCGGAGAAGTATCACCCCGAGGGACCGATCCTTCGTTCAGAAGTGAAGATGTTGAGCATACCTAAAGCCACTTCAATAATGAACTTGGCCGGTGTACTTTTCCACGGTGAGGATCCAACTGTATTTCCAACTACGGTACCGCCTATTTGGAAGTAGATTGGGTCAATTATCCTTAACCTCAGTGGTATAAGATAATTGTAAGCCTATAAGACTTGCAAAACCAATACATTAATTTCAGGAGAAAGCTATGAAGTCTGTACGACAAAAGTACGATGAAGCTGCCAAACGTAACGCTGCCAGGTTCTTTGGCAAAGGTGGAATTGCTGCTGTAATTAAAGAGCGCTCCAGCAAGGGTCAACAGATTGACCAGATGCGCGGCAAGCCCCGCCGTTCAGGGCGGGGAAGGATAGCGCGGATGCCGTAGGCATCCTTGCCTTTGGTTGTTTCCTAAATTGGTGTTTGCTGTTGCTCGATATATTGCTTG